>Ga0310690_10000381_pt1 | contig 98624 bp, 73 predicted proteins | sample AusTroGonzalo_MG_2_FD_207661 | JGI IMG/M metagenome (GOLD analysis project Ga0310690, IMG submission 207661) | Bovine rumen microbial communities from tropical cattle in Woodstock, Queensland, Australia - Gonzalo_04 (v2) (version 2) | ecosystem: Host-associated > Mammals > Digestive system >...
GATGTCGGCTCGTCACGTCCTGGGGCTGGAGCAGGTTCCAAGGGTTCGGCTGTTCGCCGATTAAAGTGGCACGCGAGCTGGGTTCAGAACGTCGTGAGACAGTTCGGTCTCTATCTGTTGTGGGCGCAGGAAGTTTGCGAAGGTCTGACCTTAGTACGAGAGGACCGGGTTGGACGAACCTCTGGTATATCGGTTGTGGCGCCAGCTGCATCGCCGAGTATCCACGTTCGGTCAGGATAAGCGCTGAAAGCATCTAAGCGCGAAGCCGTCTTCAAGATGAGATTTCCATATAGGGTCGTGGGAGACTACCACGTTGATAGGCAGGAAGTGTACGCACAGTAATGTGTTCAGCTGACCTGTACTAATAGCCCGATATCTTTTTCTATGGCCAATAGCCAAGTTGTCTCTCTCAAGTAAAATACTGCGGTGGTTATAGCGGTGAGGATCCACCTCTTCCCATACCGAACAGAGAAGTTAAGCTCACTAGCGCCGATGGTACTGCCCCACCAGGTGGGAGAGTAGGTAGCTGCCGCTTTTCGAATCGCTCGAGTCCAAAAGGCTCGGGCGATTTTTTTTGTGCTCCGTCGGCACAAAAAACTGAAAAGCGGCAGCAAGCTGCCCTACACGTTGCCCTCACCCCAAACCCCTCCCCTCGGGGGAGGGGCTTAGTCGCTCCGCTCCCTATTCGATTCCTTTGTCACGAAATCCACAGCAAGCCCTTCTCATGTATCTCGTGACACGAAAAAGGTCGTTTTCGGCGGTTTTGCCGTCACGAAATCTATGTGGGGCCGCCACCATGTATCTCGTGACAGACAATGATCAGGGGGGGCATAATCGTGTTGTGTCGTTCTACTCCTTAGCCTTTAGGATGAGCCGCCATTGATTATCAGTGGTTTACATACATTGACCTGGTGAAAAATAACCAGGTCAGAAGTGATAAGTGGCTGATAATGAGCGTAGGGGGAAAGGTATCAGCGGGTTATGGCGGAAGCGACGGTCCAGTCGACGGTCCAATCGACGGCCAGGTGATAGTCTATGTGTTAGACCAGAAGACCGTCTTTTTTCTACGAGGTACTTTTATTATATTTGCGATATGAAAAGTTGCTTTTGGTCGATTCTGCTTGCGGGGGTAGTGGTGATGGGGTGCGCGGGTAAACTGGAGGAGGCGAATATTGTCACCGCAGAGCCTTCCGCGAGGCCATCCCGGGTGGTGGCAGGGGCTATGAGCGTAAAGTTCGACGAAGCTACTGCGGCGATGCTGGAGTCCGGCCAGCCGCTTACCAAGGTCCTCCAGCAAACAAACATCGACCAGCAGCAAACCAATCCCGACAAGCCGCTTACCAAAGCCGCGAACGGCGACCTCTCCGACTATGGAATCCTCGCTGTCGAGAGGGTGTTTCCGGATGCCGGAATCTATGAGGAAAGAACCCGCCGGGAGGGCCTTCACCGTTGGTACAAAGTCAGTTACGACCGGCACATAGAGCCGACCAAGGCGGCAGCCGAATTCACGGCTATCCCGGGAGTGGAGTATGCAGAGCCGGTCCGCCGTCCCGTGCGCCGTTCCTTCAACGACCCCCTGCTGAAATACCAGTGGAACCTCGTCAACCCCGTGATCAAGGGAGCTGATATCAACGTCAAACATGTCTGGGAGAGCATAAGCGTGGGCGACCCCAAGGTCATTGTAGCGGTGTGCGACGACGGCCTCCAGATGAATCACGAAGACCTGTCCTGGAACATCGTTCCGGCAGGGAAGGGAGGCAGCTGGAATGCCGTCGATAACAGTTATGCCATCTCCGCGGATTATTCTCACGGAACCCATGTCGGAGGTATCATCGCCGCCGTCAACAATAACGGAAAAGGCGTCTGCGGCATTGCGGGAGGGGATTATGCCAACGGTCGCAAGGGCGTCCGCCTGTTGTCCTGCCAGATCTTCATAGGTGACGAAGAGACGTCGGATTCCGCCTGCGCCGCTGCCATAAAGTACGGAGCCGACAATGGAGCGGTAATCTCCCAGAACAGCTGGGGATACACGGCCGACGAAAACAATGACGGAAAGGTGTCAGCCATCGAACTGGATAGGTACAAGAACGACTTTGCGCCCCAGGTGGTCCAGGATGCCATAAAATACTTCAACAAATACGCCGGTTGCGACAACAGCGGAGAGCAGCTTCCCGATTCGCCGATGAAGGGTGGCGTGGTCTTTTTTGCCGCCGGCAACGAAGCATTGGACTACGATCTCATCGGCTGTCAGACAGACGTGATCTCGGTGGGTGCTCTGGGGCCTAAGGGCAATAAGGCCCGCTATTCCTGCTACGGCGACTGGGTTGACCTGGCTGCACCCGGAGGAGACTCAGTAAACGACCATGATTTCAGGATCAACGGCCTCTCCTTTGCCGGAATATACAGTCTCGGTAACCATAACAATTACATCTACGGAGAATACGAAAGCGGAGGGTTCTACTCCTTTGAGGGCACCTCTATGGCATGTCCCCACGCCAGCGGAGTCGCCGCCCTCGTGCTCTCCGTGAACGGCGGCAAAGGCTTTACCCGGCAGATGCTGATAGACGCCCTGCTTCTGGGATGCGAGGAAAGAATTCCCGAGCTCGGGCGGAAACTGGACGCACTTGCGGCGGTGTCTTATTATTCCGAGCCGCCCACGGTCGTCGTGGATGCTGTTGACGACAGGCTGATTACCGTCGGCGAAACGCTGGAGGCGGATTTCTCCGACTGCTTCGCCCCGGCAAAAGGGGAGGCGCTCTACCTTGTGGCGGAAACTCCCTCGGAAGGACTGAAACTGGAAACTGACGGGATGAAGCTGAGCATGACGGCCGAGGCCGCCGGAAGCTATACCGTCAGCATCAGGGCCGGCAATGGAAGGCTCAGCCCTCCCCTGGATTTCCAGGTGTTGGTCAGGGAGAAGCGGAAGACCGACGGCCAGGGCTCCTATATCATCGACGTATTCCCCAATCCAGTAAGCACTTATCTCTATGTGCGCGGCGACGTGGAGAGAAAGGTCGCCTCCATAGAGATTATTTCCTCCAACGGTAACGAAGTGTTCCGGGAGACCGGAGTGGAACTCTGTGTCTGGGACAAGCACCGTATCGACATGAGCTCCTCCGCCCCCGGAAAGTACAGCGTGGTGGTCACGGTCGACGGGGACAAGTACAAGTTTCCGATAATCAAGAATTAGATGAGATACCGGAGAATAATAGCAACTGTGGTTATGGCGTTTGCTGCGACGGCGGCCTTCGGGCAGAATCCGTCGAGCGGGGCCAATGAAGCCATGGAGTTCTCCAGAATCTTGAGCAGCCCCGTAACGACCGCCATCGGCTTCAGCGGAAAGGCGCGAACGGGCGATATCGCCTGGGCGTCGGGCGTCAATGCCGCCATGATCCCGTTCTCGGAGGAAGTCTTCGGCGCATCCTCGTCCTATCAGCTCTGGAACCCCCTGTACGACCCGCAGAATGCGGTGTCGGTCGGGCTGGGCGCGCGCTGGGGGATCTTCGGCGTATCCGGGAGTGTAGCCTTCAGGGTGGGTAGTTCCGACATTTATGAGAGTTTTGACGATGACGGCCTGAGCCATGGCATGGTAACCAGGCAGCCGCTGGATGCGGTGGCGAATCTTGGCCTCGGAGTGCAGGTGCTGCCGTTCCTGTCGGTAGGAGTGGATTTACGCTACTCCGGCAGCCGGCTGTCGGACAAGCTTACGCCTCTGGTGGCGTTCGGCGCCGATATCTTTGTGGCCGCTCGCTATCAGGGCTTCAACTTTAGCGCCGGAGTGGCCAACCTGGGGCCGAAGGTCACTGCCGCTTCCGGCGACAGGTACCCTATCCCCACATCCCTCGCCCTTGCCGCCGGCTACGAAAACAGCTTCGGCGACCATGGCGCGGGAGCCTGGCTCGACCTGGACTTTTTTACTGCTTATCAGGGCTTTACGGCCGCCGTCGGGGCGGAGTACTCCTGGCGCAGGACGCTTTTCGCCCGTGCCGGTTACCACTTCGCTACCGCCGGAGCCTGTCTGCCTTCCTTCGCCACCTTCGGCCTGGGAGGCAAGTACCGCGACCTCAGTCTGGATGCCTCCATCCTGCTGTTTTCCCCCGTCTCCAGTTCATTCACCGTCGGCATCACATACTCCTTCTGATTTCACCGTTTATTCGTACCTTTGAGCATGCAAAAAATCATCATCCTGGATTTCGGGTCCCAGACCACCCAGCTAATAGGGCGCTGCGTGCGCGAGATGAATACTTTCTGTGAGATTCTGCCCTACGACCGCTTCCCTGCGGACGACCCCGACGTGATAGGCGTCATCCTGAGCGGATCGCCGCTTAGCGTCTATTCTGAGGGGGCCTTTCATCCCGACCTGTCGGGCATCGTGGGCAAGTATCCCGTGCTCGGTATATGCTACGGCGCCCAGTATCTCAGCTGGGCCGGCGGAGGGAGGGTGGAGCCGGCAGGCAGCCGCGAGTACGGACGCGCCCGTCTGTCGTTTATCGATTCCAGTTGCCCTATTTTTGCTGGCTTCGAGCCTATGTCGCAGGTGTGGATGAGCCACGGCGACACCATCACCGCCATTCCGGCCGGCTGGCATAAGACGGCCTCGACCGACAGCGTGGAGTACGCCGCTTTCGAGTGCGACAGCGCGCCTGTCTGGGGCGTACAGTTCCACCCGGAAGTGTGGCATTCGCTCCAGGGCAAGCTCCTGCTGCAGAATTTCGTAGTGGGCATCTGCGGAAGCCGTTGCGAATGGACTCCCGCCTATTTTGTGGACACTACGGTCGCCGCCCTCAGGGAGCAGTTGGGCGACGATAAAGTGGTGCTCGGGCTGAGCGGGGGAGTGGATTCGACGGTGGCGGCAGTGCTGCTCAATAGGGCCATAGGTGACCGTCTTACCTGCATCTTCGTCAACCACGGCCTGCTGCGGCTGAATGAGTTCGAAGACGTGATGCGCGATTATAAGGGGCTGGGACTCAACGTCGTAGGAGTGGATGCATCGGAGCTCTTCTTCAAGGACCTGGAGGGCATCAGCGAACCTGAGCGCAAGCGCAAGATCATAGGCGCCGACTTCATAAAGGTGTTCGACGAGCAGGCTTCCGCCATCAAGGACGTGCGCTGGCTGGCCCAGGGGACCATTTATCCTGACCGCATAGAGAGCCGCAATATCACCGGAAAGGTCATCAAGAGCCACCATAACGTAGGCGGCCTGCCCGAGGAGATGCGGCTGAAGCTCTGCGAGCCCCTCTGCTGGCTGTTCAAGGACGAAGTGCGCAGCGTGGGACGTCAGCTCGGCGTGCCGGAGCGCCTCGTCGGCAGGCATCCCTTCCCGGGACCGGGCCTCGCCATCCGCATCATTGGAGACGTGACTCGGGAGAAGGTGAGGATGCTGCAGCAGGCAGACGCCATCTTCATCGGCGCCCTGCGCGACAGCGGCTGGTACGACAAGGTGTGGCAGGCCGGAGTCATCCTTCTGGAAGACCGTTCCGTGGGGGTGATGGGAGACGAGCGCTCCTACGAGAACGCGGTCGCCCTGCGAGCCGTCACCAGCCGCGACGCCATGACCGCCGACTGGGCCGAACTGCCCTACAGCCTCCTGCAGCGCGTCAGCAACGAGATCATCAACAAAGTCAAAGGCGTCAACCGCGTCTGCTACGACATCTCCTCCAAACCCCCGGCAACGATCGAGTGGGAGTAACCTGCGCTCAGGGGTACAGCGGCATGTACCCCTACGGGCGAAAACCCGGCAAAACTGCTCGTGGGGGTACAGACGATTGTACCCCTGCGCGCGGCAGGGTAGAATACGTCCGGTGAAGTGAGTGCGGTGTGCAGTTTGGTTACGTCGCAGTCCTGCCACCACACGGACTTCTCGAATAATTGCAATCATTTACGGGAAATGGTTATCGGGGAAGCGGGTTTTTTGCTATATTTCGGACGATGAAAAGGATGATTGTTTTGGCGCTGGCGTGCGTGTGCTGCTTTGCGCAATGTTCCAAGGGGGAGAAGGAAATCCCCACTCCGGTGTTCGATGCCAGACCGGAATACGTGCAGCTCTACCGGACGGCCTGGGAGCAGGCCAGGGCGCATATCAAGTACCAGCCGGGCCTGGTGCAGCCCCTGTATATGGACGAGGGTTTCCGCGACGAGGCTATATGGATCTGGGACTCCGAGTTCATGGTGATGTTCTGCAAATACGCCCCGGACATCTTCCCCGGCATACAGACGCTGGACAATTTCTACTATACCCTGCACGAGAATGCCGGATCGCCCCTGAGCGTCTGGCACCCCGACAATCCCCCCTTCTTCGCCTGGGTAGAGAACGATTACTTCAAATTCACCGACGACAAGGCCCACATCGAGGAGCTCATAACGCAGAAGCGCTTCCTGCAGAAGCATTTCGAGCTGTTCAACACCATGAACCACGACACGGAGTTCCCGTTCCCCATCAGTAACGACGGCGTCCGCATCCAGTACAAAGGCATTGGCTATAACTGGCAGAGCTGGCAGAGCGGCATGGACAATACGCCGCGAAAGAGGGCCATGCCCATGTTCTGGATAGACGCAATCTCCCAGCAGGCACTGTCTGCGCTGTATATTTCCCGCCTTGCTGCCATTGCCGGCGACAAGGCCACGGAAGACGAGTACAAAGCCATCTACCAGGAGTATAAGGAGAAGATCAACAAGTACTACTGGGACGACGAAGACGGCTGCTATTACGATATCCGTGAAGCCGACCTTTCCAAGACGCACATTCTCACTCCGGCCTCCTTCTGGCCCATGCTGGCGGAAGTGCCCTCCCAGGAGCAGGCGGAAGCCATGGTCGATTTCGCCTTAAAGGACGATAAGCTCGGAGGCGCCGTACCATGGACCTCGGTATCCAGGGACGACCCGGACTTCGACCCCGACGGCAATTACTGGAAAGGCTCCATGTGGCTTCCCACGGCCTACATGGCCATAAAGGCGCTGGAAAAATACGGCTTCTTCGAGGAGGCCGACAGCACCGCGGAAGCCATACTCGAGCACATGTGGCAGACGTACGACCAATACGACCCGCACACCATCTGGGAGTGCTACAATCCCACCAAACCCGAGCCCGCAAGCAAGAAGGAGGGCACCAAAAACGTCAAGTCGGTCAAGGCCGATTTCTGCGGCTGGTCCGCCCTGGGACCCATTTCGCTGTTCATCGAAAACGTACTGGGATTCTACGATGTGGATGCCGCAGCCGCCACCGTGCGCTGGAACCTCCACCAGACCTGCCGCCACGGGATAGAGAAACTGTCTTTCGGTTCGATAACCACCGACATCATCTATGACGACGGCAAGGTGAAGGTCCGTTCGAACAAACCTTACACTCTGTATATCAACGGAAAGGAGTACCCGGTCCGCCGAGGCGTCACCGAAATCACGCCGTGGCGTCACCGAAATAATTCCGGCCTCACCGAGCTAACGCCGAATAATAATCCCTGACCACGTAGAACGCCCGTTTCCGCCGGCCCTGCTCGTCTATCAGACCCTTGCGGTTGAAGTCGTCCTGGATGCCGGTAAGCGGCCGTTTGGGTGAACGGAAATCCTTGAGGCACCACGGGCACAGGCCACTCAGGCCGGGAAGCTTGGAGAGCATCTCAAGATTGTGCCGATAAAGCAGCGCGAGGTATTCCTCGGTGAACAGCTCCTTGTCGCTGCCGTGGTTGCCATATAGCGCGCCACCACCGAACTCGCTGATAACCACCGGCTTGCCAGAAGGAATAGACCACTCCAGCGAGTCGCAGTCCGCCGGGGTTCCGTCGTACCATCCTTCATACTGGTTGAAGCTGAGGAGGTCGGTAAGGCCGATAAGTTCGTCCTCCACGACGGCATGGCGCGGGTCGGTCAGCTTCTTCTCAAGAGCGGCGCTGACGAGCCGTGTGGGGTCTTCGGAACGTGTCCTGGCTATCAGCCTGCCAAGGAAATCAAGCCTCTCCGGCTTGCGCGGCGTCTCGTTGGCGACGGACCAGATGATCACCGCCGCACGGTTGCGGTCGCGCCGTATCATCTCCAGAAGCTGGTTCTCGGCGTTGGCATAGGTTTCTTCCGAACTCCAGTCGATATTCCAGTAGCAGGGGATTTCTTCCCAGAGCATGAAGCCCATCTCTTCTGCCAGCCGCACCATGCACTCGCTGTGGGGATAGTGCGCCAGACGCAGAAAATTGCATCCCAGGTCCTTAGCCGCCTCCAGAAGTGCCCGGACGTCTTCCAAACTCCTGCATCGCCCCGGGTTCACGCCGATGGACTCGTCGTGCAGGGCCACGCCCCTGAGGAATGCCGGCTCCCCGTTGAGGAGTATCTTTTCCCCTTCAACCCGGACGGTACGGAATCCCACCCTGTCCGTTATTCTGTCGCTGCCGGCGGAAAGCACGATGTCGTACAGCCTGGGATTGTCCGGCGACCAGAGTTCGGGGGAGACCTTCGCCCTGAAATGCGCCACGCTGTCGCGCCCGGCGCAGGCTTTCCGGTGCAGACCCAGTTCCGGTATCTCTACCGACACCTGGCCGGTGCCGCCGTCGAGAAAAACGTCCAGGGACAGCTCCCTGCCGTCGAAGCGCATGCGCCAGTCCTTGATGAACAGCTCCGGAACGCTTACGAGCGTGACGTCCCTGATAATGCCGCCGTAGTTCCACCAGTCGTAGTTGAGGGTAGGGACCTCGGACACTCCGCGGGTGTTGTTAACCCATACGACAAGACTGTTCGGCCCCTCCTGCAGAATGTCCGTCACTTCGAACTCAAACGGTGTGAAACCGCCCTTGTGAGTACCCAGGATGGTGTTGTTCAGCCCCACCATGCACTGGTAATTGACGGCTCCGAAATGAAGGAACCACCTTCTCCCCGGAATTATCTGGAAATCAACAACAGTCCGGTACCAGATGGTCCCTTCATACAGATAGAGCCGTTCCGACTGGGTGTTCCAGTCGCCCGGAACGGAGAGCAAAGGAGCCTTGTCGAAGTCGTATTCCACCAGCTTCGTCTTGTCCTCGTAGAAGTGCCTGTCGGCGAAAAAACGCTTGTGGGGCTTCTGCAGCGTCATGTGGTACTTGTAGATACCGGTATCCATCGGATCCACTATATAGTTCCACTTCCCGTTCAGCGAACGGCACTCGCGCCCTTCGGCAAGGGCCTGAGCCCCGGCCGGCAACAATGCGAGCGTAAGGGCCGCAAGAAGGCACAGCAGGCGTTTCATAGGCGTAGAAACAATAACTTAAAGCTCCAAAAGAGCGATGGCGTTGTTCGTAAGCTTAAGGCGTACGGTTCCGTCTTCGGCGGGGAAGAGCGGAATCTCCGTGTAGATGTGTTCGTCGTCTGTCAGATGGTAGAATGCCTTACCGGAGCGGCCCCCGGCAACGGAAACGGCAATCTCCGCCAGGTTGCAGGCATTGTTGTCGCCGTCGTAACGGGTAAGCAGGACCACCGGTCTGCCGTCCCTTACCGACGCTACCGCATAGATGTCTCCGGCACCGCCTTCGACCTTGCAGGCGCACTCTTTGTCGCCCAACCTGCTCCAAGCGTAGAACGCGTAATAGACCGGCATGCGCTTATAGATCTGGAAGTCGTAGAATCCGCAGTAGTTGCTGGCCGCACGGAAGTCGTAGTACATCAGCATATCGACTGGAGCGCCCTGCATCGCAGACATGGTGGCCGCGACGAATGCAGCGCCCTTCATGGAACGGCGGTTGACCCTGTTGTAGAGTTCGTTGGACGAGCCGTCGCCGCTCTTGAACCTGCGGTAGTTCCATTCGTTGAGGATGAGTTCCGCATCCTCGTAGCCGTACTCCTTCATCCATCCCCTTATCATATCCGCCTCCATCAGATAGACGGAGGGTTCGGCGCCGTATTTATGCCAGGAGACGAAGTCTATGGGGACATTGTTGGCCCTCATATACTCGAAGAACTGAGGGAAATAGGTCTTCACGCCCTGGATGCGGCAGTAGGACGGGCCGCCTATCTTAAGCTCCGGGAAACGTTCCTTGAGGTGCTTTGCGGCAACCGCATAGAACTTCTGGAACTCCTCGATGGTGCCGCCCCAGGTGCGGGGTTCGGTCTGCCAGCGGCCGGAGGACTGGTCCAGGTCGGCCTCGTTCCATATTTCCCAGTACTTTATCCCGTAGTGGAAACCGTCCGCCCAGCCTTCGTTGTAATGCATGATGATGTGCTCGCAGATACGGGCCCACTTCTTATAGTCCTTCGGCGGATATATGTTGTACTTGGCCGCAATCTGGTTTTCGATGGTCTGGCCCAGCCGGTAGAACGGCTCACTGCCAGAGTCGATCAGCGTCTTGATGTACAGGTCGGTCTCCCTGAAGTCGTAGGCCGCAGGGCAGTCGGGATTCTTGCTGAAGTCGGGGAAGATGTCGCTGACGTCCACTACCCGCTCGCCGTAGTACCCTTCACTGGCGTCGTGCGTGCGGCTGTAGGGAATCTGCAGTATCCGGAAGTCCTCCTGCTGCATTTCGTTGTCCCAGGCGGGGCCGTTGTTCACGGCGTTCATCGGCTTGATCGGCCCGACGATGGCGGAAGGATCGACGCTGACGTTTACCCGCACGGAGGTTATGTCCGGCTGGATTTCCTCCTGCGCGGACAGCAGGACGCCGCAGCAGAGGCACACTAGGGCAAGAAGAACTTTTTTCATTTCCATTTTACGTCTCTAATGTACACTTGACGGCTCCCTTCGTGTACGGAATTAAAGGCCAGCTGGCTGCCGTCGGGCTTCCAGCGGGCGTGAAGGTCGCAGCGGGAGTATTGCTCTTTGTATTCTTCCGGAACGAAGAAGCGCCCCAGGGATATGAGGGCCTCGTCTTCCAGGCGCAGGAGCACCCAGCTGCGGTAGCCGTCCTTGTTCCAGTAGCCTTCGCTGCTGATGAACTCTCCGTTGGGGGCGAAGATGCAGTGCCCGTCCCAGTCCATTATGCCGGGTGCCAGGTGGCGCACCTCATCCTCCTGTCCAACGGTGAATACGGTATGGGACCAGCATCCGCCGCCGTCCCACCGTGCGGTAACGACAAGCGTCTCGCTGTCCTTCCAGTTGAAGTGCGAGCCCTGCCAGCCGTCGGGGAAACAGCGCCGCAGGCCCGTCCCGTCGGTGTTGATGGTGAAGGCGACCGTGTCCCAGGAGTATATGTATCCGCGTTCGGCCAGCTGGGCCTTGAAGCCCTGTACCGTCCTGGCGAGGAAGAACACTTTGCTGGCATCGGGGCTGATGATGGTATGGCAGAAGTACGCCAGGCCGTCGTCGGAAGTGATTTCCGGCATCAGGCTACGGGCGTCGGCCACGGAAAGAATGAGCTTTTCCTCCCCGGTCTTGAGGTTGATGAGCCAGAGACCGTCGTCTTCCGGCCAGACCTTGTCCAGCATCGGGTCCTGACCGTCCCCGGCGTAACCGTAGTCGGGGCGGCATACCCTCAGGCGGGCGTAATTCAGGCTGACTGCCCATTCGCCCGTGGGGTCGATGGCGCTGGAGGGCCTGGATACGATACGCTCGCCGCCGCTCTTCCAGTTGAGGAGGACCGTCACGAAACGGCCGTCGCGGCAGTCGTTGAAGGCGCACAGCCCGTCTTCCCAGGGAATCCAGTGGAACATCGCCGCCTCCTGGAAGTTCCAGCAGACGGTATGGCTGATGGGGATATATCGGCAGCTGTCGGCCAGATCGACCAGCGCAACCTGCGCCGTATCCGTCTCTTCCGCCAGCCTGCCGGTGAAATCCGTCCCCAGCACGCACACGTAGCGGCCGTCGGGGCTCCATGCGTTGATGCCGAAGTAGTTGGCCAGCAGATGGTCTCCCGGGCCCCGGGTGATGGCGTAGGGCTCGCCGACCTCCGGGAAGGGAGTCAGCTGCCTGCCGCATGCAGCCAGGGCCAGGAAGCCCGCAAGAACGAATACTGCTTTCCTCATCAGTAGATAGTGACGGGAGTGTAATCTTCGCGGGAAGAACCGGTGCTGCTGTAAGGCTCGGTGGAGCCGGGAACCAAGCAGGTCTTCATCGGGTTGCCGCCGAGCTGCGACCAGTTGGCGCCGGGACCTGTAGTCCTCGGGCAGGTAATCTTGTAGAGGACGGCGCCCTCGTCGTTGATGGACGTACAGGTTACGTAGATATTTCCGCTGTAGTCGATCGTAGGGCTGGTTCTCGGCTGACTGGTTTCGAACAGGAACTGTGAAACAAGCGAACCATCCTGCGGCGATAGCTTGAGCAGGCGCCGCTTGCCGCTGTCGGTAACATAGACGTATCCCAGATTGTCGATGGCGGGAACGCCGCAGTTGCCGGTGCCGGTGTCGCGTGACCATGCCAATGAGCCGTCGGAGGCATTGAGCTTGAATATCTTGTCGGCGGCACGTACATAGGCGTTGCCGGCGTCGTCAAGCACACAGCCGAGGCCGAAGTTGTTGGCTGCCGCCTCCACTTCCACCTTCCAGATGAGCGTGGGTGCTGAGTTGTAAACGTAACTGTTCAGATTGTAACGGGCGACTATTATATTCGAGTTATCGGTCGTGGCGCAGACGTATACGCTTCCGTCCACGGAAGAAATCGCAGGTTGGAAACCCTTTGTGAGGTAGCCGTAGCCGTCGGTATGGGTCATGCCCAGGAGGTTGTAGCCGCGGCCGGTGTCGCTGTTCGCCGAAGTCTTCCATAAGCCTGTCGTATTGTCGATGACGCCGACCTTGAAGCCGCCGGAAGTCTCTGAGCCGGCAGCCGTGCCGGAGCTGGCACCGCCGCGGGCGGAGCCGAATACCAGCTTGCCGTCGGCGCTCACGGCCATGCCGCCGTAGGAGCCCTTGTCGCAGCCAAGTGTCTGGTAGAGGCTGCCGTCGCTGCGGTTCAGTATGACCATATTCGAGTCGAACAGGTCTCCGTCGACATTACGGGTTATTACGCTCACGTAGCTGCCGAAGATGGCCGGAATATGGGTGCGGTAGGTGGAATTCTCACCTGTCGCAACATACCATTTCTGCGTCATGTTGGGCCTTATGCAGAACAGGCCGCCGTTGCCGCTCGCCCCGGTGGAATACTGCACGGGGATATATACATTGCCCTCCACGTCGATGGACGGGGTGCAGGTCTGGCAGTTCCGGCTGCCGCTGATGGCGGCTCCATACTGTCCGATGTCGAAGCTGCCCTGCTGCGTACCTGAGGCATTGAAAGCTACGAGATGATAACCGGAGGAAGATACGTAAATCCGGTCGCCGCCGCGGGCCACTGCCGGGGAAGTCCAGTACGCGGTGGCATCTGTTGAAGAATCATACACACGGCTCCACGCTTCGGTGAGCTTATGGTCATCGTTACTTTCAATCGCTATAAGCTTGGTTGCGGTCGCGCGTTGGCCGTTGTTGTCCGTGACGATCAGGCGCACCTCAGCCTGGTCCTTGACCGACCGGAAAGTAGCCTTGGGATTCCGCTCGTTGGAACGCATACCGTCTATGTCCCATTCCCAGTATGCGATACCGGCCGGAGAATATGAACGGTCCGTGAATGTAACCTCTTCGTCTATCTGAGGATCCGCCGGCAGGTCGAAGTCGACCGTCGGCACAGATGCGCTGCTGCCGAGATTCGGATCGAAGACAGCGAATATCGGGTAGTGGTCGGAAATGTACATGTCGTTCCACTTGCGGTTGTCGGTACGGAACATGTAGCAGTCGCCGATACCTTTATAGTAGATATGGTCAATCAGCTTGCTTTGTGTTCCCCACCAGTGATAGGTACCGTAATAATCGGATATCTGAGCCGTATGACGTGCATTGGAATAAGCGGCCTCGATGGGATCCAGCCATGAGTCGCCTTCCACCAGGTTCCAGTCAGCGGTCATGATTACCGGAAGATTACCGGTATTCTTGCTGTTTACCGTACTCATGATGAGGGCGATTTCTTTGGGCCGCGAGTCGTACAGGCTAAGATGCGTGTTCAGGAAGAAGAACTGCTTGTTCGTAGGCTTGTAAGTCATGATAGCCCAGGTGGATGTCTGGGGCACATGGTCTGTCATCTCCGAGTAATAACTGCCGGCAGAATTGGGCGAATCGGAATGCCAGAAAGTACCGGAACTGTTAAGGGTAATGAGGTCGGTACGATAAAGGATTGTGGATGATTCCTCTCCGGCCTGAGTACCCGGTACCAGGCCCCAGTAACTGTCGTCTGCGAGAATATCCTTGCCTTGCTTGCGGCCCAGTCCGTAGTGGTTGTATCCGCTACAGTTGTTCTTGATGTCCTTCACCTGCTCTTTCTCCGCCTCCTGCAGGCCGATTATCGCCGGACGGTAGTAATTGACCATGGCGTAGTAGGCGCTCCTGCGGTTGGTCCAGTCGCGCTCGTCGGTGTCGGGATTGGTGGATTTATCACGTGCCGATGCGAAACGGACGTTGGACGACATGATCATCAGACCCTCTGGAATGACGTCGGGTTCCGGTGAGTAGGCATGGGATGTGAGGGTGTACACTTTCGCGGGAAGGGCGTTCAGCGAGGCATTCGTGGAGAATACCATCTGCGTGCCGTCCGTGGCCCTTACGGTGAAGCGCATGCCGCTGGCATAGTTCTGTGCGGGAATCAGCACGAACATGCTGCTGCCGAACGCCAGTCCGTCTCCGGGGGCGTAAACTACAACCCTGGAAGTGGCTCCGGATGCGGCGGTAATGCTGCTGAAGTCGGTGTTGAAAGGTCCGCTGACCTTCTCGCTGCCGAGGCTCTCGAACATCATGGACGATATCTTTGCATCGTATGTGCCGGGGACCGTAAGTTTGATGGCCGCCATCATAGGGTTGAAGGTAAGGGAGCCGGAGCTGCCGCGGCCCACCATGACGAACGCGGAGGCGTCATAGGTCTCGGATTGCATGTTCTGGGTCGCCGGAAGGGTAATCCTTGCGCTTCCCGCACTGTAATTGGACACGAATGCCGCCGGGTATGCGTAATAGTACGGGGGATTGATGACTCCGGAAACCGTAAACGTCGCCTTCTTGGTCCCTACGTATTCGGAACCGGCGTCGAGGGCGTCGGAGGTGACTCCGTTCACGAAAATGGCATCGCCTGCTGCCCAGTAGTTGGGGTAGGACGAGCCGTCCTTTGCTCCCAGGACGGTTTTGGTGGCGTCCTCCTGATTAATACTTGCCTCGAAGACCACCGTTTTGGGTGCGAGTTCAATTTTCGGCTCCTGGGTGCATGCAACGAGGAGCACAATGGCGAATATACTGAACTTTTTCATACCGTCGGCTAGTTATTGTTATAGTTCCACTCAAAACCTTCGAGATCGTCTTTTTCGTCGAGGTTGGTAAGTTCATTGGTGCTGGCGCACAAGGACACTCCGACTCCATATATGGGAATCAGATGGGTGTCTGGATTTAAATATTCTTTTTTCATAATCATCAATAGTTGGCGCCGGGAGGCGTGCAGGTCTTCTGGGGATTGCCTCCGAGCTGCGACCAGTTGGGTCCGGGGGCCGTTGTCTTGGAGCATTTGATCTTGTAGAGCACCGCACCCTGGGAGTTCGTGCCGGTCACATAGATGGTGCCGTCAGGTCCGATGGTCGGGCTGGTCCTGGGATTCTCGAGTTCCACCGAGGAAATGAGCTTGCCGTCTGCGGATGAGAGCTTGAGCAGCTTGTTCCCGCCATAGTCGATTACGTAAACATAGCCCAGGTTGTCGATGGCCGGAACACCGGTATTGTAATTACCTTCGGTGTTGTAAACCCAGCCCGTGTCGCCGGTCTTGGAGTTCAGGCGGAAGACCTTTTGGGCGGCGCGGAAGTAGGCGTTGCCGTCTGCATCGAGTACGCAGCCAAGTCCAAGGACACCGGAGTTGGATTTGGTTTCCAGTTCAACTTTCCATAAAGGAGACGGTGCCGAATCGTACACGTAATTGTCCAGGTTGTACTTGGCGCAGATCATATTCTCGTTGTCGCTGGTGGCGCAGACATAGACGCAATGGTCGGTGCCTACAGCGGGCTGGCCGGCCTTGCACAGGTAACCGTTGCCGTCGGTGTGGCGCATGCCGAGGAGGTTGGTCTTGCGGCCGGCGTCGCTGTTGGCGGATGTCTTCCAGTTGCCTATGGCGCCGTCAACCACGGCTACGTGGTATCCGCCGCTGGTTTCGGTACTGGGCTCGCGTCCCTGCCTGGTGCCGCCCCTGTTGGTCGAATAAATGAGCTCGCCCTTATATCCGGCGGCCATGCCTCCCCAGGTGCCCTTGTCGCACTCAAGCACCTGTACCAGAGACCCGTTGGAGCGTCTGAATACAGCGCAGTTCTTGGTGAGGTCGTTGCCGCAGTTCGTCATGACCACTGCGACATAGTCTCCCACGATGGTCGGAATAGTATTGCGGTACTGCGAGGTGTTTCCGGTGTCGTGATACCAGTTTTCGCCGGTAAGGTCGGGCCTGATGGAGTACAGGCCTCCGTGGCCGTTCTCGCTGTAACCGTACTGGACCGGGATGTACACGTTACCCTGAGCGTCGATGGACGGTGTGGGCGTCTGGATGTCGCGGTCGGTGACGTACGGCTCACGCCTGCCGATGTCGTAGCTGCCGAAGATATTGCCGTCGGGATTGAAGCCGACTAGATGATAGCCGGAAGAAGCCACGTAAATCTTGTCTCCGGAAGGAGTGACGGCGGGTGCCGTCCAGTCCGCCACTGCCCGGCCACTTCCGTCGACGGTATCGTCATAGAGCTTACACCACTCTATGTTGAGGTCGTGTCCGCCGGAAATGGCCACCGAGAAAGTCTTGGAGGCGGATGACTTCTGGCCGTAATGGTCTGTGACCGTGAGGCTTACGGGGATATCGTCACCGTAGGTGTTAAACATCACCTCCGGGTTCTGTGCAGAGGAGACAATACCGCCGATATTCCATTCCCATACCTCGATGCCGTCTTCCGATGTGGATTTGTCGATGAATGTAATCGTCTCGTCCATCTTGGGACTGGCGGGAATCTCGAAGTCGGCGACAGGCTTCTGCTTTTCGGTGGAGCCGGACTTGAACTTGAAGATGGCATAGACCGGATGGTGGTCGGAGATCCACAGCCCCTTCCATTTCATGTTGAGGGTGCGGAAGCGGAGGCACTCCTCGAATCCGGACCAGAAGATGTGGTCCAGGTGCTGATGCTTGGAAATCGTGCTCTGGCTGCCCCACCAGTGGAAAGTTTCGATATTGTCGGTGAGAGGGGCGGTCTGCCTTGCACTGGCATATTTTTCCTTAATCGGCGCCAAAATCGGGTCGGTCTCTTCCAGGTTCCAGTCTGCAGACAGTACAACAGGCAGTCCCGGAGGGCATTTTTCCTTGACGGTATTCAAAATGACCTGGACCTCTTTGGGCTGGGAGGCCTCATAAAGGCTGAAGTGCGTATTGATGTAGAAGAAGCGGCGCCCGCTTTCCTTGGCGGTAAGCACGGCCCACGTAGCGGTGCGGCTCTGTCCGTACTGTCCGTCCGTCATTTCGGGGAAATAGCTTCCAATTACATCGGGAGTGGGCGACAGCCATACCGTACCCCAGTCTTCCAACTGGATTTCGTCGGTCTTGTACAGAATCGAGGTCGATTCTCCCTTCTGTGCTCCGTCGGAGCGGCCGACGCCAACGTAGGCGTAGCCATTGCAGTTGGCGATAATGTCCGAGACCTGGTTCATTTCGGCCTCCTGGACACCGATTACCATGGGCTGCATGGTGTTCACCATCTGGAAGTAGCCCTTCTTGCGGACCTCCCAGTCGCGGTCGCCGACATCCGGGTCGTCCGCCTTGTTGCGGGCGGAGTAATAACGCACGTTGGAGGACATTATCATAAGTCCTTTGACCTCCTCGGTAGGAAGGGGATCTTCCTCTTCCGTCTCGACGGTATACCATTTACTGTAGTCCAGCTGCTGGTGCTGGTAGCACGACGGCATCAGGAACAGAGCCAGGGTCAGGATCAAACTATATCTTTTCATATCGTATCGTATTTTTACCATCCGGGATTCTGGTCGAGTTTGTATCCGTGGTTCTCATACTCGCGTATGACCTCCGCGGGAATAGGATTGAGGTACTGGCGGTCGTCGTCGTGCCATACACGCTTGATGGTGACCTCGTAGCGGAGGTCGTAGCCGCCGTCGGGGTTCTCGTCCAGGCGGAGGCCCTGTTCGGTGGAGTCCTCAGGATACACGTGGACGTATTTGTTCTGGGCGTAGCTGGGAACTGCTTCATACGCGTCATAGGTGACGTAGAAGTCTTGGGTGTCGTCGTCGTTGACCTTGAACTGGGCGTTCAGGACGGGCACGTGGATGCCGGTCCAGGGGACGCGCTCGAAGTTCTTGCCTTCCTTCCAGCGCTTGAGGTCGTCGGCACGGAAACCTTCGTACACGAGCTCAATGGCACGCTCCCTGCGGATCTCGAGGATGACGGGGTCGGTGACGTCCGGATAGAAGGTCTCCTGCAAGTAGCTGTCGACCTTGGTCGGCTTGGAGGAGGTCACTCCCGGCTTGTCCTGTATGCCGGCGCGCCGGCGCAGGGCTCCGATAGTGTTTGCCCAGTCGGCGTCGGTGAGCTCTCCCAGTTCTGCCATCGCCTCGGCATAGTTGAGCAGCACTTCGGCGTAGCGGATTATGGGCTGGCTGTTCTCGTTTTTGTTGGTCCCGTTCTTCTCCGTCGCATCCTCAACAAACTTGATTGGGTGGTAGCCGGTGACGGCAACTCCGTCCACTATGTTGGGACGGCGGTCTCTCCAGCCTCCTCCCTTCATCTCGTACCTGGGACCCTTGACCGTCTGGGCAAGGCGGGCGTCGCGGCCGGAGAACTCGTTGATGAAGTTGGTGGCCTTGTATTTGGGCTTGTCGGTAAACGGAGTACCGTCCGTGCACAGGTAGGTGAAGATGAAAGCTCTGGACAGGCAGGTGCATCCGCCGTAGGTAGGGGAATTCCAGTACCAGTTGGCGTCGCCTGTCACCAGGTCGATGAGGGATGCCTGTACGCCCAGGATGACTTCGTCGGTGATGATGTTCTTGGAGTAGAAAAGGCTCCTGTATGCACCGAGGGAAGGATTGTCGGTTAGGTAGGCATCTGCGCACACCGTGTTGTTAAGCTGTACCAGAGGGTCGAGGATAATCACCTTCGCGGCCTCCGCTGCCTGACGGTAGAGCTTGTCCGCAGTCCATTCTTCGGTCTCCAGATTGTGGTACTTGCGCCAGGAAGCCTCATACAGGCAAGCACGGCTCTTCAGGGCATAAGCTGCATTCTTGGAGATGCGGGTATTGCTCTTGGAAGATGTGGTCCTGATGTTTTCGGCCGCAAAGTCGAGGTCGTCGATTATATGGCTGATAATGACGTCGCGGGAATCCCGGTTCTTGTACATCTCGTCCACCTCGTCGTTCTTGAGGCAGTGGTCGAACCATGGCACGCCGCCGTATTTGAACAGTTTCTGGTAATAGAAGTAGGCCCTGAACCAGCGGGCGAGACCTTCGTAATGGTCTTTGTCGGCCTGCGGTACTGTGCACCGGTCGCTGTGGATGCCGTCGATAAAGTAGTTGACTTCACGTAGGTTGCCCCAGCCCCAGGAGGTGGAGGTCTCCGCCGTATATGCGGAGGTGTAGAACGTGCTTACGCTCCTGCTGACGGCATAGTCCGTAGTCCCTTCTCCACTGGTCAGGTCGCTAAGCGACGGGAGCTGTTTGTAGAATGAGAGTGAATACGCCTCCAGACCCTGTGCGGAAGCGAAGATGAGCTCCTTGTTTCCGGATGTCACAGGCAGTTCCTCGAGGGAGCAGGAATAAAGGCTGAACGCTCCCAGGGTGGCGATGATCAATATCCTGTACTTTTTCATAGCCGTCAGATTTTAATGGTTATACCAAGTGAGAACGTCCTGAGGGAGGTGAGGTTGTTACCGTCTCCGAGGTTGTCGGTGCCGTTGCCGAGATCGACGTCGGAGCCGTGGGTTGCAGTAACGATGTCAACGTCCGTAGTCAGGTTGTACAGAGGCGCCCAGGTATAGAGGTTCTCTCCGGAGAAGTAGATGCTGAGGCCGCTCAGGCCGATGGGTTTCAGCCATTTGCGGGGCAGGTTCCAGCCCACCTGGAGATTCTGGAGCCGGCAGTACGCGGCGTTAAGGACGTAGCGGTCCACCTTGTGCTGGCCGGAGAAGAATATGCGGTAGTAGCCGCTGTATTTAGGCAGGAAGGAATCGGGGTTCTCCGGCGTCCAGGCGTTGTTGACCGTCCAGGCCAGTGCATTACCGTAAGGTCTGTGGTACTGGCCCCAGATGATGGATTCGCCGCTCGGGTACCAGTCCTGCTTGCCTATGCCCTGGAACATGGCGGATGCGAAGATTCCGTTCCATTCCAGATTCAGCGAGAGCGAGTAAAGATACCGGGGATGTTTGTTTCCCACGATCACCATATCGCCCGGATCGTTTGCCGTCTGGGCTCCCTTGTCGATCTGATGGTTGCCGTTGTTGTCCCTCAGTATGACGTCGCCGGGTTTTGATATGTATCCCTCGTTGATCTGTATGAGCTTGTTGACGTAAGGGTCTCCCTGACCGTAGTAATTGTTGATCTGGTCGTCGCTCTCGAAGAAACCGTCAAACTGGAAGCCCCAGATTTCGCCGATTTCCTGTCCTTCGTAGTAGTCGCTCAGAGACTTTGACGGGTTGTTGTAACGGGTGATGAAGGAACGGTTGTCGGCAAGGGTTGCCTTGACACCGTAATTGAGGGCGTGGCCTGCGAGAGGGACGGAATCGTCGTAACTAAGCGACAGTTCGAAGCCCCTGGTAACCAGGTCTGCGTAGTTACCCTTCGGCGCGCTGGCTCCGTAGGTGTCCGGCAGGGTGGGACCCACGGTGTACATGTTCAGCGTGTTGCGGACGTAATAGTCGCCAGTGAAATTGACCTTTCCGTTGTAGAAGCCTATATCGACGCCCCCGTCAACGGTCCTGGACGTTTCCCAGGTCAGGTTGTCCGGAATCTGGCTCGGTATCGAGGTGATTCGCCTCTTGGCCTCACCGTCTATGACGTTGTTGAGGTTGGAGAATCCGAACCTCTCCACGAAGGAATACTCGGATACGTTTCCGTTGCCGAGCTGGCCCCAGGAGGCTCTTAGCTTGAGGTTGGATATGAATGCCGGGCTTACGTTCCACCAGTGCTCCTTGGAGACTCTCCATGCGGCGGAGGCAGAAGGGAAGAAGCCCCATTGCTGGTTGCTGGGGAACTTGGAGGAGCCGTCGTAGCGTCCGTTGAGTTCCAGCAGGTAGCGCTCGTCGAAGGAGTAATTGAGCCTTGCGAAGAAGCCTGCGCTCTTCCACCTGCCTTCGTAGGAATACTCCGAGAAGTTGTCTCCCATCGCCATGTTGATGGATTCAACGTCCTCGGAAATCAGCCCGTATCTCAGCATCTGGAACGTCTTGGATGCGTACTGTTCCCAGTTGAAACCGGCCAGCACCTTGAAATCGTGCTTTTCATTCCACACGTTTGCATACTCGGCATAGGCATTGGTGGAAATGTAACTGCTGCGGAACCAGTACTCCTGGATATAGTCGTTCACGCCGGGAGTTCCTCTCCAGGTAATTTCTCCTGGAGCCTCGCTGTAGCTGACCATGGTATTCTTCTTCAGATTGTTCTCCCAGTTCGCCTTGAAGGAGAAGTCTGCGTTGAGCCTGAGGGTATGGTCGAAGAATTCCGCCCGGGCTCCCGTGGTGGTGGTAATGTTGTTCCGGTACTTGTCGGTGTAGTTCTTTCCGGTTACCAGACCGCCGATTGCCATTGCGCCGCTCTTGGTGAGGGTCCCGTCGGGATTGAAAACCGGAACGCTCACGTGGCCCTCGTCCTGAATGCTGCGGAGGAACAGGCCGTTGTTGTTTTGGTTATGGCTTGCGGGGATATGGTTCTTTTCGTAGTTGTACGAGAGGTTTTCCCATATTTTCAGCCATTCGAAGGGCCTGGCGGTGATCTTGGACCTCAGTGCGGTCGTGAAGTATTCGTCAGGGTTGAAATTCAGGATTCCGTCGTATTTGTAGATACGTCCGGAAACATAATAGTCGATCTTTCCCGATGTGCCGCTGGCGGAAAGATTGTGCGTGCGGGCCATCGTGTACGGCTTGTAGATGATTTTATAGTAGTTGGTGTTGCCGTAATAGACGTACCTGCCGCTCTCGTCCACATCCACCTCGTCGGTGATGCCCTTCTGCTTGCGCCTCAGGAATTCGTCCATCCAGGCCTGCGAATATTCCTGGCTGGTGTTGATTCCGGAAGGTTCCAGGCCCCAGTAGTTGTAGTATGCTTCCCTGAACAGAGCTGCATAAACATATCCGTCATCGACGATGTTGGGGAGGTTGGTCGGAGTCAGGAAGGAAAGGTTGTCGTTGTAGGTAAAGTTGAACTTGCCTGCCTCCTGCGATGCGCTCTTGGTGGTGATGAGCACCACGCCGAACGTTGCGCGGGAGCCGTAGATGGATGCCGATGCGGCATCCTTCAGCACGGAAACGCTCTCGATATCGTCCGGGTTGAGCAGGGCCGGGTCGCCTTCCACGCCGTCTATGAGCACCAGCGCGTTGCCGCCGCCGCCTACCGAGGTGGTGCCTCGGATGTTGTAGTCGGCGCTTCGGCTGGGCTTACCGTCGGAAAGCGTGATGTTCAGGTTAGGGATGGCGCCAACCAGCATCTGGGTGGCGTTGGAAGAAGGACGCCCGGCGAAGACTTCCGAGGTGACCTGGTCCACGGCACCGGTCAGATTAGCCCTTTTGGATGTTCCGTAACCCACGACCACCACGTCGTCCAGGAATTCGGAAGACGTGGAAAGCAGGATTTCCATAGGGCCGGAGCCGCTTACCCTGAACGTGTGGTCCTGATAACCCAGGGAGGAGACGACGATCTCCTGTCCCTGCGATGCGGAAAGAGAGAACTTTCCGTTGATGTCTGTGACCGTTCCGCTGGATGTCCCCTTGAGCAGTACGCCGGCGCCGATCACGGGCTCCCCGGTGGCGGCGTCCTTTACTACGCCGGTGACCGTGTAGCTCTGCGCGAAGCCGGTTACGGCCAGGAGCATCAACAGTATGGATGTAACAAAACGTTGCATAAATAAATCCGGATATTATTTGATGCAAAAATAATCCGGAACAACGCCAGTTGCTACACCGATAATTTACAGAATTGCAACTATTATTTATTTTTGGCTTTTTCCGGCCGCGTTGAATTTCAGCAGGAGCACTCCATGGGACGGGACGGGGGCCGACTCCGTGCACGCCTTCTGGCGCCACAGGTCACGTATGCGGCTCACTCCGGCGAAACCTGCCGCCTCAAGCGTTTCGCGAACGTTGACGACCGTTTCGTTGCCGCCGAGATTGAAGATTCCGGCTGCGTACGAACCGTCGCTCATGGGGCGCGCCCATACCTGCATGGATTCCTTTTCCCATAACACGGAGGCCTGCTTGCCGAGCGGGTCCTGGTCAACTGCTATTACCTCGTTGTTACACAGCAGGTTAAGCGTGAATTCGTCGATGGAGGACAAATCTCCGCCGATAATCAGGGGAGCCGCCAGCAGGGCCCAGAGAGATACGTGGGAATACTGCTCGTCGGCGGTCAGGCGCGTATCGCGGAGGCCTTCACCCCAGCCGACCTTGCCTATAACCAGCATATCCGGATCGTTCCAGTGTCCGGGGCCGGAGAACGGGGCAAGATTACGCTGTTTGACGAAACCGATACGGACTACCCGCTCCCATTTGTCCGTCAGGTCGCCGTGAGTCCTCCAGAGGTTGCCTCCGACCTCCTCTCCCCAGGTCCAGACGTCCTCCAGGCCGTACTGGCAGATGGAATAGCATATATCCCGGGGCTGCTTCTGAAGGGCGGCCCTCATTACCAGATAAGGCTTCATATGGTCTTCCTTGGTGACCGACGGCATCTCTTTCAGGATGGCCCTGTAGCCGCACAGGTCGTACTTCAGATAATCCACGCCCCATGCATTCCAGGTGGCGGCATCCTGTTCTTCGTGCCCGAGGGCGCCAAGGTAGCCGCCGCAGGTGAGGGCTCCGGGAGACGAATAGATTCCCAGTCTGAGGCCGTTCCCGTGCAGCCATTCTCCGAGCGCGGCGATGTCCGGGAAGCGCTCGTTAGGGAGCAGGGAGCCGTCGTCGCAGCGGGAGGCCGCCTGCCAGGCGTCGTCTATATTGACGTAGCAATAACCGTAGTCGGCCAGACCGCTGGAAATCAGTGCCTTGGCAGATTCGAACACCTTTTCCTGGGAGACCTCGAGGCCCCAGCAGTTCCAGCTGTTCCATCCCATGGGAGGAGTGAGGGCAATGGTGTCGCCGACCTTAAGCGTCAGCTGACCCTTGCCGCATCCGGCCCTGTTGTGGGCTTTCAGTTTGATGATATATTCCCCCACAGATGCCACGGAGCCGCTTATAATGCCGTTTTCGCGGTCCAGAGTCAATCCTTCAGGGAGACCGGAAACGCCGAACTTCATGGGCCTCACGCCGGAGAAAGGCAGGCGGAAATAGACTGGCGCGCCCGGACTTGCTCCAAGTACCGCCGGGCCGTTGTACCTCGGTCTTGCGGGGGCCTTCGGGGTCAGGCAATACGGTTCGCGGGGGGCGTCGGGCAGGGTGCTCCGGAACAATACCGGATAATGGTCGGAAATCAGCGGCACGTCGGGGCTGTAGGACGCGTCGTCCACCAGGTATTCCAGCGGCTTGCCGGCGCCGTAGAAGATATAGTCTATGATGTCGGATTTCGACTCCTTCCCGTAACAGTTGAAGGTGTTCTTGGCGGTCGATTCGGACTCGGGGCACGTAAGGCGTGCATCGTTGAACCAGCCGGAAAGCGTCTGTATGGCCGATTTTTCGGGTGAATTGTTGAGGTCTCCCACAAGGAAAATGGGCGCGGTCTTGAAGCCGGCCCTCTTTATTCCCGTCAGCTTTTCCATCTGCGTGAGCAGGGTTTCGACTTCCTGGTCGGGGAGTTCCGGGTTGGCGGCAACGGACCAGCTGATATGCGCCGAGAAGAACCAGATGTCCCTGCCGGGCTGCGATTTTTCTTCAAGATGCAGCCAGGAAGTGATGATCGGGCTGTTCTGTCCGAGGCGCGTCGAAGCGGTGTCGCCAGGGGATTCGCTCAGCCAGAAGCACCCGTGCCCCAGCATGTTGAAGCGGTCCTTACGGTACATCACGCCGACCGACTCGTCCGATGTGCGGACCATCTTGCCGCCGCTGAGCCGCCCGGGGCAGTAGATGAACCATTCAGCCCCCAGATCTTTCTCCAGGTCGGCAACCTGGGCCCTGCGTACCTCCTGAAGGCCCACGATATCCGGGCGTTTCTGCTCGAAAAACGCTTTGACCGCGGGCCGACGCACCGGCCACGGCTGTCCTCCGAACTTGTAGTCGTATTCCGGCCGGTTGTCGTCCAGGAATCTCACATTGAACGTTCCCGCCACTATCTCGTCGCCACCCGGCAGGCCGAAGCACAGCAGAGGCAGCATCGTCAGCGTAAATATCAAGCTAAGGACCTTTTTCATACTATTTCATGGGTTTTGCCACGTTACGGAGCCGCCACTGGCGGGGCGTCATGCCGAATTCGCGCTTGAAGCATTCGGAGAAGAAGGAATGGGTGTTGAAGCCCACGGCGGAAGCTACCTCCTGGACCGATACCGAGTCGTCCTTGAGCAGCTCTACGGCGCGGTGCAGGCGCACTTTCATCACGTACTCCATAGGCGACAGGCCGGAGTATTCCTTCATCTTCTTATAAAGGGACGACGGCGACATGCATACCACTTCCGCTATGTCGTCCAGCGTGATGTTGCGGTGGAGGTTGGCGGAAACGTATTCCTGGATGCTGCGCAGGAACTTCTGCTCCAGCGCCGACACCCTTCCGGTAGGCAGTTCGCCGTTAGACGGCAGCGAGGACACATAGAACTCGTAGATGCGACGGCGGTTCTCTATCAGGTTGCCCACCGTGCTGCGGAGCTTCTGGGGCGAGAACGGTTTCTCCAGATAGGCGTCGGCACCGCCCTCCAGGCTCTCCTGCATAAAGACGTCCGGAACCTCGGCCGACAGCAGTATGAGGGGTATGTGGCTTGTGGCTAGATTGCCCTTGAGGGCCTTCGTGAGCGCGATTCCGTCCATCTCCGGCATGATTACGTCGGACACCACGAGCGTCGGCGACGCGCCGGCCTCGATCTTTTCGAGCGCCTGGCGGCCGTTGGAGGCGTAGATGATGCCGTAGGAGTCGCTGAGTATGTCTCCGATGACGCGAGCCATATCCTTGTCGTCCTCCACGACCATTATCGTCATATCTTTGGCGTCCACCGTCGGCAGCGCATTGGCCTGCGTTTCCGCCGACGACAGGGGAACCGTAAAGATGAAGCGGTTGACCTTAAGGTCGTCGTCCATCGTAAGCGAACCGCCGAGCAGAGTGGCGAACTGGCGGCTGGTTGAGAGCCCCAGGCCGGTGCCTTCGGCGGCCGCGGAGGCCTTGTCTTCGTACCGGTAGAAAGGCTTGAATATCAGCTCCCTGGCATCCTTCGGGATAACCGGGCCGTCGTTCTCCACGCAAATCTCGGCATCGTTCCCCTTAACCGACAGCGACATCGAAGCGTAATTGCCGGAGTACTTGAGGGCGTTGGAAAGCAGGTTGTCGAAGATGCGCCCGAGGGAGCGGACGTCGGTTTCGCAATAGACCGGGGAGTCCGGCAGGCTGAGCGTCAGGCTCTTGCCTTCCTGGAGGAAGACCGGCAGGAAGCGCCGGTGTGCATCCTTGAAGATAGTCCTGATGTCCAGGAATTCCGGATGTATCTGGAAGGTGGAGTCGGTGAGCTTGCGGAAGTCCAGGAGCTCATTTATCAAAACGTTCAGTTTCAACGAGTTCCGCCGCATGATATCCAGATTTTCCTGGACGGAGCCGTCGGGGGACGAGGAGAATTTGCGGATGAGCGCCTCCAGCGGAATCTGCACCAGCGACAGCGGGGTGCGTATTTCGTGGGCGATGGAGGTAAGGAACTCCATCTTGGATTCGAGCATCTTGCGCTCCTGCTCCTGGGCGGCCTTAACCTTGGCGCGCCGGTCGGTGAACATCGCTATCTCTACGGAAATCAGCAGGAAGAGGATTATGTAAAGCAGGAATGCTACCGGACTCAGCAGCAGCGGAGGCTGCACCCTCAAGTCCGTGGACGCCTCCGGGCTTTCATCCCCGGAGAGCGACAGGGCCTTCAGTTTCAGGTCCCACTTGCCGGAAGGAATGTCGTAAACCGTGAAGGTGCCATCCTGTACCGGCGTCCAGTCGTTGAACCCGTCGATCTTCCAGTAAACCTCCCGGCTGGGGAAACGGTCGTAGTCCAGCGTTGATACGTTGACCGCGAAAGAACGTATCATGCGGCCTATGTTCAGGGAAGCGGGGCAGATGAAACGCTCGTCCGCCGTATCCTCCGTAGAGGACAGGGTATGCAGGGACGAAATGACCGGCGCCGCAGCGTTCGACGACCGTTCCTTCAGGCCCCTTGCCGAGAAGGAGATGAAGCCGTCGGAGGTACCGGCGTAGAGCGTACCGTCGGACGATATGAAATTGGACGAATAGTTGAAGCTGTCGACGTCCAGGGCCTCCCGGGGGATGACGGGCAGCTGCCTGCCGTCGTCGGGGTTGAGGACGTGTATGCCGTGCGCTCCGGTAACCCAGAGCAGGTTGCCGTCGGCTTCCCTGGATATCTTCAGCAGGCGGGTTTCCGCTCCGCTGCGGGGCTGGAATGCGTTCTGGGCGGGATTGTACTCCCAGAGGCCGTTGCCCTCGGAGGTAACGAAAATGCGCCCTCTGCAGTCACAGGTGAGGTCGGTGAGGATGTTGGCGATGGGAATGGAGTACGTGGACAGGACGTTTCCGGAGTACCGGTATATCGTGCCGCCGATGCTGGCCACCCACACGCTCCCGTCGTCGCTGCAGACTATGCTGCAGACCTGCTTGGCGGGCATGAAGATCTCGCGCACGAACTTGCCGTCGGGGCGGTCCCTTCCGGCGATGAAGCTGTCCTTGCCGCCTATCCAGAGCCTTCCGGACGCATCCCTGCAGAAGGAATATGCCGATTTGCCGGCTTCCCTATATGCGGTCATCCGCCCTGTACGGGTGTCGATGATGGTGACGGGGATGTCGTCGTCTATCGTTCCCACCCAGAGCCTGTCTCCCTCGGCCATCAGGCCCGTGACGTTCCGCCCCTGGAAATACTGCTTTGTGTTCCGTCCTGACTGCGGGTCGAGGCACAGCAGACCGCGGGTGTCGCTGCCTATCCAGATGCGGCCGTCGGGGGTTTCCGCGAAGTCCCTGGCCTTGAAGCGGCCGCCGGCGAAGGCGTCGGAATAATGCCTGTAGCCGGTATGGTCCGGCGCTACGCGGGCAAGGCCTTCGAACAGAGTTCCGGCCCAGACGCCGCCCAGTCTGTCTTCTGCAAGGCACCGGAAGGAATTGTCGTGGAAGGGGCGTATGACGCGCTTGAGCGTCAGGGCGCTGTCCAGCACGTGTACACCCTCGCGCGCTGCGATCCATAACTCCCCGGACGGATGCCTGAGGGCGTCCCTCATCCTGCTCATGAGCGGCAGGGGCCTGAGTTCCATGCTCCTGAGGTCCAGCGCGCAGGCGGATTCGTTCTCTATCGACATGAGAAGATAATCTCCTGCAACGGCGGCGCGGTTAACGTCTGAGCCCGGAATCGCCTTGCCGCCTTCCGGCGTAAGGCATTCAGGATCGGAAACGCCGTCCATAGAGGCGAAGAGCATGCCGTCCGGCGTTATGGCATATAACTGGCCTTCCGGGCTGCAGCAGATGGTTTCTGCATTGATAGAAGCGGTGGAGACCGTTCCGGAAGAAGTGTCGATCCTGATGAGCCTGTTCTCCTTGACCGCTATCCAGAGGGAGCCCGATTTGCTGAAGCACATCTGTCTTATCGGCATTCCTTTCAACTCCTGACTCTCGAACCGGCGCATTTCCATACGGTCCTCGTCCAGCCGGTACAGGCCTTCGGACGTGCCGGCCCAGATTGTCCCTGACTGGTCTTCGGCGAGGATGAATACCACCGGCGGCGTGGCGTTTCCCGTATCGGGGAAAGCGACCTGGACGATGTTGCATCCGTCATACAGGTCAAGTCCTGCATTGGTGCCTACCCAGAGGAAGCCTCTGGAGTCAGAGAGCACGTCGTTGACGCAGTTGTCCGACAGCCCTGCCTGCATGTCCAGGCGTGTGGTCTGCCAGCCTTCCTCCCCGGCCTGGCTGTAGCAGAACAGGGAAATCAGCGAAAAGAGGAGTATGAAGACGCCCTTCTTCATGTCAGACTTTCAGGAAGATTTTCTTTCTGTAGAGGAACCAAAGCAGCAGCCAGCTGATGGCAAAATAGCCTATGGCGAGCAGCCAGGAGCCCCAGGCCTTCGGCAGCAGGCCGGCTGTGCCGTCAAGGAAGAATGCCGTGATATCTTTGAACGACACAATCCGCTGGAGCATGTAGATTGTGATGGAGTTCATCCCTATCACCGAGAAGAACGTTGTCCATTTCTTCCACCCCCTGACGTCTATCAGCCAGTGGAAAAGGGCGAACAGGCCAAGGGAATATGCCCCGACTACAAGAGTGAAGCTGCTGGTCCAGAGTTTCTTGTTGATGGGGAACCACAGGCTCCATACGAGGCCGGCGACAAGCAGGCCTGCAGCAGCCACAAGCATCCACAGAGTCTTTTTCTTGCAGGAAGAGTCTTTAACGAACTCTCCCGTAAACTGGCCGAGCATCGCAGTCACGATGGCCGGCATGGTGCTCAGCAGCCCCTCCGGGTCGAACACTCCCGGTTTGAGAAGGTGATTCGGCATCAGGATGCGGTCGACGTATCCGACAATATTGCCTTCAAGCGTCAGGCTGCCAGCCCCTGCGGCGTCCGGCGCCGGAATCAACAGCAGCAGATTGTATCCGACCAATATGACGGCTGCTATTACCGCCCGCCACTTCCAGCCGCAGGCCATGTAGATCCAGGCTGCGAACATCCACGCCAGGCCGATGCGCGCAAGCACGCTCGGGATGCGGAACTGTGGACTCAGGTCGAATATTTTGTTATAGACAAGTCCCAGGAGGCACAGGATAAGTCCGCGAAGGACGGTTTTCCAAAAGATACGCTTGTCCGAAGCTCCTTTGGCCCTCCTTGCGGCGAGCGAGAAGGGGAAGGTCATTCCGGAGATGAACAGGAAGAGCGGGAAGATAGTGTCGTGGTGACGGAGCCCGTCCCAGGCCACGTGGGTCATCTGGACGTTGAGCCAGCACTCTTTCCCGCCGGGGAACAACATGCAGGTAGCGCTCACGATGGAGGCGAACCCCATTATGAACATCATGTCGAATCCCCTGAGGGCGTCTATCGAAAGAAGCCTTTTGTTTTCCATGCTACTTGATCTTTTCTTTCTTTCCGGTACGGCGCGAGCGCTCGGCGGCAAATCCCATCATGTGGCTCTCGAAGGCCTCGTCTATGCCGCTGGAGAGGTGGTCGGGGTCGTGACGGTCCACAGCCTCGAGCCAGTCGCGGACCAGGCGGTAGTCGCCGCCGCCGTGGCCTGACTTGGCGTATTCGCCGATTTCGGCGACTTCCATGTTCCATAGTTTCGGAGTTCTGGTTAGGAAGTCGGTGACCGTAAATGACTTACTGTCTCCTTCGATGTATCCCATGGTGCCCATTATCCTTGTCCGGCGCCCGCCCTTGGGGGAGAAAGCGTCCATCGAGAAGGACGCCGTTACGCCGTCTTCGAAGCCCATGATGGCCACGTAGTGGTCGGGCTGGTCGTTGTCGCAGTGGAAGACGCAGCGGGCGTAGCTGTTGTAGCGGGGATCCTTGAGGCGGCTCAGGATGAAGTCGGAATCCTTGTTGCCCTGAAGGTCGAAGACGCCGGTGTGCTGCTTTAGGCGAGTATAGATCTCCACCGCGTCGTAGGGGCATTCTTTCTGGTGGGGACAGCCGTCGGTGCAGTATTTGGGAGCGTCCTTGGGAGCGTTTTCCTCCCTGAAGAAGCTGAGGCTTCCGGCGGCGTCGATGTATTTACAGGGTTTGTCTATGATCCAGCGGAGGATGTCCAGGTCGTGGCAGGACTTTGCGAGGATGATGGGAGTAGTCTCATCTTCCCGGCGCCAGTTGCCGCGCACGTAGGAATGAGCCATGTGAGCATACTGGATGGGCTCCATGTGCTGGATATTCACAACGTCGCCGATGGCGCCGCTCTTGACCACCTCGCGCAGTGCCATGAAGTATGGAGCATAGCGGAGGACGTGGCACAGGGCCACGATGCGCCCGGTCTTCTTTACCATGTCCCTGATGTTCTCGCACTCCTTTTTCGTCGGGGCGACGGGTTTTTCCAGAAGCACGTCGTAACCGAGTTCCAGGGCCTTCATGCAGGGCTCGTAATGCCTGTCGTCGGGGGTAGCGATGACTACCGCGTCGGCGAGTTTCTTTCCGCTGGCAAACACTTCCCGGAAGTGTCCGAAACGCATCTCTTCAGGCACCTTGTGCTGGTCGCCGAGATATTTCACCCGGTGCTCCAGGATGTCCGATACGCCTACGACCTTCATGCCGGCCGGGTATTTCTTAGCGTAGCCGGCGTAGGTCCTGCCGCGGTTGCCGCAGCCGATGATAATAACGTTGACCGGGCGGCTGACCTCCGGATCGAGAGAGCGTACGGGTGTCAGACCCTTGATGGGTTCGATCCCTTTTTCGTCGGGAGCGGGACCGGCGGCGGAAGGCAGGGAGATGAATTCGGCGGCGCCGGCCACGGGGCCTGCCAGAGCTCCTCCGGCAGCAAGGAGGGTTGCTCCTTTAAGAAAATCGCGACGTTTCATACGTTATAGTGTTTTAACAATGCTAATATATTCTGGTATCACCAACTCATGTATAACGGTTATTCTTTTTTTTATAATTATTTGGTAAGATGCCTCAACAAAAATAAACATTTACTTAGTAAGAAACAACAAAAAGCGGCCCGGGCTGGGGAGCTCGGACCGCTGTGTGTAAAGAGCGTTGGTTGTCGGACTAGTTCTGGTAGCAGCCGGGCCAGGAAGTGGCGCCGCGGTTGTTGCCGTTGATGTCCTTACCGAGGGCTCCGATGCTGTTCAGCCAGCTGTAGAAGTCGGCGTCGGCATTCTGGATCTCAGTATTCACATCGGCGGTAGCAGCCTTCATGCTGCTGTTGGTGCCGGTGAGAGTTCCGTTCCAGGTGTAAGGAGCACTCCAGCCGCCAAAGCTGGCAGAGGTGGCATAGTAGTCGTGACCGGAACCGGTATCGACCGTCCAATTCGTCCTGTTATCTCCTTCTTTGGAGATCTTGCTGTACCAGCAATAAACAGGAAGCTTCGTACCACCGCTCGCTATTGTATCTCCTCCATCAACGCTTATGTCTCCGTTTACCCAGAAGCTGTTACCGTTCGTCTGAAGCGAGCAAAGGATGGTGTTGATCAGATAGAAATTACCCGTATTCTGGAACTTTATGACACCCCAGTTGTTCTTTACGGTACCATCAGGTTTGGTATTATCTCCGACAATGGTAGTGTTGGCAAGTATGAGGGTGCTGCTCGCGTTATCCATGCCGATCCAGGTAATATCATCGGTATTGCGTCCACCATAGTTGTCGTGGAAGGAGCAGTTGTTGAAGGCAAAGGTGCTGCCGGCCAAGGTGGCGAACACGGTTCCTCTCAAACCGCCATAGATTCCTGCGGAGTTACCGGTACCGGATGTATTCTCCTTGAATTCGCAGGCGTTGAAATAATAACTGACGTCACCTACGCGGCAATTGACGATGGCAGCGCAAGGAGGGTTCTTACTGTTCTCACGGTTCGTATAGTTACCATCGAAGACGCAGTTGTTGAAGCGACCGACTTTTTCCGATTGCTGTATACGGATGATGCCACCTGACTGTTCGTTGGTTCCTACGTAGTTGTGATTCTCTTTGAAAAGCACATCTGTGCAGCTGAAAGAACCTTTGGAATAAATTGCTGCACCTGCCGCCTTAGTATTGTCGGCACCGCTGGCGTAATTCCCCTGGAATTTTCCGCCGGTAAAGGTAGTATTGTCATTGGCGCTTTCAATAATTACGGCACCGCCCATTTTGTCAGACGAGTTATCGATAAACTCGCAGTCCGTAAAAGTGGTGGTAACATCGGTTCCGTTGATGCAGATGGCTCCGCCCTGGACGGAGGAGTGGTTGCGGATAAAGTCACAGTCGTTGAAAGTGATGGTTCCGGCACCGGTAATGTAAGCTGCAGCACCGTATTCGCCTGAGTCATCATTATCGCTGAACGTTACCCTGGTACAGTTGAACGTGTTGAAGGACTGTGCATAAATGGCATTCTTTGTGATATTGCTGGCTTCGCTGTCCACAATATTCACGTTCGCACTGGCGTTATTCACATGGATGATTCCGCCGGCACCGGTCGCGTTTTTGAATACGCAGTTACTGATATTCACGGTAGCGCTGTTGAACAGGGAAATGCCACTGCCGTTTCCGGAAGTCTGGTTGCCATCGAAAATGCAGTGGTCCAGATTCAGTTCCCGGGCACCGTTATTGAGGCGGATGGCGGAGGCATTCGATGCACCATTTGTACTCGTGAACTTGACGTTCCTGACGGTGATGTATGAGTTGCTCTGCGGCCAAAGCACGCCGGCAGTAGTGCCGGAAGTGGCTGTACGCCCGACGAATGTGGTCATGCTTGACTCGGAATTGCCGGTGCCTTCCAGAGTGAAAGCGACATTGCCGTGATCCGGGTAATTCAACACCAGGTAATCGTCGCCGAATGAAAACTCGTCAGCCGAGAAATGGAAGGTGGAGCCCTTCAGGAGGAAGTGGTTGTCCTGGTCGGTTACAAAGGCCTTGAATTCGGTAACGCCCATGGCATTAGACCAGCTTTGTCCAGCCTTGGAACCGGCACCGGAAGGAGTGACGTAGTACTGGCCGGCTTTATCATCCAGATTTGTGAGCTTTATGATCTTGCCGCGTTCGGTAGTGAACGAGCCGGCGTAGAAGAAGGGGGTGAGCTGATCTTCCCCTTTGAAGTAACCGATACGGAAACCGTCGGAAAGGACGACGTCAGGCAAAACGGGGATGTAGTAGTCGCCGGGGCCGGAGATGGTCAGGCTGACTGACGTGCCGGTACTGGTTGCAGTGCCGAACACTGGGTCACCGCTTCCGTCGAAGCTTACGGGGAGATAACCGGAAATGCTCTGAGCCTCTTCGGGCTTGCGTCCACCCACTACCTGTATCTTGGTGATGTCGCTGCCGGTCACGCCGATCTTCAGCAGGCAGGCCACATTCTTGAATGCCAGAGTGGTGCTCCAGACATCGCCGGTCTTGACGGCCTTGGCCACACAGATGTCGTTGGCGTCGAAGTTGCCGTCGGTGCGGGAACCGTTGAAGTGGACGTTTACTTTGCCGCTGTCGTATGCGCCGCCTGCAGAAGCGGGATACACGGCATAAAGCTCAGTGATGCCTTCGCCTACTTCGACGCTGAAGGTGGTGCTGGCACCGGAAGCGGATGCGGTTGCGGTGGTCGAGCCGCCTTCCCAGACGAATTTTACCTCGTCTCCGGCTACCCAGGTGACTACCTCGTCATTGGCGTCGATGGCGGTCTTGGTGGGGACGTTGGCGGTGAATACTACCACATTGGAGTCGGCCGGGGTAGGCTGTTCCTCGAAATTCTCTTTTTGGCAGGCGACAGAAAGTATCGCCATTGCAGTCAATGCAAAAAATATAGCTTTTCTCATGATTGGAATGTTTTATTCGAACAGGTCAAATGAATCGTAACTCTCATGGGTCGCAGTTTCGAGTTGCGAGCTCGTACATAGCGGTTCGGCGCAGATGAAGAGAATCTTCACCTCCGGAGCGCTGTAGTGATTTTGTGTAAGCTTATTCATGGATAGATGATTTTTACTCACAGAGGTCAAAGACTTCAAAGTCCTCGAGAGTGGCATTTCCGTCGTAGTTGACGGTGTCGGATGCCGCAAAGAGGCTCTCGGTGATTGCATATACTACCTCCGAGTCCGGTGCGAAATACTTTGAGTGTGATTTGTCGTTGTACATTGCGTGTGCGTGTTCAATATTTATCGACCGCAAAGGACACAATTTCTCCAAGAGATTTTTACAACGATTCCTCCTTTGTTTGCGACTATTCTGCCTAAGAAATAGAAAGGGGCCGGCGGATGACCGCCGGCCCCTTTCGGAAGCGTGATTCCGGCGCGACTCGAACGCGCGACCCACAGCTTAGAAGGCTGTTGCTCTATCCAACTGAGCTACGGAACCAAAATGGACTGCAAATATAGCAATATTTTCAGGATTTCTTCCGCAGGGCGAAAGCGAAGTACGAAATCACCCCCAGGATGATGATAAGCACCGCGTGGGATTCGTGGCAGAGGGTGGCGTACAGGATGCCGTTGTCCCAACTTGCGGAGTAGAGACTCTGCAGAGTAACGGCGACCAGATAGTGGTAGGCCCCTATGCCGCCGGGCACAGGGATAACCGATGCGATGTTACCCACGGCGGAGATGAACAGAGCATCTGCAAAGGTGAGCGAATCCAGCATCGGAAGAGCCTTGAGGCCTGCCCAGGTCATACATATATACATAGTCCAGATGCAGACCGTATAGAACACGAAGAGCCATTTGTGCTTCATCTTTCCTATGCTTGCGAAACCGGCCCCCAGGCCCGATATCCATCCGGCGATTTTGCCTAAAGTCTTGTTGCGGGTCCTGAAATGGAATATCGCCCACAGGCCTCCTCCGACAAGCAGGACAATACCAGCAAGCAGCCACCAGGCGGAGAAGCTCAGGCGCCCTGCTACCGGCTGCCAGATCTGTTCCATGAAGAAGCTTCCGAAGCGCCCCCATCCCAATCCCAGGGCCAGCGCGAACAGCAGCACGATGGCCACCACGTCGCAGCTGCGCTCGCAGACGATGGTTCCCAGGGCCTTGTCGTAGCTGAGCCGTTTGTCGCGGGACACGTAGCCGCAGCGCACGAATTCCCCGGCGCCCGGCAATACCACGTTGACCAGATTGCCCACGTTGACGGAATCCCACACGTCGAGTCTTGCCGCCGTGGGATCCAGCGGAAGTATGATGGCTCGCCAGCGCTCTTCCCTGAAAAGCAGGGCGAGCAGGGAGAACACGGTGAACAGGGCTATCCAGCCCCAGCGTGTCTGCTGCAGGCCGCTCCAGAAGGCTTTCCAATCGACTCCCCGGAAGGCGAAGAACACCAGTACTCCGGCCAGCAGGAAGGAAAGCACATATTTCAACCACTTGCTTTTCATACGATGCGCTCCAGATTGCAAAGAATGAGCCGTCCCTGTTCGTCCCGCAGATGCATGCCGTTACCCTGGCACCATTTCCACCACTTGCACTCCAGGCATTTGCCCTCCCGCAGTGCGGAGTGGTCACGGAATACATCAAAGCGGTGCTCCCACACATCTACGAAATCGTCCTTGTAAATGTTTCCTTGATCGTAGTGCGAACGTATGCTGTTGCAGCCGGAGATCGCGCCGTCCACACGCACCGAAGCGATGCTCAGGCCGGCCTGACAGCTGAAGAGGTGGTCGCGGACCTTGCCCTCGTAGCGCCCGAGGAAGCCCTCGCAGCCGTAACTCATCTTGATGCGTCCCTCCTTACGGGTGCGGACGATGAAATCCATCAGGGCGGTGTACTGTTCGGCCGAAAGCTGCAGCTCCGGGTCGGATGCGGCGCGCCCGACGGGGAAGACGGTAAATACCCGCCAAGCCTTGAGCCCCAGGGAGATAAGGTATTCTTTCAGTTCTTCCAGCAGACCGAAATTCCGCTGGTTAACGCAGGTGACCACATCGAAACCTATGCCGGGGCGGGACGCCAGAATCCGTATGGCCTCGGAGGCGTGTGAGAAAGCGTCCGGCACCCCTCTCATCCAGTTGTGCTCCGCCTCCAGCCCGTCCAGGCTGACGGTGGCGGTACGCATGCCGGCCTTCAGCAGCTGCTGAATCCTTTCGGCATTCATCAGCCTGCCGTTGGACACCATGCCCCAGGGGAAACCCAGGTCGTGAATTCTCCGGCCGCATTCTACGATATCTTCCCTGACCAGCGGCTCTCCGCCGGAAAGGATAATCAGTATTTCACGGGGATTGTAGTGACCCTTGATGCTCAGAAGCACTTTCTCGAAGTCCGCAAATGGCATGTCGGGATGCAGGGCGGACACTGTGCAGTCGCTCCCGCAGTGGCGGCAGCGCATGTTGCATCGCAGGGTGCATTCCCAGAACAGCTGCCTCAAAGGATGCTCCCGGGCCTCCTGTTTAAGGAAGGCCCGGTTTACATCCAAAGAAATCCGCTGTTTGAGGCTGGGGAAAGCCATGTCAGGCCTTTACCTCGGAGTCGGCAGAAGCCTCCTCGCCAGATTCCTCATCCTCGACTGCAACCTTGGTTTCGTCCTGCTTCGTGATCTCGTTCTCCGGTTCGCCGTACGGGTAGGGGGCGGTGCCGTAGCAGGCCGTGAAGACGTTCAGGCCGAGTACCAGAATCATGATTCTGAGAAATACCTTTTTCATAAAAAACAGTGTTTACAATTAAATGCAAAAATATAAAAAATCTTGCATCTTTTACGATGCTTCTGCCAGCGCTTCGGTGCAGAGGCCGTCGCAGAGTTCGTTCCACTTGTGGCCGCCGTGGCTCTTGATCCACTGGAACTCGATGTTAAGCTTGCGGTAACGTACTATCCGTTTGTACTCCAGAAGCAGGTCTATGTCGGGTTTCCCCTTTCTCTTGGGGACGTGTCCGAACCCGTTGGCGGCGTTACGGTTGTCCGTGATAATCAGCGCCCTTGCGCCGTCAGGCAGGTCTTCCAGCGCCCTCAGTATGGCTATCAGCTCGGCCCGCTGGCTGGTCTGATAGCGTATGACGAAAGCGTTCTGCCTCACCAGCGTTTCTCCGTCGGCGCGCAGGATGATATACGCCCCCGCCCCGACATTGTCGCTGGTCGAATAACCGCCGTCCGTATATACGATATACTCCTTCAACGGCTACTTGAGGCCTTCCCAGGGGCCCTTGAAAATAGTCCTGCACTGAACGTAGCAGGAAGAGCAGTTCTGGATTTTGTAATGTGTCTCCTCTTTGGGCAGGAAGGCTTCGGCACCGCGGTTGCGTGACTCCCAGCCGTCCGAATAAATATAGGTATAATACACCGTGCCGTAAGGGGCCATCTTGACTTCCTGAGGCTTGTTGTTGGAGGGACCGATTTCTACGGTGTAAGGCTCCACTGGCCTGTACTGGTTGTCGTAAACGGCGCCCTTCAGCAGCGCTGCGGGAAGGTAACGCTGGATGTAGTTGTCTTCCACTCCCGAGGCCGACGAGGGCACAATCTTGGACTTGAATATCCTTATGATGCCGTCCACCGTTGCGGAATCCTTGCACAGGAGGGTAAGGCACCTCTGTCCGGTATTGGCGTTTCGGGCATAAATCTCAAGCGCCATAGGAATCATTCCCACGGTGCCGGCTATGCTCTTGCCGAGAAGACCGTTGTAAACCGCCTCGAACTCGGTGTAGCCGGACGGGATGTTGGAGAAGATGACCTGTGCGGTAGGCTCCCAGCGGAAATCGGACGACGTGAAGTCGTAATCAATGGTTCCGGATACGGTATAAGTGTGGTCGCCGTACGTCAGGGTGTTGCCGTTGACGACTGCGTCGTACTTTTTCTCGTTAACCAGATTGGCCCACTGGTCCACATACACGTCGGAGTCTATCAGTCCGTTCAAAAGGTCGCATCCTGCCAGGCAGAGGCAGGATGCGGCGAGAATCGCGAATAATACCTTTTTCATATTATTCGATTACCATGACGGGACGGACGCAGAAACCGCAATTCTTCATCCACGATGAATAATGGGGCAGGTTATTGGCCATGAAAGTGAAACAGGAGCCCCACATGTCACCTGCCAAATCCTTGGCCCAATATGCGCCGCAGGCTTCCTGGCCGAAAGATCCAGTATAGGTCCAAGAATTATTATCGTCATAGCCGATAAAGTCGACGGCAGGAAGGAAAATGCTGGAGGAGCTGAATTCCCCGCGGCCGGTTACGATATAGCCGTCGTAACCGGTGAAAGGCTCGGCAGACTTATCCTTCCATGTCCAGTCGCAGCGCTCTAAGAGTTTTGTCCATTCGTCCATTGTCGGGGTGGACCATGCATAGCCGTGGAACATCTTTGCGGCGTCATCTTCTTCCTCAAGCGCCCAAGGGCCGTCAGCTTGACTGTACTTTGTAAAACTGGTGCCGTCTCCGTAGGGGTAATTGTTCCAGTTGAACCAATAACTATCCAAATTCCATGCGGTAGTTCCGGCCCAGCCGCCCCAAGCGGTATAGATGCCGCGGACTCCTACTTCGCCGGAGTAGTCGTCCTTATCTGCGAACAGGTTCCTGTCGGCGAAGCAGACGGTCTGCCCCTCGTCGTTCTTATACATGGGGATAGCCTGTAAGGCCTCCCGGTAATCCCAATACTGCAGGGGCGACAGTTCAACCGTGCTGCCCGCCCTGAGGGTTTTTCCGCCGTAAAATGCATAATAAACAACATCGTCACTGGTGTCGTACGGTGTGTTGTTGTTGTGAGAAATGTATAAAAAATAATCCCTTTGAACATTTACCAGCGACGGGTCGAGTGTTCCGCAGAAAGAGACACCTCCCTGATAATAATAACCAGGGATATTGGCGCGTTTGCTGGTCGTGAAACCGGTTTCCGGATAGTATCCGGACAGTGTAACGCTGGTCATCGCTTTGCCCCAGTCTATTGCTCCTTTGTCATCGAACGGAACCACCGTAAGGATAAATTGGCGCGGATCGGAATCGTAATTTCCGGGCAGGAAGAAATGCACGAAGTTGTGCTCCGCCGGAGGTGCCATATTCAAGGTTGCATTAAGCTTGCCGTTGGAAACGGTGTAGGGGACGTCATCGCAGATCATGTAGAAGGAGAATACCGGTTTGCCGGTGGGCTTGGGCTCCTCAGAAGGCCTCCAGACCTTATCCTCGGGCCTGATTACATGATGGGTTTCATCGTAGTAAGGATAGAGGCCGATGGTCTTCCAGAAGGGGACGTAGAAGGCGGAAAGCGTACCGCTGCCTTTCTCTACGATTTCGGCTGCAAGGCCGTCGGTCCAGTAGGCTTCCCAGTAGTTGTAGCCCTCGGACCAGTTTCTGGTGTAGAAGATGTTCAGGTATTTGTCGGTGACTGTCTTGTCGAAGATTATGTAGAGGTTGTCTCCAACTTCCCAATCGGTCTTGTGGACCTTTGTGGCTTCCAGCTGCTGCATGATGACCTCGATATTGAGTTCGAGTTCTGCGGGTTCGGAAGCAGGAGTAACGGATACCTCGGGTATGTCGATTTCTTTCTGGCACGCAGCTGCAACGACGGCCGCGGCGCAAAGTGCAATAATACTGATTCTTTTCATGACTGTGCGTTTTTAGCTTACCATTGCTGTTCGTCTGGATCGAAATAATCGGAAGGGAAACCGGGAATTCCCGTTTCGGGGTCTCCGCTTGCGGCGAGCATGCCTTCCGGTAACATCCCGCTCATCTCGCTCTGCGGCTGAAGATACAACTTTAGTACTTTCATTTTATGGTCAAATATTAAACAACTAGTCGCTGGTAATTGTCCATTCGGCGCCGTCCTTGGTGTCCTTGACCTGGATGCCGAGTGCCTTGAGGGCGTCGCGTATGTGGTCGGAGGTAGTCCAGTCTTTGGCGGCCTTTGCGGCGGCGCGCTGCTCGAGCACCATCTGCATCAGCCCGTCGATTATCCTGCCTGCCCCGTCGGAACCCGCAGCTCCCTCGTCCTTCAGCCCGAGTACGCCGAATACTATGTCGTCGAACAGCTGGCAGAGGGTGCTGAGATCGCCGGCGCCGAGCTTTACGCTGCCGGCCTTGGCGGAGTTGATGAGCCTTACCGCCTCGGAGATGTGCGCAAGGGCTACCGGGGTGTTCATGTCGTCGCAGAGGGCGTCGTAGATGCCGTCGAAGATGGCACGCACCTCGGCGGATTCGGCAGGGCAGCTGTCGGGAGCCACTCCGATGCTCTCCTCTCCGTAAACATATTCCGGAGCCTTGCGGCCGGCCATCGCGTAAAGGTCGCGGGCGGCCTGAAGTACGCGGGAAAGTCCCTTCTCGGCGGCCAGCAGGGCGTCGTTGGAGAAGTCCAGCGTGCCGCGGTAGTGGGCCTGGAGTATGAAGAAGCGTACGGTCATCGGGCTGTATGCGCGGTCAAGCCTGGGGTGGTTGCCGCTGAAGAGCTCCGGCAGGGTGATGAAGTTGCCGAGGCTCTTGCCCATTTTCTGGCCGTTGATGGTAATCATGTTGTTGTGGACCCAGTAGTGTACGCCCTGGGTGCCGCGGCAGGCCACGTTCTGCGCGATTTCGCATTCGTGGTGCGGGAACATCAGGTCCATGCCTCCTCCGTGGATGTCGAACTCCTGCCCGAGGTACTTCTCGCCCATGACCGAGCACTCCAGGTGCCAGCCGGGGAAGCCTTCGCCCCAGGGGGACGGCCAGCGCATAATGTGCTCAGGCTCAGCCTTTTTCCACAGTGCGAAATCGAAGGGGGCGCGTTTGTCGCTCTGCCCGTCGAGGCTGCGGGTGCCCTCCAGGGTGTCGTCCAGGTTGCGGCCGCTAAGTATGCCGTAGTGATGGTCCTGGTTGTACTTCTGGACGTCGAAATAGATGCTGCCGTTGCTCTCGTAGGCATAACCGGCGGCGAGAATCTTCTTTACCGCCTCTATCTGCTCGACTATGTGGCCGCTGGCCCTCGGTTCGATGGAAGGGGGCGCCACGTTGAGCAGGCGCATGGCCTCGTGGTAGCGGAGGGTGTACGCCTGCACCACTTCCATCGGTTCCAGCTGCTCCAGCCGGGCCTTCTTTGCGATTTTGTCCTCACCCTCGTCGGCATCGTGCTCCAGGTGGCCCACGTCGGTGATGTTGCGGACGTAGCGGACCTTGTAGCCGAGGTGCCGCAGCAGCTTGCTGAGCACGTCGTAGGTAACGCCGGGACGTGCATGCCCGAGATGGGCGTCTCCATATACGGTAGGGCCGCAGACATACATGCCTGCATGTCCTTCGTGAATCGGTTTGAACAGTTCCTTGCTCCTGCTGAGGGTATTGGTAAGTCTGAGAGGTCTCATAAAGTGCAAAGATAGCTATTTTTGGGATATAATGCCTATATTTGTGGTATATGAAATTCATAAGTTGGAACGTGAACGGCCTGCGTGCCGTGGCCGGCAAGGGCTTCGCAGATATTTTCGCGGAGCTGGACGCCGATTTTTTCTGCCTTCAGGAAACTAAACTGCAGGCTGGTCAGATAGACCTGGAGTTTCTGGGTTACACCTCCTATTGGAACTACGCCGAGAAGAAGGGCTACTCCGGCACCGCAATCTACACCCGCGATGAGCCGCTCCGTGTTACTACCGGAATCGGCATCCCCGAGCACGAGACGGAAGGACGGGTGATAACCCTGGATATGCCTGAGTATTATTTGGTTAACGTTTATACCCCCAACTCCCAGGACGGACTCAGGCGCCTGCCCTACCGTATGCAGTGGGAGGACGCCTTCCGCAAGTATCTCTGCGGTCTCAAGGAGCGCAAGGGGGTGATAGTCTGCGGCGACATGAACGTTGCGCACGAGGAAATCGACCTCAAGAACCCCGACACAAATCATTTCAACGCCGGATTCTCAGACGAAGAGAGGGGCAAGATGACGGAGCTGCTGGCCGCGGGCTTTACCGACAGCTGGCGCTTCCAGCATCCGGAAGAGGCCAAGTACTCCTGGTGGTCGTACCGTATGGCGGCCCGTGAGAGGAACGTCGGGTGGCGCATCGACTATTTCCTGGTATCCAACGACCTGCGGGGCCGCATCGCTTCCACGGACATCCACAACGAGATCTTTGGCTCCGACCATTGCCCGGTAGAACTGGTGCTGGAATAGCGGGTGCGAAAAGGACTTCCCTGCACCCGGAATGGGGGAGGAGGAGCAAACGGGGTGCAAAAGGGGGCTCAGTGCACCCCAATCGACGGAAAGGAATCCGGCAGGCCGGTCAATAGAGCAGCAGGCCCAGCAATGCGCCGGCGAGGATGACCAGGATGGGGTTGACTTTGCCCCAGTAGGAGGCTGCGAAGGCGCCGCCGAGCAGGCACCAGCTCTTCCAGTCGGGGAAGTTGTCCCGGACGATGGAAAACTCCGGCATGCAGGCCCGGAAACCTCCGGCGGCAGACAGCTCCGGCACGCAGCAGGCCCAGGTGGTCCGGACGACCAGCAGGACGGCCGCGGCTCCTATCAGTCCCACTACCGTCGGGCGGAGCCAGTCCATGGTGCCGTCGAACAGCCTGTTGCCGCGGAAACGGGTGTAGAACCGGACGATCAGTAGAACCAGCAGGAACGACGGCAGGACCAGCGCCAGCGTCGCCGCGGCTGAGCCGACTACCCCCATCCAGTGAAGCCCGGTGGCCTCGTAGAGGACGCTGTAGCCCACATAGGTGGCGGCATTTATGCCGATTGGACCGGGCGTCATCTGGGAGATGGCCACTATGTCCGTGAAGGCGCTCTCGCTTATCCACGCGTGCGTCACGACCACTTCGTTCTGTATCAGCGACAGCATGGCGTACCCCCCTCCGAAGGTGAAGGCACCCACGAGGAAGAAGGTCCACGCCAGCTGCAGTATAAGGTTCAGCGTTTCCATCCTTTAGAAAAATAAGTAACGCTGAAGCCGGCGACTAGGACCACCAGCAGGATGTAAATCGGAGAAACGTTAAGGAACGCCACCAGCACGAGCGACGCTATGGCGAGCGCCCACTTCCACCAGGTGGTGCAGCTCTTGCGCGCCATGTTGATCATCGGCACCAGAATAAGCGAAACGACCACCGGCCGTATCCCCTTGAACGCCCGTTCCACCCAGGGATTGTCGCGGAAGGCGGAGAAGAACATGGCGATCGCCAGGATAATCAGGAACGACGGAGTGACGGAGCCCAGGGTGGCCGCAATGCTGCCGGGAATGCCGCGCAGACGGTAGCCCGCGAAGATGGAGATGTTCACCGCCATCACGCCTGGGGCGCTCTGGGACAGAGCCACGATGTCCGGCAACTCGTCGTCCGAAATCCAGCCCCGCCGGGACATCTCCCGCTGAATGATGGGTATCATGGCGTACCCCCCGCCTATCGTGAACGCACCTATTTTTGCGAACACGGTGAAAATCTGCCAGAGGGACACCTTTTTCATACACAACAAATATAATTTTTTTTCTTATATTTGCCAATTATGGAAAAGGTAATAACATCAACCAATTTTCAGGAATTCCTGGAAGCTCCGGGGCTCCTGGTTATAGATTTCTGGGCCACATGGTGCGGCCCCTGCCGTATTCTTGCACCTACAGTGGATGAACTCGCAAATGAGTTCGAAGGCCGTGCTACCGTCGCCAAATGCAACGTAGACGACTGTGAGGAGCTTGCCGCCCAGTTCGGCATACGCAATATCCCCACCCTCGTGTTCGTAAAGAACGGAGCCGTGATAGACCGTACCGTAGGAGTGCTTCCCAAGCAGGAAATAGCCGCGAAGATCCAGCTCTATTTATGAGAGCGCTCTTTTTCTGCTCGGCCTGCAGCGGCATAGCTCCGGAATACAACGAGGCGGCCCGCAGACTGGTACGGGCAGCTGCGTCCCGGGGCTACGAGATAGTCTCGGGAGGCACCGTCAAGGGCACTATGGGCGTCATCTGCGAAGAGGCTTCCGCCTGCGGCGCAAAGGTGCGCGGCGTCCTGCCCCGCTTCATGGAGCCGCTGGCGCATCCCGCCCTTACCGATACCGTCTGGAAAGACAGCATGTCCGAACGTAAGGAAGCCATGCGCGAAGGAGTCGACGTGGTTTTCGCCCTTCCCGGAGGCATAGGCACCATGGACGAGCTCTTCGAGACCCTGGTGCTCTCCAAGCTGGGGCTCTTCCACGGCAAGATAGCCGCCCTAAACATCAACGGATTCTATGACCCCCTGGACGCTCTGCTGGAGCACTTCGTGAAAGAGGGGATGCTGGAGCCCTCCGACAGGGCCCGCCTGCATCTGCCCGCCACCGTAGAAGAAGCCGAAAAACTCTTGTGAGAAGGGAAGATGTCATATCGCTGCTGGGAGCCGACTGGACTGCTTATGAAAGTCTGGTCCGGGAGGCCCTGCGCTCCGACATCAGTCTGCTGGACAGGGTGAACGCCTCGCTTCTGGCCAACTCCGGCAAACAGTTGAGGCCCATGCTGTCGCTCCTGATGGCACGGGCGTGCGGCAAGACTAACGGGGACAGCCTGCATTACGCAGCGGCCAGCGAACTGCTGCACAACGCCACCCTTATGCACGACGACGTGGCCGACGAGAGTTCCATCCGCCGCGGCCAGCCTACCCTGTCGGCGCTCATCGGCCCTTCTTCGGCCGTCCTGGTGGGCGATTTCTGGCTGTCGAAGGCGGTGAAGCAGATTCTCGGCACCACCCACGAATCCCAGGCCGTCAGGCTCTATTCCCACACCCTGTCCGACCTGGCGAGAGGGGAGATGCTGCAACTGCAGAAGGCGGAATCGGCCGACACCACTGAGGAGGACTACTTCGATATCGTCCACTGCAAGACGGCGTCGCTCTTCGAGTCGACCTGTCTGGCCGCTGCGCTTTCGGTGGACGCCCCGCAGGCCCTCTACGATGCGGCGGGACGCTACGGCAGGGCCACCGGCATCGCATTCCAGATAAGGGACGACATATTCGACTACTGGGACGAGGCGGCGATCGGCAAGCCCGTCGGCCTGGACCTCAAGGAAAGGAAAATCACCCTGCCTCTGCTGGGAGCGCTCCGCAACGCCCCAGACCCAGAAAGGCTGAGGGCGATGGTGAGGGAGATTCCGGCGCATCCCGAGAACTGCGCCGTACTGCACCGCTTCGTGCTGGAGAACTGCGGGGTGGAGTATGCGGCCGGCCGGCTGAACGACTTTATCAACGAGGCCCTGGCGGCGCTCGAGTTGCTGCCGCCTTCGCAGGAAAGGGACGTACTTGCGGAACTGGCCCGCTTTAACGCTGTAAGAAAGATATGAGATTCGCAGATACAGGCAGCAGACCGGAGGTCTTGAAGACTCTCGCGGGCATGGTGGATTCCGGCAGGATTCCGCACGCCATCATGTTTTCGGAGCCCGACGGCGGAAGCGCATTCGCCACCGCGCTGGCCTTTCTGCAGTACCTCTATTGCGCTTCCCGCAGCGGCGGCGACTCCTGCGGCGAGTGCCCGCAATGCAACCGCATCGGCAAGCTCATACACCCCGACGTGCATTTCATCTATCCCGTAACGGCTCCCAAAACCTCCCTGTCGCTGATCGGCGAATTCCGTTCCCTGGTGCAGCAGAACCCACATTTCAAGGAGGCCGAGCTATATGAGGCCCTTGGCATGGAAAGCAAGTCGGCGATAATTGCGGTAGCGGAGGCTAAGGAAGTGCTGTCCAGCCTGTCGCTCAGCGCACTGGAGGGAGGATACCGTTCCGTAGTGATCTATCTGCCCGAAAAAATGAACCAGGAGACCGCCAACCGCCTCCTGAAAGCCATCGAGGAACCGGAGCAGTGGACCCAGTTCCTGCTCATCACCCACTCTCCGGAGAAGGTGCTGCAGACCATAGCCTCGCGCTGCCTGCACATCCCTCTGGGCGGTGCCGTACCGGCGCCCGAATTCCAGAGCCCCGAGCTGCTGGATTCGCTGATGGAGGCCCTTCTGGCGCACGACCTGTTTGCGGCCCTTGGGGTAGGAGAAGAAATTGCCGCCCTGCCTTCGCGCGAAAATGCCAAAGCTTTTTGTAAATTTGCAGCTGACGCAATGCGCAATATGTTCCTGCTGCAGCAGGGGATAAAGCTGCCCGCGAGCAGCTCCGGCAAGGCTGAACAATGGGCGCCAAAGGCCCGTAAGACCTTCCCCCGCGCCGCTCTGGCATGCTTCGACAGGGCATCCAGGCTGATTGAGCGCAATGTGAATATGAAAATAGTGTTTACCGATTTGGTGGACAAACTTTTTGCTTTGATTTAATGGACAACGAGACCATAAAATACGATTGCTTCCGCGGCTGTTCCGTGGTCAAGGGAGAAGAAGATATAGCATGCGGCTACCGTGCCGGATGCTGTAAGCTCGCCACCCGCAACTGGCTCAACGGAGTTGAGGACGGCACCTGCCCGGACATCTTCGAAGTACGCTTCAAGAATACCCGCAAGGGCTTCTATATCAACGACTCCGGCCAAAAGCTGAACATCGGCGACCTGGTGATAGTGGAGGCGGCGAACGGGCACGACCTGGGCATAGTAACCCTGTCCGGGCCCATCGTGGCCAGGCAGATGGCCTGCAAGGGCGTCTCTCGCGAGCACAGCGAATTCAAGAAGATATACCGCAAAGCCAAGCCCCTGGACATACAGAAATGGCAGGACGCCATAGCCCGCGAGCACGAGACCATGATCAAGGCCCGCAAGATAGCGGCCGAGCTCGGTCTGGAAATGAAGATTGGCGACGTGGAGTTCCAGGGCGACGGCACCAAGGCCATATTCTACTATATCGCCGACGGCCGCGTAGACTTCCGGCAGCTTATCAAGGTATTTGCCGAGGAATTCCGTATCCGCATAGAAATGAAGCAGATAGGCGCGCGCCAGGAGGCCGGTCTGATTGGCGGACTCGGGGTCTGCGGGCGCGAGCTCTGCTGTGCCAACTATATCACCTCCTTCCAGAGCATCTCCACCTCCGCCGCCCGTTGCCAGGACCTTTCTCTCAATCCCCAGAAGCTCGCCGGTCAGTGCGGCAAACTTAAATGCTGCCTGAATTACGAGGTGGCCAATTACCTCGACGCCCAGTCCCGCATCCCCAGGGTGCAGGGTCCGCTGGAGTTCGAGGACGGCCTGGCCTACCTGCGCAAGACAGACATCCTCAGGGAGATAATGTATTTCTCCTACGACAAGAATTCCGATGCCGACCTGTATCCGCTGGATGCCGCTCAGGTGCGTGAAATCCTGGAAATGAACCGTGCCGGAGAGCGTCCCGAGTCGCTCCGGACCGAGCCGGAACCTTATATCCCCGAGTTCGTTACCGCCGTCGGCGACGACAGCATCACCCGTTTCGACGCACCCCGGCGCAAGCGCTCCCGCGGGCGCAAGAGGGGTGGCCGCAACAACGGCGGCAAGCATTCACGAAAGCCTTCCGAGGAGTGATGCGCGCCTGGAGGACAGTATTAGCGCCGGCCGCCTCAGTTCTGGCTGCCCTGACTCTTGCCGCCTGCGGCGAGCCGTCCTCGCGCGAAACCTTCATCCGTTCCGACGGCAGCGGAGAGTACTCCTTCCCCGTAGCCATGCCGGACAGCACCGCGGCCTACGATATACTGTTCTACACGGTCGTGGACAAGGTTCCTATGGCTCCCGATACGCTGGCCTCCTTCCCCATGCTGGTCACCTGGAAGTCCCCGTCGGGACGGTATTTCTCGGAGACGGTGTACTATCCCGTCGCTTTGCACCGGGTGCTTTACCGCAGCGGAATCGTGCCGGCGGAAGCGGGGGACTGGAGCCTTTCCGTTTCCGTAGCGCCCGAACCTGAAGGCCTCAGGGGACTGGGCCTCATCGTTAAAACCATTAAAACCGAGCAGTATGGAGAATGAGGTATTTCTGGTCGATGTGGACCATATAGCGACCAAACTGATGAAGGGCAAGAAGCCGCCGCGACTTCTGCTCGGCATAGTCAAGCGCCTTATCCATCAGGAGGACTTCAACCGCTATTTCCGCCAGGGCAAGCTCGGCACCGAGTTCCTGGAGGGCTTCCTGGACTACATAAACGTGAGCGTGGAGATCGTAGGCGAGGAAAACATTCCCCCGGAGGGGCGTTTTACCTTTGCCTCCAACCACCCTCTGGGTATGCTTGAGACCTGCGCCCAGGCGGCTTTCTTTTCCCGCAAATACGACGGGCGCATAGCCATTCCGGCCAACGACCTCATGATGTCCATCAAGCAGGTGCACGAATACCTCATCCCGGTAAACAAGCTCGGAGGGCAGGGGAAAGACCTGGCTGTGGCTCTGGACGAGGCCTTCGCCGGCGACAGGCAGATGGTGTATTTCCCCGCCGGCCTGTGCTCCCGCAAGATAGACGGCGTGGTGCAGGACCTGCCATGGAAAAAGACCTTCATCACCAAGTCCCGCCAGTACCACAGGGACATTGTACCCATTTGGTTCTCCGGGCAGAACTCGCCCCGTTTCTATCGTATCGACCGCTTGCGTAACCTGCTTAAAATCAAGCTGAATATTGCTATGCTCACACTGCCGTCGGAGGTATTCCGCTGCCGGGGAAAGCATTTTAAGATGGTTATCGGCAAGCCCATACCCTGGCAGAATTTCACCAGGGAGCGCTCCGACAACGAGTGGGCTGCTTTCGTGCGGGAACAAGTTTACGCTTTAAAACAGGATTGATATGCAAAATGTCATTGACCCCATATCACCTTCTGTGCTCAAGGCTGAGCTAAAGCCCGGCCTGCGCCTCTGCGAGACCTCCCACGGAGGCTTCGAAGTGTATCTGGTCGATATTGAGTCGGCTCCGTCCGTGCTCACCGAAATCGGCCGCCTTAGGGAGCTGGCCTTCCGCAGCAACGGCGGCGGCACCGGCAAGGCCGTCGATCTGGACCGCTTCGACGAGGATCCGTCGCTCGGATTCCAGCAGATAGTCCTGTGGGATCCGGCCGCCGAAGCGATTGCCGGAGGCTACAGGATACTGATGGGCAACCGTTGCGTGCTGGATGCCGCAGGGCAGCCGCAGATGCCTTCCGCCCACCTTTTCCGCTTCTCGGAGGAGTTCGTCCGCGACTTCCTTCCCGTCACCGCGGAGCTGAGCCGCTCATTCATCACTGCCTCTTTCCTCAAGGATGCGGCCGCCGTGCGTAACGTATTTGCCCTGGACGGGCTCTTCGAGGGTATATGCCACGCCGTGGCGCCTGCCAGCATGGAGTACTTCTTCGGCAAGGTAACCTTCTATCCCGACTATCCGCAGGAGGCCCTCGCCCTCATTTCCGCCCTGTTCCGCAAGCATGCTGCGTCCGGACTGGTGGCTCCGCACAGGCAGCGGGAGTTGCCTCCCGTGCCCGACGCCGGCGACATTCTCTGCCATCCCGGTTTCAAGGAAGACTTCCGCGCTCTCAAGCTGGCTTTCCGGCAGCGCGGCTACTATATCCCACCAATCCTTAACAGCTACATCAACATTTCCACCCGGTTCCGCTACTTCGGTTCTGCAGTGAACGACGAGTTCGGAGACGTTACAGAAATGGGCCTGCTGGTGGGTCTGGCAGACATCGAGGCCGACCGCTACCGCCAGTTGCTGATGCCAAAACCGTGATGCTATGGGCAAATGGACGATGATTGTGAATCCGGCTTCCGCTTCTTCGACCACCGAAGGCAAGTGGAAGGAGTACCGGCAGATGCTTTCCGACGGGGGTCTCGACGTGGAGTTCCTTGTAACGGAGAGGCAGGGGCACGCCTTTTCGCTTGTCCGTTCCGCTGCGGCCGAAGGTAAACGGCAGTTCATAGCCGTGGGCGGCGACGGCACCATTCACGAAGTGCTTACCGGCCTTCTCCGCTACTGCGACGAGGAGGGCGCCGATATGCGCGAATTCACGCTCGGAGTGCTTCCGTACGGTACCGGCAACGACTGGATACGCACGGCCGGGATACCCTCCGACGTACAGGAGGCCGTAAGCTGCATCCTCAGGGGCAGGACGGCCCGGGAAGACGTGGTCCGGCTGAGCTTCGACGACGGGGTGTACTGCATGGCCAATGTGGCCGGAGTAGGTCTGGACGCCGATGTGTGCTACTACACCAACATGCTGAAGCGCAGGGGCTTGCGTGGCGGCATACTGTACAAGATAATGACGGCGTTCGCGATTTTCGCCATGCGCCGCGAGAAGGTGGAAATCGTCTGCGACGGGGAGCCTGTTTACAGCGGCAAACTCTATTCCGCGGTCATAGCCAACGGTATCTACCGTGGCGGCGGTGTGGCCCAGAACGCCCCCGGCGGCAGCTGGGACGACGGCATCCTGGAAGTGTCCATCATGCCTTCCGTACCAAGGATCCGTGCCGTTCTGCTGATGATTCACGCGCTCAAAGGCGACTTCTCCAGTCAGCCCGGAATCATCTCCCGCAAGTTCAGGAAGATGACGGTCAGGCCACTCGGACAGCCCGAAAGGGTGGAGTCCGACGGAGAGCTCCCCGGCCTCCTTCCGCTGACCGTAGAGTGCACCGGCCAGCAGATCAATATCATAGTGCCGTAATTCATGAAGCGGCTCCCCCTTTTGTTCCTCCTGCTGGCTGCCGGCTGCGGATACAGGGCGCCGCTGAGCCGTACCGTCATTACGGAGGACCCGGAGCAGTTCGTCAGCGTACGCGAACCCTATCGGGAGCTGGCCGCTCTGGTGACTTCCGATACCGGCATGCCGCCTACGGACAGCAATACCGTGGGCATCGTGACCGACCAGCAGCAGAAGTGGGAACTGATGAAGCGTGACCTGGAAGGCGCAAGTGAATCGGTTTACATCGACGTTTACCGCTTCTGCCCGGATTCCTGCGGCAGCATAGTGGCCGGAATACTTAAGGAGAAAAGCGCCGCCGGCGCCGACGTGCGCGTAATCTTGGATAAACCAGCTAATGCCAAGGACCGGGTGCAGCTGGAGGACTTGCGGAAAGACAGCATAGATGTACGCATGTTTTGGTTCCCCAGCTGGCCGCAGGACTTCGTCATACCCAAATTAGGGGTGCACCGCGACCACAGGAAGATCATGCTGGTGGATGGAAGCGTCGCCTATATGGGCGGGCGAAACATCCGGGACGCATACTTCCTCACTTGGAGGGATGCGGACGTCCGCATCAGCGGGCCGGCGGTGTACGACCTCGGGAAGGTTTACATGGAGAATCAGGAGCGGGTTGCGCCGGAACTGCCGCAGATAGCGGTGAGTCCGGAGAGTTCCCGGAAAGCGGTCTGCGACACCGTCCCCGGCCTTAAGCAGTACCCCGGTACGACCGTCCAGATTATCCCGGAATCGCCCTGGGACAAGCATCTGCCCTTGCGGAACTGCTTTGAATGGGCTATGACTCACGCCCGCCGTTACTTCTACTTCTACACGCCTTATTCGCCGCTGCCGCAGTCCAGCCTTAAGGCGATGAAAGATGCGGCCGCCAGGGGAGTGGACGTGCGCTGGATAGTCCCCCTCAACTGCGACGAACCCGTGTCCAAGTGGATCAGTGAATCGCTTTATACCGAACTCCTGGCTGCCGGAATCCGCATCTTCGAGTGGCAGGGGGAGATGATTCACGCCAAGGAATTCGTTACCGACGACTACCTGCTTTCAATCGGCTCCTCAAATATGGACAACCTGAGCTTTTTCCTGAACCTTGAGGTGGATGCTCTGGTATATAATGAAGAGTTTGCAGCCGATGCCCGCAAACTCTTCGTAGAAGACGCTCAAACCCGTTGCAGGGAGGTTACCCTGGAAATGGTGAGGCGCTGGAATGTATTCCGGAAGTTCCGGAACTGGCTTGCCCGCGCAACCGTGGGCAGCTGTACTTAGATTATTATCTGAAGCGCCAGATCAGCCCTACGGCGTAGGTGGTAAGAGCAAAATTGTACTTCGGCATGTAGGTGGAGAAGTCCAGCGTAAAGTTCTTGCCGAGATCGAAGGCCATACCGTTCTTGCCGCCCCATCCGAAACCTGTGGAAGATTTGTCGTAACCGAACATCAATCCGGTGTGAGGATAGACCTTGAAGGCCTTGGGACCTATGGCGACGCCGATTTCAGGTACGGCGAAGATGCCATATGCCTTGGCGGAGGGGATAAGATATGCAAATGCCTCCGCTCCCACACCAAAGCTGATGAAAGCGTTGGGGTTATAGTTGCGCATACCGAAGGAGGCGCCGGCTCCGGTGCGGTCGGCGAAATTGGTGACAAGGCTGAGTCCTGCGTAAGGAACGGAAGTTCTCTGTGCAGAGGCGCTGACGCAAAGTGCGAGCGCAGCAATCAAAACAACGATAATCTTTTTCATTTTTATATCATTTTTTGCGCAGCAAAAGTAAGCAAAATATGACTTATGACAAAAAAAATGCTAACTTTGAAAGTTGACTATTATAAAAAATATGAAAGCAATAAGAGCATTTGTGGTTTTTCTGCTGGCGCTTATGCCCGTTCTCGCATCCGCACAGAACAGTAAGCTGCTCAAAGATTATTACACGATTTTCGAACTCTCTCACGATGAGGGCAATGTCCGGATTACCGTTTTTTCGCTTCCGGAGAATGGCCAGGACCACTATTTTCTGTCGCTGGGCAATATGGGACACGGAAATGAGGTCATACAGATATACATAGATCCCGTTTCCGAGCTGTTTATCCCGCTCGGCGAGACTCTTGCCGAAGCCCAGGCGAAACTGGAAGAGATACTGTCCCTGGCTAGGAAGCCGGTCGGCGAGTCCATGGAGATTATCGGAAACTTCGCGGTAGCCATTCCCACCAATGAGCCTGAGACGATAACTGTAACACATGTGCGTCCGATACTCGGCCACAAGCTTGAGTTTACCATTCGCCGCGAGAATTACATTCTTGCTACGCACGTCAGCAAATCCGATTTCGGCTCCATCGTGTCCGGCGTGAAGGTGTACCGCAAGATCCATCCCAACAAGCCATAATCCTTTCGCTTCACTCCGGTATGGCACAAACTGTTCTCAATCCCCATACGCAAGAGTTGCTTGCGCAATACAAGTCCCTTCTCCCGGTTTATTCGAAGATGGCGGAAGTGATTCCGGAAAAACTGGCGCAGTCTTTCGCCGACGCCGGCATAATAGTGGCGGCGCTGGAGCACCGTGTCAAGACGGAGGAATCCCTTACCGGCAAGCTTGAGCTGAAGGGCGGCAAGTACCGCGACATCTATGACATAACAGACCTGGTGGGGATACGTGTCATAACCTTCTACGGCGACGACGTGGACAAGGTGGCCTCGATTGTGGACCGTCTGTTCGACATCGACTGGGAGAATTCTATAGACAAGCGCAAGGCGCATGAGATAGACAGTTTCGGGTATCTTTCCCTCCACTATATATGCCGGGTGCGGGAATCTTCGTATTCGTCCCCGGAGTATCCCGAGATAAACAAAATTCGCTTCGAGGTGCAGATGAGGACGGTGCTGCAGCACGCCTGGGCCAATCTGAACCACGACACCGGCTACAAGAGCGGGGTGGAAATCCCCAAGATATATCTGCGGAACCTCAGCCGCCTGGCTGGCATCCTTGAGCTTGTGGACGATGAATTCAGCCGCATGCGCAGGGAGCTGGCAGATTACCGCCGCAAGGTGCAGACGCTGGTGGCCTCCGGGAATCTGGCCGAGGTGCAGCTGGATGGCGATTCCTTTAGGAGTTACCTTACTATCGGCCCCTTCGACCGGCTCAACCGCCGCATTGCATCCATCAATCAGGCGGAGATACAGCCGGTGGACCTGTCCAAATTCCTGCTTCTGTTCAAGGAGCTGGGGTTCAAGACTCTGGGCGATATCGACGAAATGCAGAAGGAATATGCCGAGGCTGCGTACCAGATTGCCTGCTTCCAGATGGGCATAACGGATCTGGACATTGTCTCCTCTTCCGTCGGACCCCAGAATCTCTGTACGGCTTTTATTCTGAAGAACGGCGGAGGCAAGTCCGGACTGAAGAATATGCTTGACATACTGAATGGTCCCTCCGAGGGCAATGCCTTCATGGCCGAGTACCTGCTGGAGCAGACGAAGGACCTTGCATTTATGAATCAATAAGTTATGGCTAACAACCCCTTAAATACGGCAGTACTTGACAGGGCGATTATTTTTGCCGTCAAGGCGCACTCCGGAACCGAGAGGCGCGGAAAGGGTTACCCCTATATCGTCCATCCTCTCGAGGCAGTGGAGATAGTGGCCACGATGACTGCCGACCAGGAGCTTCTGGCCGCCGCAGCCCTGCACGATACCGTTGAGGACACCTACGTGACAGTGGATCAGATACGGGCGGAATTCGGCGACAGGGTGGCGGAACTGGTGGCTTCCGAGAGCGACGAGATGCCTGCCGGCATGTCCGAGGAAGACAGCTGGCACGGCCGCAAGCAGGCCGCCATCGACCGCCTCTCGCATGCCAGCCGGGATGCCAAGATCGTAGCGCTGGGCGACAAGCTGTCTAACATGAGGGCCATCGCGCGCGACTACGCCGTGCAGGGAGACGCCCTCTGGAACATTTTCCACGCAAAGGATCCCAAGGACCATGAGTGGCACTACCGGGGCCTTGCCGACGCCCTTCGCGAGCTGGACGGCACCTTTGCTTTCCAGGAATTCGAACGACTTATAAATCAGGTATTTGCATAATGGAACCCATTAAGATATCACTAGACGATTACGTGCTTTTCGGAGGCGGAGCCAACGGAGAGAGCTACGACCACAAGGCCGACCCTTCTATAATGCTGAAGCTTTACTTCCCCGGCAAGATCCAGCAGCCGCTGGACGAGATGATGCTGGCCAGGAAGGTGTACGACATGGGTATTCCCACTCCAGAGCCGGGCGAATATGTGCAGACCGAGGACGGCCGTTTCGGAATCCGTTTCAAACGTATTCTCGGAAAGAAGTCCTACTCCCGCGCCACCGGCGACGAGCCGGAAAAGGTGGCGCAGTTTGCCGCCGAATTCGCGCAGATGTGCCGGCAGCTGCACTCCACCCATGTGGATACCGCCAAGTTCGAGAATGTAAAGGACCGCTATTACCGTCTGCTGGCCGCGAACCCCTTCTTCACAAATGCCGAAAAGGGTAAGCTCGAGCGCTTTATAGCCGATGTGCCGGACGAGGATACCGCCATACACGGAGACCTCCAGTACAGCAACGCCATTTTCGCCGGGGACAAGCGCTATTTTATCGACCTGGGCGACTTCTGCTGGGGAAACCACCTGTTCGACGTAGGTATGGTGTACCTGTGCTGCTATTTGAGCGACGAAGACTTCATCCGGGAGACTTTCCATATGCCCAAGTCCCTGGCTATGAAGTTCTGGGACTGCTTTGTACCGGAGTATTTCGGACCCGGCATGTCGCTCAGGGAGGCGGAAGAACTTATACGCCCGTTCGCCGGCTTGAAAACCCTCATAGTCGAAAGGGACACAAACCGTCCCATGCTTGAATTCCGTGACGCGCTAAAGTCTATCCTATGATTCCGCTGTCCCTGTTCTCGCTCCACCTGATGTCGGAGAATATGCTTCTGCTGGCATCCCTGCTGGTTTTTGCCGCCATCATGATTACCAAGGTCGGCAGCAAGCTGGGGGCGCCGTCGCTGCTGTTCTTCCTCATTTTGGGAATGGCGGTGGGAGCCGACGGACTGGGTCTGAAATTCGAGGACTACGACATGGCGGAGTCCATCGGACACTTCGCCATGACCATTATCCTGTTTTCGGCCGGCCTGGAAACCTCTCTCGAGGAGACCAAGCCCATATTCAAGCAGGGAGCACTGCTCTCCACAGTAGGCGTACTTATAACGGTTGCGCTTACGGGAGTGTTCATCTGGCTCTTCGAGGGGCGTACAGGCGGGCGCCTGATGTCCTGCTTCCTTCTGGCGGCCGTCATGGGCTCCACCGACTCCGCATCGGTATTCTCCATCCTCCGGGAAAAGAGACTCCACCTGAAGGAGAACCTGGGCCCCATGCTCGAGCTGGAATCCGGTAGCAACGACCCCATGGCCTATATGCTGACCATCACGCTGGTCAACTATTTCTCGGACAAGGGACTTCATTTCAGCGGCCCTGCCGGCATGGTGCTGTCCGGCATCCTGGTCCTGCTCATCCAGATTGCCGTGGGAATAGCGGTCGGATTCGCAGTCGGCTACGCCGCAAAATATCTGCTGGAGAAGGTTCAGTTCCCCAGTTTCGCACTCACGTCCATCCTGATACTCAGCATAGGTTTCTTTACCAACGGTATCGCGACCATACTCCACGGCAACGGGCTGCTCGCCCTTTATCTTGCCGCCATAATCATAGGCAACAAGGTGAAACTGAAGGACAGGAAGGAGATGCTGCATTTCTTCAGCGGCCTTACGTGGCTGATGCAACTGGTCATGTTCCTTATGCTGGGATTGCTGGCACGGCCGTCGGGCATGGTCCATGTGCTTGTTCCCGCCCTGCTTATAGGCGCATTCATGTTCCTCGTGGCCCGTCCTGCAAGCGTATTCATAAGTCTTCTGCCCTTCCGCAAGATGTCCTTCAGGGCCAAGACTTATGTGTCCTGGGTAGGACTGAAGGGCGCCGGCCCCATACTCTTCGCGCTTTGTCCCGTAGTCGCCGGACTGGAGAATTCTTCTGAGATGTTCAACATAGTGTTCATCATAACCCTGCTGTCCCTGATGATCCGGGGAACCAGTTTGGGGTCGATGGCCAGGTGGTTGAACCTCAGCTATATGGAGGATCCCAAGCCGGAGACCTTCGGAATGGATATTCCGGAGGAGATGGGAATGATGCGCGACCATGTGGTTACCGAAGAAGACCTTGCGGGCGGAGCCACCTTACGTGATTTGCATCTGCCGCATGGAATAAGGGTGATGATGGTCCGCCGCGGCGAGCGTTTCCTGGTGCCACATGGGAGCATGGTCCTGGAAGCCGGAGACCATCTTGTAATTATAATCGGTGAATCAGATGACTAAACAGGCAGGCAGAAATATCAAGGCTCTGTGGCTGGTTATAATAGCTGCGCTTACCCTGGAAGGCACTGCGCTTGTGCAGTTGCATTTTTCTCAGAAAGGTATTCGCAACGAAGCGTCCATGCGCGCCAAGGTCCAGTTGACCGCCACCCAGAACCGGATTATGGATATAGTAAACCAGACCGAGGCCGCAGTGCGCAACAACATCTGGATAGCCCAGTGGTGCATGGAGTATCCGGACAGTATGGTCCGTGTGTGCCAGAGGCTGGTTGCGGACAACCCGGTTGTGGCCGGTTCAACCGTGGCGATGGTCCCCGGCTACCTGCGGCACAGGCCGCTTTTCGCCCCTTATGTGTTCAGGGATGCGTCCGACAGCCTTCGGATACTTTCCCTGGCCACTCCGGAATATGATTATCCCAATCAGGAGTGGTTTACCGAACCCATTAAACTGGGCGACGGCTATTGGTCGGAACCTTATGTAGACGAGGGCGGCGGCGAAATGCTCATGACCACATTCTCGGTTCCGATTATGGATGCAAAAGGGAAAACGGCGGCGGTGATTACTGCAGACATTTCCCTGGAATGGCTTACCGAGCTGCTCGGCCGTACCAGAATCTTCCCTCATTCCTACTGTACCATGGTCAGCCGGTCCGGAGAAGTCATGCTGAATACTGCCGGGCCTGAAACCGTCAGCATGGACGACGACTATGTGTTCGAAGCCGTGGTGGAGCGTACCGGCTGGAAAATGTCCATTACAATTCCTAAGGCCGATATTTTCGGCAGCCTGCGCAGTATTGGCGCGCTTGTGGCCATCCTGCAGCTGCTCGGCCTGCTCATGATTATATATATGCTTAGGTCGTTCATCAAAGGGCAGAACAAATTTATGGAGCTGGACCAGAAGCAGGAGCGTATGGAGGGTGAGCTGCATGTGGCCAGAGGCATCCAGATGTCGATGGTGCCGAAGGTGTTCCCGGCATTTCCGGAACGCTTCGATCTGGATATGGCGGCCGACATCGTTCCTGCCAAAGAGGTCGGAGGCGACCTCTACGACTTCTTTATCCGTGACGAGAAGCTGTTCTTCTGCATAGGTGACGTGAGCGGAAAGGGCGTTCCGGCCTCACTGGTAATGGCGGTAACCCGTACGTCCTTCCGTAACCTTTCCGCCAGAGAAGACAGCCCCGGCCGCATAGTGACCGCCATGAACGACAGCCTGTCAGCCATGAACGAGAGCAGTATGTTCGTAACACTGTTCCTCGGAGTGCTGAATCTGACCGACGGCAGGCTGCGTTACTGTAACGCCGGCCACAATCCTCCGAGGGCACTGACCGACTCGATACATCCTCTGCCCGTAGAAGCTAATCTGCCTCTTGGCATTATGGGCGGATTCGAGTTTAAGGAGCAGTCGGTGGACTTACAGTACGACGACGCCCTCTTCCTCTATACCGACGGCCTTACGGAGGCGGAAAACGCAGCGCACGAGCAATTCGGAGAGGAGCGCATGGACGAAGTCCTGTGCGTACGCAAGAGCGCCGAGGGGCACCTGGAGAACATCAAGCAGAAGGTGTCCGAGTTTGTGGGGGATGCGCCCCAGAGCGACGACCTCACTATACTGTTCATCCACTATCTGCCTGCTACCCACCGTCTTGTCCTGCATAACAAGATAGAAGAGATTGCCCTGCTGCCGGATTTCATCGGGAAAACCGTGGCGGCATCCAAACTGAATCCTGACTGCGAGGACAGCCTTAACCTGGCAATCGAGGAGGCTGTATCAAACGTGATAATGTACGCCTATCCGGAAGGTACCGACGGTATCGTGAATCTGGACGCCGCCGTGAGCGAAAAGGGCGTCACATTCACCATAACGGATACCGGGAAGGCCTTCGACCCTACGGCAAAAGCCGAGGTGGATATCAGCGCCGGGGTTGACGAGAGGCCCATCGGAGGTCTTGGCATCCATCTTGTCCGCAAGATCATGGACAGCGTACGCTACGAGCGCATCGCCGGTAAAAACATATTGTATTTAACTAAAAACTATTGATAATATGGAAGTAAAGATTGTACGCGAAAACGAAGAGGTGGTGGTTTCTTTTATCGGACGCCTCGACACCCCGGCCTCCCAGGAGATTGCCCCCCAGGTTAACGAGCTTGTGGCCGATGCCGGAAACACCATTATTCTGGATTGTACCGAGCTCTCCTATATTTCCAGCTCCGGTCTGCGCATATTTCTTACCCTGCGCAAGGCTGCCGCGGAAAAGGGCGGTAAAGTGATCGTGCGTAACATTTCGAACGAAATCAGAAGCGTATTCATGATGACGGGTTTCCTGAACCTGTTCGAAATCCAGTAATCCTCCGGGAATGAAAAAGCTGTTTGCTATAGTTGCGGCTATAGCCTGCGTGTGGACTCTCTATGCGCAGGAAAACCCCTATTACGCTACAGAGGAGCTGCCGGACCTTATCAAGTGTCTGCCGGCGCCTCCTGATTCTCTCTCTCCTGCATTTACCTACGATGTGATGCAGTATATGTGGGGCAAGACTCAGCGCTCCAATGCCGAACGTGCCGAAATGGCCAAACGAGACGCTCCGTGGAGCTATGCGGCCCTTCTGACGGAGATGAGCGTACCTTTCGGGCTGACCATCTCCCCCGAGGCCACGCCGGAAATATGGAAACTGTTGATAAGCTGCCTGGTGACTACCGACCAGATGCGTGTCACCCCCAAGGCCTACTATCACCGGCGCCGTCCTTTCGAACTCTTTAACGAAGCCATGTTGACGGGAGAGGAAGATATCCTCCGTGGGGAGGGGAGCTATCCTTCCGGCCATACCATGCGAGGATGGGTGTCTGCATTGCTGCTCAGTGAGATCAATCCCGGCGCCGCCAATGCCATTTATGCCCGTGCCTGGGAGATAGGGACCAGCCGCGTGATTGCGGGCGCCCACTGGCAGAGCGACGTAGACATTACTCGTGTGGCCGCAAGTATCGGATACTCCAGCCTCCAGACCAGTCCTGCCTTCCGTACGCAGATGGCGCTGGCCCAGGAGGAATTCCGCCGTCTGGCATCTCCTGACCAGGGAGGAAGGGAGCACTTCGTCAAGATTTCGGACGTCATTCCTGACGTTATACTTGAAATACGCTACTACAGTACCCACAACTTCGTTGGCCAGCGTATAGACGGCTATCTGGCTCCTACGGCGCTGCTTACCAGGCAGGCGGCCGACAGCCTGAAGGTGGTGAGCGACGAACTCAAGGCGCGCGGCTACAGGCTCAAAATATACGACGCCTACCGCCCGCAGTGCGCCGTGGACCACTTCGTCCGCTGGGCTTCCGACCTTTCCGACACCACTATGAGGCGCTATTTCTATCCTATGGTCGATAAGAGCAAACTGTTCGAGCAACAGTACATTATGGCGAAGTCCGGACATACCCGCGGCTCCACCGTGGACCTTACTCTATTCGATATGGAAACCGGGAAGGATCTCGACATGGGAGCGTCTTTCGACTGGTTCGGAGAAGAGAGCCACCCCGATTACCGGCGCATAACCCCTCAGCAATACACCAACCGCATGATATTGCGCAACGCCATGCTCAGGCACGGCTTCAAGCCCATAGACAGCGAGTGGTGGCATTTTACCCTCAAGAACGAGCCTTTCCCGGACACATATTTTACTTTCCCAGTATATTAATTAACCAATTCTAATCCACATTTTTATGAAAAAGTACATTGCAGAGTGTTTAGGAACTTTCGTTCTTACTTTCCTCGGCTGTGGAACAGCCATGTTCCTTGGTTGTAATACCCCTGCAGGCGTTGTAGGTACTGCCATTGCTTTCGGTCTGGCGGTAGTCGCCATGGCCTACACTATCGGCGGCATCAGCGGCTGCCACATCAATCCCGCCATTACCCTGGGCGTTGCCCTTAGCGGCCGTCTGAGCTGGAAAGACGCCTGCGGCTACTGGGTAGGACAGATTATCGGAGGTATTCTCGCCGGTGCAGTTCTCATGCTGCTTGCCGGAGTAGTATCCGCACCCGACCTTACCGGAGGCCTTGGCTCCAACGGTGTCGCCAATGCCGGTGGCGTATGGGGCGCATGTCTTGTGGAAGCCATCGCTACCTTCCTGTTCGTTCTGGTAGTTCTTGGAACCACCGATTCCAAGGTTGGCGCCGGCAATCTGGCGGGCCTTGCAATCGGTCTCAGCCTGATTCTGATTCACCTTGTCTGCATCAACCTTACCGGCACTTCAGTCAACCCTGCCCGCTCCATCGGCCCTGCCATTTTCGCCGGCGGACAGGCTCTCAAGGATGTGTGGGTGTTCATCTGCGCCCCTCTTGTAGGAGGTGCTCTCAGCGCCCTCGTTTGGAAGGCGATCGCCCCTGCAAAGTAGCCTTTTAAGTCTCATCTTTACGTATGGCCCTCTGCTTTGGCAGGGGGCTGTTTTTATATACAGATATCGAATCTACTTACCTCCAATCAGATTTTTAACTCTACAAACACAATGTAAAACTGCGTCGGTTGCTGACTGTCGTCCTGACTCTCCGGACTGGAAATTTATGCTTGTATTCGGCTCTGCGTCCCGATCCTCGCTTACATTTTGTAAGTTTTTGGCACGGTTTTATCACTATTCGTGATTTTAGGGGTGTGTTTCGAAGGGTTTCGAATTCAAATACAGTTCATTTTGAGCGCTATAACCCCCGAAAAACCGAAACCACCCGAAACTCTTTTTGTATTTATAATATTAGTGTAAAAATCGTACAAATAGCACCATCTGGACGCGATATTCCGATTAAACTGAAAAATGATAATAAAATATTTCATAAATTTTTTTACAAATATTCTTTGCGATTTAAAGAATATATGTACCTTTGCCGCGCTTTTCTACGTAGTAGAATAGTCAAGCAGTTTTAAGACAAAACTAAGTTGATTTTGGCCAAATCTCTTATATCGTTTTTGTCTGCCATCGTTTTCCTCTTCGGATTTTTCGATGGCGGAATTTTGCGTGCGCGTGCACGTATGCTCGCTCCTACGCAGGAGCGTGTAGAAAGCATGCAGGAGCCTGAGGATGCTGACACCTGTTCCCGCCGCCCCCTGTTCGCTCTCACCAACAATTTCTTCTTCGAGAACGTTACTTCGCTTACCGGTTTCCACACCGTTCCTCTCGCAGTCGGTCTGGAATTCCCCATCGGCAAACACTGGAGCACTTATGCGCAGTATATCTGCACCGCTCCCTGGCACGCCTGGAACAACAACGCCGAATGCGTCGAGCTTATGCACCTTTATCTCGGCGGACGCTGGTATCCCGGCGGCAGCTTCCTTGATCCTTTCCACGACAACGGAGAGACCAGGGTTCTGCAAGGCTGGTATGCTTCCTTCTCAGTCGGTATCGGCTATTACGATCTCGAGCTCGATGGTAAGGGCTATCAGGGCGAGGAAATCGTCGGGTCTCTCGGCGTCGGATACGGAATCGCTCTTAACGACTACCTCAGCCTCAACCTCGGATTGGGTTTCGGCCCGCTCGTTACCCGTTACCGCTACTACGAGGGCCGCTCATCCAATGAGCACCTCATGTTCCAGTATCCCGGATGGTGGATTTACTCTTTCGTCACAGACGCACAGGTAACGCTTACCTGGCTCCTGTACAACGAAAAAAACAAGAAAGCTAGAAGATAAATGAGAAAGCGTCTGTTCATATTCATCCTTGCTGCGTTCGCGGTCCTCGTCGGCTGTGAGCGCCGTCCGCTTGAATATGGCAACGCCAGTATCAACCTGCGCCTCAACCTCAACCTCAACGTTCGCGTCAACGGCGTAATGCAGGATCTCCCCACTCCGGAGATGATGCGTGTGCTGTTCTTCGACCCCGACACCTACGACCTCGTTACCGAGAGCTACCTTCCTGCCGGCGGCGGCCGCGTGACCCTGCCTCCGGGACGTTACAAGTTCATCGGCTATAACTTCGATACCGAGGCCACCCTCCTCCGCAACGACCGTAACTACTACTCCATAGAGGCTTACACCAACGAGGTGTCGCAGGCCCTCAAGAACAGCACCCTCAATGCTATCCGCAGTGCGATGAACGGCAGCACCAAGTCCGATTCCGACGAAGAAGCCAGCGCATGGGAGCGCGCACTGAGGCAGATTCAGGAGAACCCTGTCATCTACGAGCCCGACCACCTGTTCACCAGCCACCAGGATATCGAAGTGTACAACACGGAAGGTGAGCAGACTATCGAGGCAGATGCAGAAACCATCATCGAAACCTGGAAGATTTCCGTCCGCATAAAGAACGAGCAGTACATGGCATCCGCCCGTGCTCTCCTTACCGGCCAGATCGCATCCAACTTCATCGGTCTTCCCAAGGAAGAAGGTAAGACCGATACAGACGTCACCCTCATGTTCGACATGACTGCAGGCGAAGAAGGTGAAACCGGCGACATGGTCGTTGGTCAGTTCAACACCTTCGGTAAGAACCCGTCGGTAGCAAGCCGGCTGTGGCTTACCATCATCATCAAGACCGTAGGCGGTGAGACCATCGAATGGCACCGTGACATTACCGACGACTTCTTCACCGACGAAGCCTACGAAGACCAGATAATACGAATTGAAGAAGAAATCAGCATTCCCGAGCCCAAGCCCGGCACTACCGGAGGCGGTGGCTTCCAGCCTGGCGTGGACGATTGGGACGAAGAAAATATCCCGATAAATATTTAAAAATCAATAATTTATGTTAAACACTTTTTTAAACAATCAATCTTTTATGAAAACAAATCAATTGATTCTCGCCGCAGCACTGGTAGTGCTCGCAGGCTGCAACAAGGTTGGCATCGACACTTTCGATGAGAACAACGAAATCGGCTTCCGCGCCGTTGCTTCCATGGCCACCAAGGCCAATGACGCCATCATCTCCGGCACCTCTTACGCCACCGACAACACCTTCAACGTGTGGGGTTGGCAGTCCGAGGCTGCAGACTTTTCGGAATTTGCAAATGATGACGCTTCCAACTTTATGTCCGGTATCAAGATCGAGTGGACCAAGGGTCGCGACAACAACCGCGCCGAGGCCTGGAGAAATGCCGACAACTACTACTACTGGCCTTACACCGGTGCCATCAGCTTCCTCGCTATCCATCCTTCCACCGTCGCTCCCAGCAGCACCGGTTGGGATGCCGCCAACGACAAGCCCAAGGCTGTCATCAACGACTACGACATCTCCGCTTCCAAGGATTCTACCGATCTGATGTTCGCCACCAACTACGGTTCCCGTCGTGCAGACGCCCTTCCCATGGTCTTCAAGCACGCCCTTTCCCAGATCCAGTTCCGTGTAAGGACTGACTACGACTACACCCTCGACGATGTAGAGTTCAAGGTCGACAGCGTCAAGCTCAGCAATATCGATCTCTCCGGTAACGTAACCTACGCCAACGAAGTTATCTCCTGGGCCGCCAACACCACTCAGACCGCTGCCAAGGACTACTACAAGGTCACCAATGTTGTCAACTATGCCGCTAATGATGCTGCCGCTCAGCTTTACGGCCGCGCACTCGTTATGATCCCTCAGCCTGCAAATGCTGACGATCCTTCAACCGCCGCCGCTATCGAGGGAACCACCATCACCATCGGCTACACCATGAAGCAGAAGACCTATGCTCCTATCTCCGGCACCGTTACCGTCGCCGCTCCCTGGGCAAAGGTTAAGGAAGGTTCTACCGATTACAATCCCGCAGAGGCCATCTCCGGCTGGGAGCCTGGCAAGAAGTACAACTACACTCTTTGCTTCAAGCTCAATGAAATCCTCTTCGATCCCACTGTCACCGACTGGGTTGAGGTTGATCTTCAGACCATCAACATTCTCGACTAATTGCCGATAAACACAAATGATTAAAACAAACAAACCAATAAAAAACACAACCATGAAAAAGTTTTTGATTACTGCAGCCACCGCTTTCGTAGCACTCGCCTGCACCCAGAACATTGTCGCTCCCGAGACTTTCGAAGGACGCGAGATCAACTTCAACACCGTGACCAGGCTGGCCACCAAGGCCCCTATTACCGGCACGACCTACTCTTATAACTGCCCTTCATTCGGCGTATTCGCATGGTATCTTGCTTCCGGCAACTGGAACACCGCTGCCGCCAACTCAAGCGCCGTTTCCTACATGGACGACGTTGAGATCAGCTTCGACGACACCAAGGATATCTGGGTTCCTGAAGACACTTACTACTGGCCTCTGCAGGGTAAGCTCACCTTCATCGCTTACTCTCCCAAGAGCGCTGCAAACGCTACCTTCAGCAATGCAGGTGTCCTGACCCTTACCAACTTCACCGTCAACACCACTGTTGCAAACCAGGTCGACCTCCTCTACTCCTCCATCGCAGCCGACAAGACTCAGAACGAGGACTACTACGAGGATTCCGACAACAGCAAGGACAGTGAGACCGCTGAGGGCGACAAGGGTGTGAACATCAAGTTCAAGCACGCTCTTTCCCAGGTTATCTTCAAGGCAAAGACCGCCGATGATGTTTACGATGCAGGTCTGAGCTTCAAGGTTGATTCCATCTCCGTCAACGCTGCTTCCACTGCAACCAGCATGACCGTGACCAACCCTACCGACGCACAGCTGGCTTCCGCCATCACCACCTGGAACTCCCCGAGCTCCAATCTCGATTTCGACGCCAGGGTCACCGCTTTCCCCGAGGCTGCCAACACTTATCTGACCAAGACCCTCTCCGATCCTATCGGTGACGCTCTTCTCATGATTCCTGTTACCGCTTTCGCCGCTACCGATCCTTCCGTGACCATCAAGTACACCCTCTATCGTCTCAGCGACAACCAGAACCTCGGTTCCAAGAAGGTCACCATCAAGTTCGACGACATCGACGACGTGGTCACCAACTGGGAAGCCGGTAAGAAGTATGTCTACAACCTCACCATCGACCTTCAGAAGATTTACTTCAATCCTACCATCACCGACTGGGCTGACGGCGGTTCTCAGGATGTTGATGTTCCCGATGATGCATCCTAGTTTTTAGATTAACGATTAGAATTATAGATTAACGATTAGAATTACGGTACAATGAAAAAACTCATTTTCATCGCAGCGGCAGTCGCAACACTTGCAGCCTGCAACAAGAACGTCATCGATGCTGACAGCATCGCTACTATCAGCTTCTCTCCCAACGCCCTGTCCACCAAGGTGCTCATCCTCCCTGACGGCAACGCTTCCGAGCAGCTCGCATTCCCTACCTCCGAGTCCTTCAACGTCTTCGCATTCGCAGACCTTGACGGCACCGGTTCTGCCTACGCGACCAACTACGCGACCCCTCTTATGGACGATGTAAACGTCTCCTATCAGAACGGTGACTGGAAGGCTACCACCGGCACTTACCTGTGGCCTGCCACCGGTACCGTTGATTTCTATGCCTATCATCCGGCATCTATCAACGCTACCTTCGACACCGCCAGCGATCCCAAGGCCCTCAGCCTTACCGGCATCAGTCTCGGCACCGCAGTCGGCAGCCAGATCGATCCCCTCGTGGCATCCGTTCTCGCACAGTCAGCTGCAAGCAAGCCTAAGGTGAACCTCGTGTTCAAGCACATCACCAGCCAGATTGCTGCAACCGCTTTCGACGCCACCACCACCGAGTCTCTCCGTGGCAAGATCTCCATCAAGAGCGTTGTGTTCAAGAATATGAACACCAGCGGCGACTACCATGAGGGTACAACCGTCGGCAAGGGCGAGTGGACCAACGTCAACACCGTTGCAAACTTCACTTCCTTCTCCGGCAGCGAGGTTCTCTCCACCACCGAGAGCTATCTCTCCGGCGGCAGCTTCATCGCTTCCATCGACAACAGCGCTGCATTCGTAGTCGTTCCTGTAGACATCACCAACGATCCCGCCAACGGCCAGACCATTGAGGTTACCTACAGCATCTCCGCTTACACCATCAACGGTTTCGACTATCCTGCAACTCCTAACCAGACCGTAAGCATTCCTCTGTACGGCAAGGTCAGCGCCAACAAGTTCCAGAACGGCAAGCGTTATGTCTTCCACATCGGCATTTCCCTCGACGGTGCCAACAACGAGATTATGTTCTCCCCTGTCGTCGAAGGCTGGGATACCGAGGATATCAGCGGTATAACTGTCGACGCTGTGAATGCAACCTTGATGTAGTCATTAGGGAATTGATTGTTTATGATATTCCTCCAATCGGGCGGGGCGATTGGGCCCCGCCCGGGAAGGAGGGAGAAAGAAAACAATCGACAACGGTAACATGCTTAAAAGACTGCTTATAATCGTCCTTGGACTGTATGCTCTTACGTCCTGTATGGAAAACCACCCCACACCCGTGGGGCCGCAGCAGATGGTTTTCTCTGCAGTAGCGTCGCATTCTACCAAAGACATCATAACTACGACAACCTACCCGACCGACGTCCCGTTTGTCGTAGAGTCAGTCTATTACAACGACAGCAAAAAAGGCACGGAGGGTTCATCATTCATGACCAGGCAGAGGATTTCCTTCGACCAAAGTTCCGGCGTGTGGAAACCGCAGACGGAGCATTACTGGCCGGAAGGAGGATACATACAGTTCTATGCAGCTTCCCCTGACCTGCCTCAGGTAACCATCGATCCGGAGCACGGAGTCGAGGCCGAGTGGGAAATAGCGAACGAAGAAGACGCCAAAGTCGATCTTTGTTTTGCCGAGACTACCGAAAAGTGCGCACTGCACCCGGTTGCCGTCCCCGTGGTCTTCTACCATGCCTTAAGCCAGGTTTGCATAAAAGCACGTACCCTCAAAGACTACTCGTTCTCGCAGAAGGAAAACGGTGTCATCCAAGCCAATGCCATCACTGTAGTTCTGGATTCAGTCCGCCTGAACGGTGTGATTTCGGCCGGACACTTCAACCAGGAGCTGCGTTCCTGGACTTACGGCGATCCCATAAAGAAAGCCGACTATAAAGTGTTCGACAGTGAAGAAGGCCTTGCGCTTAAGACAGACCGCTACGAGAATCCGATTTTTTCCGTCATCGGCACCATGCTTATTGTCCCGCAGAGGATTCCGGAAGATGCAACCATCGACGAATGGCATCATATCCAGATTCGTACGAGCACTACGGACACTACCACGGGAAAAGTATTATCCGATATTACTTACTCTATCCCGAAGTTTTCATCCATTCCGCTTGCAGTGTACTGCAACAGACTGGTGCTGGACTATAAATATACGATCCGCCTTGCCCTGGGTATGGAGGATTCCGAACTTTCAGCTACCGTCACCGACTGGACCGAGACAAGGGAAATAATACTAGGAGACGAATGAGAAACAAGCATTTAGTTTTATTCTTTATGATAGGCGCAGCCGTTGCGACGGCGTGTACGCAGACGGATGTCGATAAAGACCCCATCTGCTTTGCTCCCGTTGCGTCCAAGGCTACAAAGGCCATTATTTCCGGTACCACATATCCTACCGGGGAATCCTTTGTGGTAAGCGCTTACCACAATGGGAACACTGCCTACTTCGAAGACCTCGAGGCGTCTTATTCGTCCGCCCTTACGCTTTGGGAAACCTCCGTAAGCCAGTACTGGCCGTTCCAAGGTTCACTCGATTTCTATGCTTACAGTCCGTCCAGTGCTTCCGCAGCTGGAGCTGAGATCAGTTCGGACGGCGTTACCGTCACGGACTACACCATACAGAGCGCTGCGCAGATGACTGCAGATTTCTGCGTTGCATCCGCATCTATTGCAGACTGTTCCATCCATCCGGATGCTGTGGCTATGTCTTTCTCCCATGCCCTTTCGCAGGTTGTTTTCCGCGTCAAGGCAGCAGGGTACTACAGTAACGCCACTACGTCGGTCAGTATCGTCATGACCTCCCTCGGTATGCGAGGAATCCTGAGTGTCGGTGACTACAACCTCGGAGTATGGGAAAACCAAAGCACTGAGTACAATTATTCGCTTTCCAACACATCGACGACGCTGACCTACGACGGCAGCAACCAGCCTCAGACTATCGATGTGTGCTCTTATCTTTTCTTGCCCCAGGAACTCGGTCCCAATGCCGCAATCACAGTCGGCTATAATGTGGTCCAGACCGTCACGGGCAACAATTACACTCTGGAGAACTCTCCGGTTGCCATACCTCTCGGGAACTACATCACCGAATGGCAGCCCGGCAGGAAGTATATCTATACCCTTAACATTGGAATGAACAATGTCATTACGTTCACCGTATCCGCAGTCGGCTGGCAGGACGAAAATGACAACATTATCGTGGAGGAGAATTAGAATGAAAAAGAGCTTCCTGTTATTGATTATCGCCGTTTTGACGGTCCTGTCCTGCGAAAAGGATACGGGCCTTGCCGAAACGAATATCTTAATAGCTCCAGATGCAGGCGAGGCGAAAGCCCTCCTTACGAACACTACGCTCAGGACCAACGGAAACCTCGTGCACGTCGTAGACCTGCTCAGCGGCTTCACCGGCTCGGCTTCCTGGATGTCCGGCAACAGGTATATCGACGACGATATAGTGTTCTCCGGGAGCGCAATATGGGGTTTCAATTCCGGCCGTATCTATCCCTGGACCACGGACGGTACACATCAGTTCTTCGCATGGTACAGCTACGACGCCGCCATGGATATGACCGCGGACTCGTTCTTCGGTTCTTCTATCGCCGCCGGTTTCGATGCAACGAACCGCACGCTTGCCGTTCCAGCCAAGGAGCTGAACACGGAGTCCCCGCAGTTCGACTTCCTCTACGCCAATACTATTAATTATTTAACCCCGCACGCGGGAACCGATCCTGTTCCTCTTGCGATGCAGCATCTGTTCAGTGCCGTGGGCATATTGCTCAGAAACGAAGCACAGGACGATATTCTTGTTCACAGTGTTACCGTTACGGGTCTCAAGAACAAGAAGAGTGCGAGCATCTCTTTTGTCAGGAACCCAGATCTGACCAATCTCACCGCCAGCGCAAGTTTTGTGGACAATGCGCTATACAGTGCGCTTCCTGCAGCAACCAGGACGCTTCATTACGGAAGTACCTATGACCTTCTGGCCCGCGTCAGCAGTGTAGAAACTCCTCAGTACAGAATTATATGGCCGCAGACGGTCGCAGATCTGGCACCTTCAGATCCGGAGGACTATTCTACATATCCCATTACCGTGCAGTACGAGTATCTCAACGACGAAGATCACGTCCAGCATACTGCACACATCCGTTTCCCGGAAGGTGCATCCTTCAATCCGGGATATCGTTACGCTTATACGCTCCTGTTCACCCAGAAGCATATCCAACTTAATTTCACGGTCAACCCGTGGAACTATGTAGCCAACGAATGGTCCTTCACCGAGCAGTCCATTTCCGAAGTTAAGGAGCTCGATTTTGCAGGCAACGATGGCTACGACAAACCCAGCAAGACATGCCGTATCGTGGGCGGCAATCCCGTTACAGGTACATTCAGCATTGTCAACCCCTCCGGAGCCGTATGGTCCATAGAGCCGGTGGGCGATGTGGAGTACTTTACCATAAGCCCGAACCAGGGCATCATAGACAGTGAGAATTCCGACTACGAGTTCCAGGTGATTCCGAATCTTGATTCCTCCCTTGACCGTAGTGAGGACAAGCACCTCAAGTTCCATTTCTATGTCCGTTTTACCGATGGCAGTACGCATGATGCCAACACGGAAATAAACCGTGACGACTGGACAGTAATCCTACCGAAGAACTAGAATGAAACCGAAACTCTATACATATATATATTATTATATAGCGCTGGCAGTAATGCTCGCTATCCCTTCCTGCAAGGAAGTCCCCGAATTCCTGGGAACGCCCGAGCTCGAAGGCGGCGGAGTCGTGCTAACCTTCGTATGCAACGATCCTCAGACCAAGGTGACTGAGAACGGTGACGACGACTACAACGAGAACACCCTTACCACCATCGATTACTTCCTGTACCCTGAGGGACAGACCGGCAGCAACGCCTATCTGCAGGGTCGCGTTACGATGTCGGGACGTACGAGCTACAACGTCCTCGTCAATACCAGCCAGCTTAGCGCGCTTTTCAGCGGCGCTGCGGCCGGCAACCACTGCGACGTATTCGCCATTGCCAACTATCCCGGCACCATTACCGGGGCCACAGATGTCGCTACGCTCCGCAATCTTGCGCTGACCACCAACTTCAACAACACGGAGGTTCCGACCAATTTCGTCATGTGCGGCCAGGCCCAGGCAACCATTATCAACAAAAACAAGACAAAGGCGGCCGAGGGCACGGTGGCTCTTACCCGTGCTGCATCCAAGATTACCTTCGAGTGCCGGGTAGCTTCTTCCGTGACAATTACCAATACTATAGGCACCGGCGTTGATGCAATTACTCAGGAAATCACCTGGGTACCTCTGCTGAACCAGATGGGCGCCTACCTCGTGAACAGCTTCGCCGACGGTAAGGTGGGCGGGGGAGAGGCCACTATGAACGAAGGATCCCTGCGCCGTTATACTCAGCGTTCTCTTACCGATGCCGACAACGACAACTGGTACACCTGCGCACCTTTCTACTCCTATCCCCAGAGCTGGAACGACGGCGACGAGCGCGAGCCGTTCATCAAGCTCGTGGTCCCCTGGGCATACCTTAACTCCCAGGGCCAGCCGGCGGGCCAGAAGCAGTTCTACTACAAGGTACCCTGTCCTGGCCTGAATATGGCAGGCAACACCTGGTACCACATAAAACTCGACGTGGCGATACTTGGCGGCGACGATTTCGAGGCCATGCTTACCGTAAACGGACAGTACTACGTAATGCCGTGGAACACTCAGACCATAGTGGAAGCCGATGCGGAAATCAAGGACGCCCGCTACATCAGCGCCCCTTCACGGTCGTACGATATGTTCAACACCCAGAGGCTGGACGTGGTCATTACCTCTTCACACGACGCGTCGATGAACCTGAAATCGGTGTACTACTACGACTACGTCAACAAAACTAACACCGACTACACCTCTACGGCCAGGACGAACAACTGGATTACCTATGACGACGAAACCCGTACGTTCACTATCAACCATGCGCTGAACAACGACGTAAGCACGAGTTCCTTTGATTCATCTCCCTATGTGTTCACCTTCGAGATACGCCATTCCGACGACAATACATATACTACCGGAGACATAGTCGTGACTCAGTACCCTGCAATGTACATCGAAGAACTGCAGTCCAATAAATATGTTTATATCAACGGACAGGTAAACGGCAATTCGCAGGTTACGGCCTACGACGACCACAGTAACTCCCTTTCCGTACTTGTTGCCCGCAATACCATCAACGACTCCGGAGACAACACCAACTCCCACATGTACCGTATCCACGTGACTTCCGTTGCCGGCATGAGCTATGTGATCGGAGACCCTCGTCTCTGGGCAACCCAGAATGTAACCACGCTGGACGACATAGTGGACTCGTACATGGAAACGGCCGAGGTTAACGAGAACATGATAGCGCCGGAGTTCATGGTGGCTTCGTCCGCGGGAAAATCCCAGACGCTCTCGTATAAATACGCGGCAACCCGGTGCGCCGCATATCAGGAGAACGGTTTCCCGGCCGGACGCTGGCGCGTTCCTACAAAGGCGGAAATCATGTTCCTCATACAGCTTTCCGAGAAGAACAAGATTCCTACTCTCTTCACGCCGGATGCGAACATGTCCTCCGGAGCATACTGGTGCTCTTCCGGCGTTGTGTATCCTCTTACCAACGGCACCGTGGAGTACCGTAACTTTACCGATGCCGCGAGCATCCATGCAGACAACTGGGTGCGCTGCGTTTACGACACATGGTATTGGGGTAAGAACAATTATTCCGAATACCTTACTGACTGGAGCGATTATCCGGACGCCGATTAAACGATGAAGACCATGAAAAGATTACTGCCGCAAATCATAGCCTTGTTTATGACGCTTCTCGCCTTTTCCTGTGTACAGGAGGAGGCGCCGGAGAACGTATCCCGCCCTGTCGTGGATTACGAGGGCCAGGAAGTCCTGGTCCACTTCGACGTGGAGATGCCCGAGCCTCAGACCAAGACGCTGGGAGAGAACCCCAGCATCACCTCCCTTCATGTCGCCGTATTCGGCAGTTCCGGTTACCTGAAGGAGTATAAGCTTGCGCAGCCTGTCGACGGTTACGTATCGGCAGAAGGCGTTGCCAACAAGAAGGGATACACCGTGTCCCTCTCCATAACCTCTTCCAAGGTCCGCGTCCACCTGATTGCCAACGGGCCTGAATCCCTGGACTTCGATTATGAGTCGGTGGTTATGTCCAAGCTCGCCAGTTCAAACAACAATGGCGCATACTGGCAGCGCATTATCCTCGATCACGGTATCTATGCCGACCAGGACGCCCCTGGTTATTATGACATCCCTCCGGTGCTGACTCTGGACCCGGACTTCGATCTGGATACGGACGGCACTACCCACAAGATGGCCCTGATCCAGCTTATCCGCAATTACGCCAAGATATCAGTCGTAGCAGACCCTGTCGCACAGTCCAACTTCACCGTCACCTCATTCTGTGTCGTGAATGTGCCAGACAGAGGCTCCATCGCCCCGTACAACAAGTCAGACGGCGAGTTCGTTATGAACTACGGCAGTTATGCTACCCTTGACGCCCTGTCGGCAGTTTACCCCGGAAACCTTCCGGCGGGAGCCGCCATCGTCAAGACGCTTCCCACTGAAACGGACTTTACCAATCTTACCAACGGTGTAGTCGCCGCAGGCAGCGCCGTGTATATGTATGAGCGTCCAGTTCCCGTCAGCGACGCCACCGTCCTGATCGTAAAGGGCACATACAAAGATCCCAACACCGGCACCAACTATCCAGGATATTATAAGATAGATATGATGGACGGCGGCCAGTACCTGCCCATACTTCGCAACTTCCGTTATCAAATCAATATACAGAGGGTAAACCGTAAAGGAAAGTCCACTGTTTCCGGCGCTTACAACGGAGCCGGTTCTGCAGATATTTCGGCCGACATCAGCACCGCCTCCCAGACCGGTATATCGGACGGTAAGTCGTCCATTGCCGTATCCTTCACGGAAGAGACCCTTGCCATAGGCGGAACCTATACCCTCGGCGTCACATTCGTTCCCGACGTCGCTACCGGTACTGTGCGCAATGATATGGTCACCTACGAGCTGCTCAGTCCGGATGCCAACGGCGCAGTTATCGAAAGCGAGGACGATATCTCCTACAACTCTTCTACCGGAACCCTTACGTTCACCACCACGGATGTGGATCCCCTCCATATCAAGAGCCAGAAGATACGTGTCATTGGTACATCTTCAACATCCCGTCTGTACCGGGAAGTCACTATCAGGCTCCTGCCCCAGCAGACGATGACCGTTACCTGCACGCCGGTTATCGAGGCCGAACCGGGTACGCCGCAGACCCTCACGGTATCTATTCCTAAAGACCTTCCGCAGTCTATCTTCCCTCTGCAGTTCAAAGTGGAGGTGGCTGAAAAGACCCTGACGCCCAATGCCAACGACCTTCCCGTGGAACCTGGCGTGACCATCGTCAGCGGGCGCAGCGGGAATTCCTTCCAGTTCGTCAAGACTATTTCCTACTCGGCTTATACCGCCGCTTACTCCGGCAATGTATCCATATTTACCTGCGAGTTCAAGAGTATCATAGCCGACAGCAGCAGTGACGTCTATGTGGCCAATCCATATTTCGCCACAGCTTCCACGAGTTTCAGTACCTTCGTCAAGCGGTATTTCTCACGTCTGGCGTTCAGTACGGCCGGAGCCGTAAACGAAGACGATCCGGTTACGTTCTCCTTCGTAATGGATGCAGAGCACGAAACCGGCAAACTGATTCCGGAAACCGTGGACGTTTACCTCACCGGACTGATTCCGGATTACGACAATCCGAACTGGAATTCCGAGGTGTTCCAGAACGTCAGCGGCAACCACTATGTATATGACGTTCCAAGTCCCGGAACAGGTACCCAGCACTTCTACCTGCTTTCGACGGGTGAAACGCCGAACTATAAAGTGGCGCTTTCCGCACAGTATTACGAAGATAACGAGAAGACCAACGTTCCGATGTCTTTCACTGGATTGAGTTTCAACAGCACCGTGCTGTATGGTGTGGGCTGGCCGGCCACCTTCCAGTTCACCATCCCCACCACGTACGAGATGCCCGCCGTGGGTTATATAGACATAGAGCTGAATCTTACGAACCTTGCCCCCAACGATCAGAACATTACCGAGAGCGGCGGCAAGTACTACTACCGTGCGACGTCCACCGGTACCAAGACCATCAACCTCAAGACTGCGGGCTCCCAGACGGCCAGCGTTTCCGTGGAGCTGATTCACGGCGACTTTATTCCGTCTTCCGCCACCCAGACCACCAGGACGTACCTGAACATCGCTGCAGGCAAGATTACCAACAGCGTACCCGGTGCTACCAGACCGTTCAGGCAGAACCGTAATACGGTTTATGTGTTCACCAACAAGAATGCTACCGGGCAGGTGTCGAGTTATACTACCAATACCGATAATACCGCCACCACCAGAACGAATTACTCTGCGGCCAACTTCGCGTCCAATGTCGTAGATGCAGACCAGCATCTGTACCTGAGGATGAGGTCCGAATACAACAGCACCACGTACTGGGCTACCACTACGGCTGCTACCCTGTATAACAACGGTGGCAACTCTACGGTTACCTTCTCGACCAATGCTCCTGGTACCAAGCAGGTTACGATTAATACCACGAATTCCAACTTCAGCACGTCGAACCGTACCTATACCACAGACGATGTTACCGTGACATTCTCCAACCTGACGAATGTCAACAACGGATACGTGACTATGGGTAACAGCTCCAGGCTGACGGTATCCGCAACAAGCGGTTATCATATCACTGGTATCGCATTCACGTATACCAGCAGCGGCTGGATTACGACGACCTACTATGTTCCTTCGTCAGTTTCCGCTTCCACCGGTACCTATTCCGGTTCGAACAACAACGTCAATGCAAGCTGGACGCCGGCTAACAATACCACCAACAGCGTCTACTTCACCGTGACCAGGGGCAACAACGATATGCGCATCGCCTCGGTGGTCGTCAGCCTGGCGGAGGATTAGAGCCAAGCCGCCAGCCGGCTTATATAAACAGGCCGCCTGAAATTGCTTCAGGCGGCCTGTTTATTTCCGTCGCATCCGGGAGTGTCCCGGAGTAATGCCCCGGTACCTTTAGTAACTGATCTCTTCGGCGGGGCCGAAGTACCTGATTTTGAGGAACAGGCCGATGTCGGTAGCCTGGTTGCCTGCGGCACGGAGCGGACGGACGTCGTCGAAGTAGATGGTGTAAATCTTATCCACGGTATCCTCCACGGTGGAGCCGTTCTCTTCGGTCGTAGGCTTATTGATGATAGTGTAGATACACCAGAAGTTCCACGGCTCGCCGGACGGGTGGTAATTCCACAGCAGCCGGTCGGCGGTGGCCGTGGTAAAGTTCATCCCGGTAAGACTCTCGCCGTCGAGTACGGTGCCGTTCTCGGTGCCCTCGATGGATACTGAAACGTCATCTTCTGTAAGTTCCACCGTGCTGCCGCCCGTAGATTTGCGCTCGGCCCTGAACGGATTGAGAGTGGTTGTGGCCATCCTTATCTTGATAGGGTACAGGCCCAGAGGATAGTTGCCGGGAATCCTGATATCCATCTTATACGTATCGCAGGGCTCATTGTTGACGTTGCGCGAGCCTCCCGTCCTGACCAGCTGCAGTGCGCTGCTTCCCGAAGGATGGAAGTTGAAGCTGGTTATAGTATATACATTGATGAATCGGGACATACCGGTGTGCTTGTCGCGCAGCTCTATCTGCCCGCCCTGCAGGGCTGCGTTGATTGCCGTTCCCAGTGTGAATTTGATGCGTCCGGTGAATGTGGTTCCGTTGTTGCTCACCTGAGAAACTGTAACGGTATTGCTGGCGAAGGACGTACGGACCTCATCCGTCCATCCGGCGGAGAAATCGCTGGCGGTGATTTCCGAGGTGCTTTCTCCCCCTACCATTGCGGTATAGGTAAAGGTGATATACTGGTCCGAATTGACCAGCGCCGGATCCTGGAAGATAAGGTTGGTGTCTCCCTCAATCGTCAGGCGGAAGCGGCCGTCGTTAACGGCGGGCACGTTTTCACTGATGGTGACGGTCTGGTTGTTGGAATAGCTGACCGAATTGACGGCGTCGTCGAAGGACGCGTAGCCGAGGCCTTCCCACGGCAGTCCGAAGATGTCCAGCGTATAATTGTGGTTACGGTGTATCTTACAGGGCTCCTGCTCCTCATTGAGCATCATGAGCGTATGATACTTGGTCTTGGTGCCGGACTGGCCGTCAATCTGGTAAACGACCTTGACGATAATCTTGGGCGGGTTGGAAGGGTCGTTGAAGTCTTCGAACAGGAAAAGCGAATTGGGAACCGAGTTGGTACCGTCGTAAACCTTTACCATATCGGCCTCCGTGGCGGTATAACGCGTTGCGTCGGCTTTATCGTACGGGGTAAGCCTGTCTTCCTTGAGGGGAGGATTGACCGAGAGGTCGAAGTAGTCGGCAAAGTGGTCGTTGGGGTTCTCGTCGTAGTACGGGGCGAGGTATCCTTTATCCAGGCCGTTGGACAGTATCCAGTAAATCTCCTTAATGGTATAGTCGGTAGGGTTCTTGTCTATCGCGAAGTCCCTGCCGTTTATGGTAATCTTGCCGCCGCTGATGGTGTATTCGGTACCGTTGACGGTAACCTTCTTGCCGTCTTCCACCTGTTCCGAGGTGCGCGGGAAGTCGAGCATATAGCCGAAGTCCACGCGTGCACGGTCGCGGATCATGTGGATGTTGGAGCCTTCCTTCTTGCCATAGATAACTGAGCCGTCGGGCTGCGGCTGGGCGACTGCGAGCCATGCCTTCAAGTCTTCCGAACTGGCCTCGCCGTGGAATCCCCAATAGCAGATAGTGGTATTGGCCAGGCCTACGCACATCCTCGCCGACTTGACGAGGGTGTTTTCGTTGCCGCCCACCTGGTCGTTGCCAGGAATGTTAGGAGGAGTCATGCCGTCGGCCACTCCGATTCCTACGTTGCCTACAAAGTGGATTCGGGCAGTTCTGGAAGGGACGGTACCCTCGAAAAGTTCGCGGCCCTGACAGGTATAGCCTGCAGGAGTATGGTTATATAACTGCTCGTCTCCGGTGAGGACGGCCTTACGCCAGCCGAGGTAGATGCCTTCCTTGGTGAAGCATACCATGTACATGTCCTTGATGAACTCGTCGGGGTCTTCGGTGCCGCTGACCAGGCTGGCGCGGGTGCCGGGCTCGGTGCTGACGTCTTCCTGAAGGTCGAAGCCCAGTCGCACCGGCATTTCCGGCTCGTCAAGACCAAGCTCGTGTATCAGCTCCGCCGACACTCCGGGATACTGGGGATACAGGACTTCCTTCTGGCAGGAAACCGTCGCCAGAAGCATCAGAACCGCAAATATGTATCCTAATCGTCTCATCAGTTGCCTGCCTGGTTGAGTTTATTGATTTCCGAAAGGGTCATATCGCGAACGCAACGTACGTAACCGGTAGTGGAAGTTCCTCCGGAGCCGTTCGAAACATACGCGGTAGTGCCGTCCAGCGCCCAGTAATACTGTCCGCCGAGAACTACCACCATCGTAACCTTATTGGTGTAATTACCGCTCTGGTAATCGATAATTACCTCGATTTCCTGTTTTGTAGGCAGTCTCCAGCCCACGTACCTGGTGCCGTCGGTTCCTACTTCCATATAGGTACCGCAGTGGGTGGAAGCCGTAGTGCCGGAATTAGTGGTGTTGACGGCGCCAAGCTGCGATGCAATCATGAATGCGGGCGACACCACCTTGTCCTGTGACTGGAAATTGGTGTCGAGTACAGGCCGTCCGAGCACATATTTATTACTGGTGGACGTAATCTGCACCACATACATGTGGTTGTTGGTAAGGTTGCTATACGAAGATCCCCTGGAGTCGTGGTCGGAAATCGCGTAGCACATGTCGTTGTAGTAAACCTTGGCGGTGAAGATGCCCTCGCTGGTCGTTCCGTCCGAGCCCATCCATTCCACCCAGCTACCCGTACCGGGCACGGCATCGGGATCATCCTTATAATAACCGCGCGCGTAATAGTGGGTTTTACGGTACTGGGAGCGGTAATAGTTCGTCCACCTGTATCTGGTACCAGTAGTGCTGGTGCCGTTGTTTCCGCGCCAGTCGTAGCTGGAGGTGGTTCCGTTGGCCCTGGTGTCTCCCCAGTACCAATAATCGTCTGCACCCAATGCGGCGTTGGCCTCTCCATTGGTGTTATACCTGTTCACACCCTGGCTAACGTTCTCTCTGTACTGGGCCTGAACGGTAGAACCGTCGGTTCCGGTGCTATAATTAACCCTGTAATCCGAAGCGTCGTGGTCCGAAGGTGTGCCGTCGTTCAGCACCTGGGTGGATTTCCCGGCTATTGCCGTCTCATACTGGGCCGCCGTACACTCGACATTCTCTTCGTAGTCATACCCGTCGGGGCTGCCCCAGCCGTCGGCCGAGGGATTAAACGAGTACAACTTGGAATTCTTGACTCCGTCCCATCTCGACGACCACAGGCCCTCTATGGACTGGATGTTGTCGAGAGGGAAGTGTCGGATTGTAATCTTGACCGGATCGATTCCGGATGCGTTCTTAAGATATACGATAAACGAGATGTCTTTGACCGCACGGCTTTCCAACGCCTGGGATTCCACTATTATCAGGCCGCCCGGGGTAAGAGTAATCTGGACGGTTTCTCCGGCTGCGACCGCACCTGTTCCGGAAGGAGCCGTAGAGGTAATGACTATATCCCTCTTGCCGTCGGTATTGGATGTGGTAGCCGCCACCAGATTGCCGGAATCGTTGCGTACATACTTGTTTACCGTACCTTCTACATGAGTGGTGTCGCCCAGATAGTTGACGTAAGTAATCTGCAGGGTAGTAGGATCGATGTCCACGATGCGCCCGTCGTCGGTGGAAAGGGAAGCATACCACTGCAGATCGACGCTTTGGACTCCGTCACCCTTGAGGGTGTACTCCGTAGGTATGATGGTGAGGTATTTGGTGTCCTTGATCTTGACCGTAGTGGCCTCCTGGCTCATATTGGTCTCGGTCCAGGGGATTACGTGATACTCAATGCGCAACTGTTCGTCCTGAGCCTCGAACGATTCGTTGGAAGCGCCGAGGGAGCCTATCTTTGCATCAACTATATAGATGTTGTTGCGGTCCAGCGAGGTTACGGTGGATTCGTCGCATACAGGTATGCGGTAGTAGCTTCGCATCTGGTCGCCGTCGGAAGCCCTGGTATAGAACACCGAGACCAGGACATAGGGGATGCGGCTGTTGTCGGAACTCCAGTCCACCGGATACGTGTAAGTGGTAAAGGTGAAGGTGTTTTCCGTATTGTCAGCGCTGTTGCCGATTTTAGTGGGAGTGAAGTTGTCGTCGCCCACGTCGAGCGTTTCGGTTGCCGGTACGGTATCTCCTGTGTAGGCGATGTCGGAACCGGTAAGATTGAAGTTTACATATTTCCAGCGGGGCTCACCGACAGTGCGTCCCACGTACTGCATGTATTCCTGAATGGTGCAGTAAACTGCGCGTCCTTCGGAATCCAGTTCAGGTGTCGGGTTGGGATTCTCCGGTGTGGACTCCGCCACCTTGAGCATCGTATTCTCGTCGCTGAAGCTTACGTTGACTATGATCTTGGCCGCAGCTCTCTTGAGATCGACGTCGAACACCTGCTCCGATTTGTCGGGGTCGATGGTCCAGCCCTCGATGCTTCCGTCCATCAGGAAGTTCTTCTTTTCGGACCACATGGCATTCGTCCAGTAGTTGGGGTCGGTCTGGGGCGGTTCGTAATTCAGGAAGTAGCGGTGTATGTTGTAGGTTGTCGTGGTAAGCGCACGGAGTGCCGTCAAGTTGGCGGGAGCCGTTGCAGCCGCGGTATGCGGATTATTGGCCGTCACGTATATGTCGTAGGGCGTGCCGGGTTCGTAGCCCTGCTCGGCCCAGTTGCTGGCGAGCACCTGCTTGGCCTGGTTCAGAAGGCTCTCTGAGTCGTATTTGGTCTGATCGATGATGACGCCCTGGTCTCCGGCGTTGAGGTGATACTGCTTGAACCAGCTGCTGCCGGGAGCGTCGGCCTGCCTCTTGACGAAGATATCCAGCGAGCCGAAGAAGTTCTCACGGTATTCGTCGCGGGCGTCCACATCATCACCGGTAACGATGCCTGAATCCGTATCCGTTACCTTCGTGACGGCAGTACTCTGGCTGCGGAAGATCGAAGGACGCACGCTCAGCGCCGGACCGTCGGAAAGCGGGTCAGGCGTGATGTTCCGCAGGCAGGAAGAGGCCGCTAGCACAGCAAACAGCAGGGTAACGTATATGTGTAAACTTCGTTTCATTTCCTAACTTGCTTCTTCCAGCCAATAATTGTCGGTTTGAGCGTTGCCGTTCAACTTGGCATTATCCTTCTTGGCGTCGTAGTCTGCGGCACCTGGGTTATATATCAATATAGAGGTATGGTCTTCGTCTCCGGGGAGATTATGGTTGAACGGTATGTTTACCGGAGGCAGGCCGTCGCCGCTGTGCAGCTCGGTAAGGAATACCTTTACGTACGGGTCTGCAACAACGTTGTCGCTGACCGGGACCACGTAGAAGTTGGTCGTCTGCTTTTCTGAGGAAGCGGGAATGTCTAAAGTCTGGGCCAGTTTGGTATAAGAATATATAGGATTGCCTTCGATATCCGTTCCTTCAGTCATCCTTACCAGGATGAAACTGTCGTTGTTGAGCTGGAGTCGCAGATTGTTGGCGTTGATCGTCTCCAGGGTGAACATGATGGCCCTCAGGGGGCGTCCGACAGAACCTCCTTCGTAGCCGTATGCCACGACCAGCCAGGTGTCGTGCCAGGTATAGGCCTGCTTGTCGATGTCGTAGCGGAGCCAGGGCTTTGCGTAGCCGAGTTCGGTGGAACCGGTGGTCGTGTAGCTGAGTCTGTCGTTACCGGCAGTCCAGGGGAGGACGACAGGCCGCACCACAAGGCGCCCGCCGATAAAGTAGCCGTAGATTATCCAGCTGTGGTTGCGGGTGAAATCGCCCGCGGAGCTCATCGTAAAGGAGGTGCTCTTGCTGCGCATGGACGTGCCCGTACCCACGGTGAAGCTTATATTGACCGTGAGTTGCTTGTCGGTTTCCCGCAGGTAGGTGAGGCCCCACTGGGTAAGCACTCCGGCCGATACACCGCCGTCTATGGCGTCTTCGTATTCCTGCGCGGTCATTCCGTTTGTATATAGGTAGTTGCCCGGTGTAGGATTGTTGGCGGGCACGGGTAATTCTGAGGAGGAAGTCCAGCTCTTGTTCAAATCCACGTAGCCTTCGGAGTCGTAGAGCCGGGTAAGGTAGGTGTTGGTGCTGAAGACATTGTCCGTAAACAGCTTTTCATCCCTGCCTATCTGTCCGCTGAGGGAGATCCCGGTAATATGGAACTCATCTACGGGCGAGCCGTTCTCCGACATCTGGCAGAAAACGAAACGTATCTTGGATACGGCGCGGGTTACTCTTAACGTGTTGATACTGAGCACGGGGAAGTCGCCCGTCATAGGCTCGTTCCTAAGTACTCCGGCCATAGGGAGGCCGCCGGCGGGCACCTCGGTCACCAGAGTGGATACCCCGAACAGACTGGTATCCAGTACGAATGCCGCCAGGTCGGAAGGGGACACCTGAGTCCAGTCGCCGGAGGCTGAGGGGAATTTGTCTATGGTGAATCCGGCCGACTCACCGTTGACGACGGCATAGACATCTACATTGGGGCGGGGATACTCGTCCAGGAGGGTTTTGTCTATGGTAATTGCGAAGCGAGCCGCACTGCCGTTCTTAAGGCCGGTGGATGCGAGGGCAGTGGGGTCGAGATTCTTGTAGCCGATGAATCCGGCAGTCGTGGTGGCTCCTGCACGGAATACCCATATCTGCAGGCTGTTGACCGCGCGCTCTGCAGCCGTGCCGTTGTGGGTTCCGGTTTCCGCACGCGTCAGGACGGCGTCGGGGAGGCTTACACGCACATATAGCTGGGGTTCTTCGGGGATGATGAGGCCGCGCCGCTCGCATGAGCAGGCAAGCACTGCGGTCAGCAGCGTTGCCAGTGTCAAGAATATGCGTGCGGTCCTGTTCATCATTAATACATAGGTAGGTTGGCCGGTGTGGAACCGACCCACTTCATTTCCGTCTGGACTCCGATTTCCAGCTGAGGGTCACGGAGTTCGGGAATAACGTTGTAGGCCTTGGCAAGGCTGGTCACGGTTGCCGAAACCTTTGTAACGTGGTCCTGGAGGAACACGCAGTCGATGCCGTTCCTTTCCAGTTCGGTCATACTGCTGATTTCCAGCGTGCCGAGCAGGTAGAAAATGCCACCCGCCGGGACTCTGCATCCGTTTGCTCCGTAGAACGCGGCGCCGCTGTCGTTGCGGAATTCCAGGGCATAGTGTACGTCCTCGTCGAAGTCGGTCTGGACCAGCAGAGTATGTATCTTCTTGAAACCGGTGTCCGTGTAGCGTATATACGCCTTGGGCGTCGTGCCGTCGAGGACGTCGGTGTCGTAAACGTAGTAGAGAGTGCCGGTAGTCGGAGTAAAGTTAAAGTGTAAGTTACGCTGTTCTCCTACTATGATTCCGAGAAGAGGGAAGACGTTGCCGGTTATGGAGACCGTATTGGCGTGATAGTCGAGCAGGTTGGATGTACCTCCGGTCGAGTGGGAGGCTTTCATTTCCAACTCCAGCATGGCTACACCGTACTGCAGGGGATTGACGACGGCTACGGAAGTAATGCCGGGCCTGATAGCAGAACCGAGGGTATAGTGGCTGAGGATGGAAGCCCAGTCGGGATTGGTGGACTTGTACTCATTCTCTATGTCATCCTGGTTCGATGTGCGAAGGGTACTGTTCGTCCAGTACCAGAGGCTGGGCGGATAGCAGTAGTCGCCTATGGGCGCAAGTGCGCTGCTCGCCGCCGACGCCTGCACGAATTCGGTTCCGTTCCACTGGATCGCGACGGCTCCGTCGGGAACTCCGAAACTGCCGGGGATGTTCGCGTAAGTGCTCTTGAAGCTCACCGTATTGCCGCTCATAGTAACGTATGTGCTGTTATTGATGGCGTTCATGATGGCGGTACACATACGGTATCCCCAGTTATTGGTCGCAAGTCCGCTCCGGAGAGTGCTCGCGCTGCTGTACAGGTCGGACAGCAGTACGGCAAGCCCGTTGGTGCCACCGGAAAACATCAGGCCGGGGTCGGTGTTGTAGATGGAACCGTTGTTGGAGAAGCTTGCAAAGAAATTGGCGATATCGGTGCGGGATGCGGTGTTGCTGTACGTCCTGAACCTTTGGGTGGTTCCGTAGTATGTTGCGCTGGCGTCCGCAATGGAGTTCATGTACGTGAGCACGTCGGCTATCCTGCTGTTCAGAGTACTTTCGGCGGTGCTGTTGAGGTACGGCTCAAGCCTGAAGATGATGTCTTCCGGTGTCTCCGAACTTGTAAGGCCCGATGAACGCAACACACCGTTGCGGCGCTTGTAATCCAGAGAATCCGACGGGCTTGCGCTTACCGCCTGGTCTATGGCCTGGCCGTAGGCAAGCACCGACGAAGTCCCGGATTTAAGGTGAACCCCGCGGTACAGGTGCGAATTGTTGTTTGTAACGAGTCCGGTAAGCAAACCGTCCGATGCATCAGAGCCAAAAGTGGCTGTGATGCCTACGTGCGGCAGCTCAATGTTTTTCCCGATACGCGGGTCGCCGGCGGTTATGGTCCCGGTAGCGCCGAAGGGGATAACGAACAGTTGCTGAATGCCCCTGAAGACTGTGTAGTCTGTATTGGCATCGGCTTGTGTAATGGAATCCTGCATCTTGGTGGACGGAAGTCCCGTGCGCGTTTTGAGCGAAAGGGACAATTGGGTTTCCACCATGTTCCGGCTGTCCGGGCCGTTGCCCGCGGGCCCTTCCGGCGAAGCGGATTCGCACGCGACGGCCCATGCCAGCGGCAGCAACGCCGCGGCAAGGGCTATTGTGTGGAGAATCCGCTTCATCGAAAGAAATCAGTTAATTATTAACCGAGTACGAGATCGCTGAACACCAGACCGGTCTCCCACTTGAGGTCGACGCTGAGGCCGAGGGAGATCTGCGTAGAACGCAGGTCAGGAACGGTGCTGTAAGCGCTCTGCAGGGAGTACTGGCCGATAACGAAGCTTGCGGTGGTCATGAAGTCCTGCATGAACACGCGGCGCTCCTTGAGGGTGGTACCGTCGGTCTTGAAAGGAGGCAGAGCCTGGAGACCGTCGGTGGGCCAGGTAACGCCCTCGCTGCGGTCGGAAGTGCTGCGTCCGGCATCCGGATCAAGTTTGCCGATGATGTAGAAGATACCTCCGTTGCGTATGATGTTGTGCTTGCCCCAGAAATCCCTTCCGGAGTTGTTCTCGAACTCGAGGCAGACATAGACATCGTTCTGCTTTGCGCCGCGCTTCGCTTCATTCCAGTTGTCCCAGACGAGGGTGTAGTTGTCTGCACTTGTGCCGCTGGCAGGAATGCTTTCGGAGGCAACAGCCTTGTCGTAAATAGCCTGATTGTAGGTGGAACCGGAAACGGGGAGGAAATCCCAACCCACGGTCGTAGGCATACCACCGACCAGGATACCCCTCAGCTTGAAGGTGTTGGCGGTAACGGTAATCTCTGCATTGGGCTCATCACCAGGAGCCAGGATCGGGTTCCTGTCAACCTGGATCTGATGGTTGTTGTCCTCCAGGACGGCAGCGCCGTACCTCACGTTGCTCTTGAACAGTGCGGTACCGTAGTTGATGTTGTACTGCATGGCAACCGAACGGGTTGTGGAGACGACATGGGAGTTCTTTGTCCAGTTCTTGGAGGTCCACTGAGAATCGTTATCCCAGTTGGCAACGCCCTGGGGATACTCGGACTCGATAACATTCTCGTTGGTGACGCGGATGGGGGAGTCTCCGAAGTAAACGAGCTCAGCAGGGTAGTAAACGTTGTAGCAGGAAGTCGATCCGGCGGCGTCGAACATCTGGACGTTGGCAATATAGCTCCAGGTGATTGTACCGGGAGTCGTTACCTGTCCGTTCACGTCGGTGGATGCGGTTGTATTGGCTGTCACCTGAGAACATCCTGCAGGCAGGTTGAATGCAACCATAGGATATTCGTCCAGAGCGGAGCCGGTGGAGCCGACCCTGATAATCTGGTCGGTATCTCCGGTGTAACCGAGGACGGAGATAATATCAGCCTTGCCCTTCCAGCTCAGGGTAGGTGCGGTACCCTCAAAGAGGCTTTCAATCCTGGTCTTGATCTTGTCTGCAAGGGCTTTTGCCTTGGCGTCGTTGATCGTATTGGGGACGAATGTGTGAATGTTGTTCACCACGACGAGGAGGTCGCCCATAGTACGCGCAATGGCGGGACCGGAACCGGCACGGACTTCTCCGGGAGTGATAGTAGCAAGCGTGGCAAGCTCTTCGGCGAGGATTTCACCTACGGCGCACATAGGAGAACCGTCAAGAGGATCCTTTGTGGCCGGAGTAATGATGCCGGCGCTGGAAATGGTGACGAATTGCGTCCACTTCAGGGTGGTAGGATAATCGACGGTCTCAAAAGTGACGTTCTCTCCTACCAGTTCTGAAGCAGTGATGTAATTCAGGGCCGCAATGATAAGGTCGCCATACTGACGGTATTTAGCGTTGTATCCGGAGCCGTTGACCTCTACGATGCGGTTGAGTGCAAAGTCATACTGGGTCAGGTCGGTAGCGTTGGTGTTGGTGACTTTGCTCAGGTAGCTGATTTTGCCCTGTGCGAAGTCTGCATTCTCGCCGCTCTTGGGGGCCTTTCCGTAGAACATGAGGGTGTTGGTCTCGTTGGGGAGAGCAAGCTCGATGATACGGTGGCTCTTTGTCTGGTCAGTAGTAGCATCTGTGGTGGTCATAATGTGACCGAGGGAAAAATGCTTGTTGGCCGTGGATGCGGCGGTGATGTACTTACCGTCTGCCAGAGGAGTGTTGCGCAGGTAGCTGAGCAGCCTTCCGTCCTCGATTCCGCGGAAAGCGTCGGAAGATGTGGCCTGGGTGTTCGCAGAGGTCATTTTGGTCTGCGGAGTGTTTGCCGTGGCCACATTGAAGACGAAACTGGTGAGAACCTCGTTCGTCTCCTTGTTGAAGTTGGGGTTGTCGACAGTCTTTTCACACGCGACAACGCTTGCAAGGGCTATCGCTCCTGCAAGGGCAAAATAGATTAATTTACGCATAGTGTTGGAATTATTGATAAATGATTTCATTTTTTACAAGTCTATAATGTGTTCTCCGGCCTGCTGCCAGTTAAGCTGTACGCTGGCGCCGACGGAGGAGTCCTCGGGAACTATGCTGCCGTCCAGTGCGATGTGGACGCGAATAATCTTGAGCTGCCCGGCACGCAGCGGCTGGGCGATACCCAGGCGTGTCTGGGTGATGCTGCCGTCGGGCATGGTCACGTAAACGGTCCACTCCCAAAGCGCGTCTTCTATGTTCTCGGCAATGAACGGTTCGGTTGTTTCTATTATCACTTTGGTGTCCGGATCGGGCTCCCTGGAAGGGAACTGAACGGTCACGTAACATTCTTCATTGTCCTCTTCTTCGATTTCCAGCTTGTCGGCGCGTACGGAGAACTCCCGTCCGAACACGAAGGTGCTGTCTGCTATGTTGAAGGACTCGGCAAAGCCGGTGGTGAAGGCGCTGATCCCCTCTATCGAAGGCGCATCGGTCTTATCTACCAGAAGGGCGGTGGCGCAGTTGGCCATATACAGCTGCACCAGGAAGTTCTGGTCCATATTATCGAGAATCTGCATAGGCAGGCGGGCCGTAAAGAGGCCGGTATTATGCGAGCTGATGATTCCGGATTCGTCGGGAATGGACTGCAGCAGGCGGGAGGTTCCGCAGTTCTGCTCGGAGTCGAGGCCAACAAGATGGTTGTCGGCGATATTGGCGACGGCCAGGTGCATATACTCGTGGACCGGCAGATGGAGGGTGTAGCTGGTCTGGTTTGCGTCTATGATGTCGCTGAAGTGCTCCAGGACGGGACGGGGCTCGTAATAATCGTAGAACGACAGGTCCACGTCGTGAGCGAAGTCGGAGAAGATATCCTTGAGGTGCGTACGAAGTGCCGCGGCGACGTGGAGGTCGGCCTCGAGACCGAGGACTGTGTTGACTTCCGTCTGTACGTTGGTAATCAGGCACATTTCGTATTCGATGGCGTACTCGTCAGGGCATCCGGAGAGGTCTTCGTTCACCAGGCAGCAGCCTGCGGTGACGAAGATTGAAAAAAGTATGCCTAAGACGCGCTTCATCTGTCGTATTTAAGTCTTGCGTATTCCTGCATGTCCTGCAGGTATTTATCGTATGCTGCACGGCGGGCGGCTATGTCCTCCAGCTGGCGTAGGTTGGCCGCGGCGCTCTCGTCGGTCTGTGCGGCGTTCCGGAGTATCTCCATGGCCTCAGCCTCGCGCCCGTTGTAGAACAGGGCTACGGCGTAGGCGTTGAGGCTGCGGGGATCGTCCTTCTTGGCCTCCAGGACCTTGAGTGCGGCCTCGTAGTCCTTGTTCTCGAGCAGGGCAATGCCCTCGTTGATTTCGCGGGCGGACTCGTCGGGCACGTAGTCGTAGTATATGCGGAGGTAACCGGAGTTACGCTGGTTGCCGAGTATGTGCTCCTTGAGCATGGGGAAGTACTTTCCGCCGCCGGATTTCTTGAGAAGGGCCTCGCGCTTTGCGGGATCGGATTCGGAATCGATGAGAGTTATAATCTCGCGCAGCTCCTCTTCGCTCAGGCCTGCTCCGCCACCCTGGTTGGCGAGGTCGTTGAGTTCGTCGCGGAACTCGGCCCATGCAGCGCCGCCGCCGACGGTGTCGAACATGTCGTCACCGATGGGCAGACGGTCCTGGATGTAGTGCTGGAGTGCGAGGGCACGGTTGACGGACAGCTCCATATTGTGCCTGGGCGTACCTTCCACGGAGGCGAGACCGATGATCTGTATCTTTGTGACCGAGCTGGTAGTGTCTGCGAGTATGCTGGAGGTGATTTCCATGATTTCGTCCAGCACGGGGGCGTTGTCGTGGAAGTCACGCAGCAGCTTGTATTTGTCGAGCTCGAAGAAGACATACAGAGGGGAGTCCTCCTTGCGAAGTATGCGGTCGGGGGTATAAGGCTGGTACTCGCTGGACGGACGCAATACCGAATGATTCTTCTCCAGCTGGCCGGCTATGCCCTTCCATTCCTCGACCTGCGGCACTGCAGGTGCGAACGCGGGCGGGGGATTCACCGGATCGGGCCGCCTGACGGTATCTACAGGAGGAGTGACAATCTGGATGTCGTCCCCGTCGGCCTTCTTCTTTTTGAGGTCGAAGAAGTTGTACGCCAGATTGAGTCCCAGCTTGGGAACGATTCCGGGGCCGTTGGTCTTGCCGAGGTGTGCTCCGCACCATGCGCACTGGTATCTGTCGGCCCAGTTGTAGCCAGCGGCAACTCCGGCCTCCACTTCCAGCCTGAGGTGGTCGGTGAGCCACCAGGAGTAACCCATCGTGATTCCGAGGGCTACGAAATCGCCCTGCAGGCGGTTTTCACGCACTGCGGGATAGAGACCGAACGGGAAAGTGACTCCGCCCACGTTGTAATGGGTCCACAGGAGATCGACTCCGGAGAAGAATCCGCTGTAATTAGCCTCGGGCCACCACCTGAAGTTGGGAACGATTGCGAAATGACGCCATTTGCTGTTGACTTGATCGTCCCAGTCCCAAGGGGCCCAGCGCGGCCAGGGCTTGAGGCCGCCGGTTATGCCGACCGTGACGTTATCTCCTACGGGGATCCAGAAATGGGCGTTGGGCGTGCCGCTGCCCCAGTATAACAGATTGGTACCCAGAGACATGGATTCGCGGCGGAGAGAGTCGATCTGACTGTCTTCACTGTTTTGAGCAGACAGAGATATCCCCATCATTAGCAATAACGTCAGTGTAAGTAGTGCAGATCTGGTATTCATCCCCTCAGTTTTGACTTACAAAGTTACTTATTTTTTTTTTTTTTTGACAATAGAAAAAGTGCATTAAAACGTTGTGGGATGCAGAAAATGGTATAAAAATGACAATAAGAAAAAAGAACTGGAAAGAGCACAGCCGGTACACTTTCCAGTTCTTTTTTATACTCAACGACTTACGCCGTTAATTGAAATTCCGCTTTAAGGCTTCTTGGTCAGAACCATGGGATTGTTCTCATCTGCGAAGTTGACCGATCCGTACCATACGCCTTGAGGGTAATTATCAATGTCGTAAGTGAATCCGAAGGACTCGTGTGCCGCGAAGGAACCGTCGTTCTGGCGGACAAACAGCACAGGAGTGTACTCATTTGCGTACATCCGGCCGCCGTTATTCACTCCGAGGGCTCCGTTCCAACTATAGGCGGAGAAATAATAGGTTTCGTTTCCGTCCTTCATTGCGGTCACGTTGGACGTAGGCATTCCCATGTGGATGCGGTTCCCGTCACCGGAGACGAAAGCAAAGATACGCGTGGGATACTCGAACGCGTCGGGATAGGCGGCGCACATATAGAACAGACCGTAAATCCATACCCTTGTCACATTGCCCTTATATTCTTCCATCGAGGCATCCCACTCGGTGTACTGCAGCAACTCACTGGAAGAACGGTCGATCAGTGCGCCGAAAGTGTAGTCTCCAAACAGGTCTGCGTGAGGATGTCCGGCGGCCTCTATCGCCGCTCTGGTACCGACTATGGTACCGAAGGGAATCGTGTTGTCCAGACGGTCGTAAGTAACTTCTGGAATCTGCTGGTCCTCAGCTACATACAGATACTGGAGTGGTGATGAGTAGGTGTTGTATGCGGGTTGGTGGTCGTTCCAGTATTCGTCGTAAATGGCGTCGAAATAATAGAGATTGGGGTTGTTGCTGACGTCCAGTTCCATCATGGGGTTGCCGCCGAAGAGAAGCTCATTCAGCACGGGATTGTGACTCAGGTCCAGGCTCTGGAGGTCGTTGCCGAAACAGCGCAGCCTGTCAAGTGAGGCAAGATTGCTTACATCCAGGCTGCTGAGTTTATTGATGCAGCAGAAAAGGATCTGGAGGGCAGTATTCTTCGATACATCCAGCGTACCTATAGGATTGTACGACACGTAGGCGTGCGTCAGTTGTGTCAGAGGCGTCAGATCGATCGAAGACAGGTTGTTGTAGTAGCACGAAAGAAGCTTGAGTTCGGTGCAGTCGGACAAATCCAGTGAAGTGAACTGGTTTTGATAGCAGTACAACGTCTGAAGCGAGGTCAGTCCTTTCAGATTTAGCGAGCTCATGCCGCACTCCGGACATGCAACGTAGGTCAGCAGAGTATTGGCGCTCAGATCCAAAGATCCGATTGTATTTCTGCCGCAATTCACAAAGTCGAGCTTGGGATTGGCGCTCAGGTCGAGCGACTGCAACTGGTTTGCAACCAGATACAGGGTTTGCAATTCAGGACATCCGCTGAGGTCGATGGAGCTCAGTTCATTGTAGGAAAGCGCGAGCGCTGTCAGCTTGGGCAGATTGCCAAGGGACAGATCCGAAACGCTGTTGTACTGAAGAATAAGTGTCTCCAGTTCGGGATTCGACCTCACGTCCACGTGACCGTTTACGTTGTTGTATGTCAGGTCCAGTTGCCTGAGCTTAGGGAGCCAGTCATTGCTGAAATGCTGAATGGGTCCGCGGTCATTTGCAGTTCCGCGGCAGACGAAGGATTCCAGGTTTTCGAAATAGATGATGTCGTCGCCTGAAGGGGCGTCGGTTGCTGCCGTGCCGTTAATATCGATGGACTTCACCTCCAGTGCCTCGGCGTAGCTGATTTCTCCGTCCCCGTTGGTGTCGAAGTTGGCCACACAGTAGGCCTTGAACCCTTCGCTGCTGAACTGGATGTTGCCCTCGAGCGGGGTAAACTGCAGCTCCGCGTCGCGCAGGGTGAGGCGGCTGAACTGGGAGCGTTTGATCTCAATCGGCCCGGGAATGGTGTAGGTGGCGCTGGTCGATGCCGTCCTATACGTTACCGTCAGACCCTGGGTAAATGTGATGGGAGGAAGAATCGCGTAGTAGGGCTCTCCGGGCGAAAGAAAGTAGTTGTAATTGGTGCCGGCATCCATTATCCAGACCTCGTCCAGGCTTATGTCATCTTTACTTTCTCCACTTACCTGATAATAGCTGTCCGGCATGGAAATGTTCTCCACGACAGGCTTGCCGTCTGCATCGAAAGCAACTTCCATGACGCCCCAGAGCGGGCTGCCGTCGTTGTTCTTGATGATAACTCCGATGAGGCCGGGGGTGTTGACGGTGACCGTAAGGCCTCCGCACACGTTGTAGAAGTGGAGGTTGTTGTCCTTGGAACGTGCGACCATGGGGAATGCGTCTCCATACGCCGGCAGCATACCGGGGATGCCCTTAAATCCCGTCAGCATCTTTCCTTCCAGGCCCTGTGCGCTGTGGTATCCGTTGGTCAGGAACACACTTGCCTTTCCGTTCTGGACGCCGGTGGCAATCGCACCGTAATTGTCGAAATAAGGATGTATGCCGTAGATATACTCTCCGGCTTCGGGGGCGGGGTCGAGCGTGCCGGTAAACGCGGCGGTGGAGACATAGTCATCTCCTTCATACCTGAACCATGCGCCGTTGGTTCCGGTCGCTTCGGTAAAAATGCCTATCCCGTCTCCGCGCTCCCAGTACAGTTTTCCGTTGGAATTGTCCATGGTGAGTTTTGTGCCGGGCGTATCGGCGATAGTGGCGTTAATGGTGATCTGGCCATCCTTGGAAGGGGCCACAAGTACCTCGGTTTTCAGCTCTTCGGTACAGGCTGCGGCGGAAATGAGCATCGCCGCAATGCAGAATAAATTAATCTTTTTCATAGGGCGATACGATTAAAGTTCCGGACCGATAAGGTCAAGGTCTTCCAGGGAAGAGTCAAAAGGCGATTCGCACAGAAGTGCGGCTGTATTCATCTCCAGCGCTTCTGCGTCTGGCGTCATGTAGACTCTGGACATGAAGGTTGATAGTTTTGTCATACGCTATTTATTTATCAGTTTTGTTATCCTAAATGGATGGCGGCATGCGTCGTGGGCCGCTCTCTGGCAGATGTCGGCGGTGTCGCGGGAGAAGGTTTCCGGATGGTAGGGATTACCCACTACGCTGCGGCCGGAGATCGCCTCGAACCAGGTGCAGGCTGCCGTATACCGTCCGTAGGTGAGTTCCAGATGATAGCCGTCGCGGTTGAAGACGTCTCCCATCGAGCTGCTTCTTGCATTCTGAATCGCGGTGCCGGAGGGAATGATAATGGGGAACTTATGATTCTTCATCACGGTCCGGGAAACGTCCATTATCGCCTTGTACATCTTCATCTGGTCACTGCCGTAACGGGGGAACTCCTTGTGCGTTGCGTCGGCGGAATACGCCCAGGTCTGATGCCACATGAATACAGCCGTAGCGGGGACGCGCCTGCGGACATAGGCCCGCAGCGCCTGCAGGTAGGGCTCGAACGTTTCATACTCGCCGGAAACGCCGCTGGCCTGCTGGAAACTCACGTAATCCCACGGCTCGTCGGCCAGGGCATACTTCAGGTTGGTGTTTTTCCGGGAGGTCTTAACTCCGTCGACGACCTTCCTGTAGTCATAATCATCCTTGCCGGTGATGGTATTCCTGAAATGCCTCTCCAGCGTGCATCCGCCTATGTACATGTTGCCTATGATCACCGGAATTCCGGCGGCGTCGAAGAGCTCCCACAGATACTGCTCGACAGAATCCTGCGAGAAGCTGTTGCCGATGGCCAGAATCCTCAGCGTATCAGCCTGCTGGGCTGCTGACGACCAGCAGACCGTGAAGGCGAGACAGACTATTGCAACAATACGTTTCATCGAAACAGTTAGTTATTAGGTTATGTGTCAATCCTGTACCGGGCGAACGGAGAATCCGAACGAACGGGACGAGGCGTTGGGGTCCTTCGCTCCCGAACGGAGCTCCATACAGAATCCGTAGAATGGCAGGCCGGAATTGCGGTTCGCGCCCCAGTAGAAGCCGGTCGATCCCTTTTCGGAGAAGGTGGTGCTGCCCCAGTAACCCGCGGCAGGCAGGAAGATGGAGTTGCTGTTGGTTCCGGTTACCCTGTAGCCTTTTATTCCGTTCAGGGTCGTCCACATCCAGGTGCAGTTGTTCAGCAATTCATACCAGTCGTCTTCGGTGGGCATGCGCCAGGTGCCCTGCCAGCCTGCCTGGGCGGCCGCATCGTCCTCCTCGAGCAATTTGCTCTTGTAGTCGACGGAACCGTAACTGTAGCTGTTGTTATACTTTGTCAGGGTGCTGTAACTGCCGCTACACCATTTGTAGGAAGGCCAGTCGTATCCGGCATCCTTGCCCGTTTTCCAGACGGGGCTGGCCGACTGGGAGTAGCCGGGCTGATAGTACGGCTCGATTTCGCCCCATGCAAAGTAGTCTCCACAATCTTCGGGATTGTTTGCGCCGACGTTGCAGGAAGCCCATTTAACACTCAGGCCAAGGTCGACGGCCTGTTGGGCGCCTTGCTGTCCTCCGCCTTCCGGGACGAACGAAAGTCCTTCGTCCGCAGCGGCAATGGAGCCGTATTTTCCTCTCTCTATGGTTACGGAACTGCCCGTGGAGATGCTTGCATACTCGTTTTCCTTATGGAAGACCATTTTGAATCCGCCGCTAAGCGTAACGGGAACGGCTTCGATGTAGTACCATTTGCCGGTTTCGAATGCACCGCCGCCGGGAGGGACGAGTTCGAGTGAGGTAGCTCCGCCTTTGACCGACTGGACCACGGGTTTGCCGTCCACGAATGCAATCCTTAAATAGCCCGCCAGGAATTCATTGTTCGTTCCCTCGAACGTTACGGATTTGATTCCTTCCTGCGTGAGCGAGAAGCGCACGCCGCCCGTAACACAGCGGAAGCTGAGGTTCAGGCTTGTTCCGCATGCTACGGAAAGGTGGGTGTCCTTAGCAAAGGAATCGGCCCGGCCAGTCTGCGTGGAGGGAAGATAGGTGTCGATGCTCTGGTCGTCGGCAGATGCATCGCTATCGTAGGGGTAGAGGCCCCATATCGGCCCGCCGGAATAATTGGCGAGGCCGCTGTGATTTCCCGTGAACTCCGCGGAAAGCGCAGGCTCCGAATTCTTGGAGACGAATTTGGCTCCGACGCCGTCGTAGAATACATTTATCTCTTCCACCGCTTCCCAGTAAACCTGGGTGCCGCCGGCTACTACCGTCGTGCGCGAGAGCACTTCGTCGGCGTTTTGTGCGCTGATTGTGACCGTTTCCTGGAGGGGGTCCGGATTGAAGGTGCAGGCCGACAGGGCGACCGCGGCTATGATTGTTAATCCTTTAGCTTTCATGAGATTAAATCTTTCCAATCGTCATACTCAACAGATTCGTTTTCGCCTGCTGCGGGACTTGAGCAGAGCAGGCATGGCAGCCACTGGCATTCCATTTCGCACAGGGGCGCTACATACGCCGTTTTTGTTTTCATTCTCATATCGTTTGGTGCCTCAATCTGCAAATTTACAAAAAATACGTCATTTCTTTGCGTCTGGGCTGGCGTTTGTCGCAAATCTGCTGCCACGAAATCCATGTAGCGGCCCTGTTATGTATCTCGTGACACGGCAGAGCGATGCGTCGTTGATTATCAGCGGTTTACTTAAAGTGACCTGGTTAGTTTTTACCAGGTCAGTAGCGGTAAGTAGCTGATAATCAGTGGGGGCATAAAGCGAGGGGCTGGAGGGCGAGCTTTTTCTGGTCAGAAACGGATACCGAGGCCGAATTCTGCGGTGACGTTGGTGAGGCCGATGGAGGAGGCGCCGGCCAGGATGGACACCGGGCCGATGTTGAAGATGATGCCGCCGTCAGCGGTGAAACCCGTCGCCGAAAGGTCGGTTACCGTCGCCCAATTGCCGGAAACGTCCTGCCAGAGGATGCTGCGGCTGCCGTACCCGCCGCCGGCATAAAGGGTCATGAAGCGCCAGGGGGAGAAGGTCGCGCCGGCAGTGACCGACCACCGGGAGATGCATTCGGTGCCGCTGGTCCAGATGTAGCCGCCTGCCGTGGTGCCGTCGGAGAGACAGTCATACCCGCCCTGAGTATAAGGGATGCTGAGGGTCCCCTTGACAAAGCCTCCGAACCGCTCGCCCTGCAGAGTCGCCATGGCTCCGTAGTACAGTTCCGGCACTCCGGCGTAAAGGATGAAGCCGAAGGAAGGGGAGGTGTGGGTAACGGCGGTGGCAGCGGCAGAAGGGGAGGCAGGGGCGGCAGTGGTGGGACTGGCAGGACCGGCAGAGGCAGGATTGGCAAGGGTGTCAGGTGCGGAGGGCAGGGGAGAGTACGGGGTGACCTGAGCCCGGGGCGCCTCCAGCAGGAGCGGAAGGCCCGCCGGCGCGGCCACATCAGGCAGACTTACTTTGCGCGAGCCGCCGAAGACCTCCTCGTACCGCATGCGGATAGATTCGAACCGCAGCCGCTGGGCGGGCGACATCGAGCCCTTTGCGTCCTGCAGCGTACCGCGGAGCGACGAGAGTTTCGTCAGCAGCTGAGCCACCGACGACGCATGTATCCGCTCCCCGGCAGCACTGCGGGCACGGATGTCTATACATTCGTCGCAAATCTGCTGATACTGGTCCAGCGCCGCATCCCAGCGACGGTCCTGTGCATGCAAGGCGATGCAGACGACAGACAGTAGTATGGAGGCAAAAAGACGCTTCACGGAAGGCAAATTGAGCTAAAAATACTTACCTTTGAAAGTGCTAACGGAGGAAACATCTTCATTCTTCACCTCCCCGGACGAGCCCGGGCAGGGGGACGGTCCGTTCCTCGAACCCATCCACAGTTCCGAAAACGGTTACTGCATGCTCTACCGCATCAACCGCCTCGGGCGCTTCCGCGTACTCAAGTGCCTCAAGCCCGAGTACCGCGGCAACCCTACGTACGAGGGGCTCCTGCGCAAGGAATTCGAAATCGGCTTCGGACTCGACCATCCCAACATCTGCCAGTATTACTCCTTCCGGCATACCGGGGAACTGGGCAACTGCATAGAGATGGAATGGGTGGACGGCCGCACGCTGGAGGAACTGCTGGCCGGCGGCAGACCGGGCGCCGAGCTCCAGATGAGCGTATTGGACCAGCTGTGCGACGCCCTGTCGTACATGCACAGCAAGCAGGTGCTCCACCGGGACATCAAGCCGTCGAACATCATCGTAACGCACAAGGGGGACGTGGTGAAGGTCATCGACTTCGGTTTCTCCGATTCCGACAGCCACTCCGTGCTTAAGGCGTCCGCCGGGACTGCGCTCTATACGGCGCCCGAGGTCCTGAAGGGCGCCCCGGCCGGCATCAGCAGCGACATCTACTCCCTCGGGCTGATTATCGCCGCCCTTACCGGCAGGCACCGTGCCGTCGTCCGCAGGTGCTGCGACCCCCGGCCCGCCCGCCGCTACAGCTCGGTGGCCGACGTCAAAAAGGCCCTTCACAGCAAGTGGCCGGCGGTTTCGGGCATCCTGTTCATTCTTCTCGTGGCGACGTTCGCACTGTTTCCGTACGTCAGTGGCTGGTTTTCCCGGGCCGATGTGGCCGCCGAACTCCCTGAACCCGTAACCGTGCCCGTCGATTCTTCGGCCCTCACCCCGGCAGACACCTTATCGATAGATCCGCCTTCTTCCGTCGCACCCGCCAGGCACGTTAAATCCACCGCCAAAGAGCCTGCACCGCAGGTTACCACACCGCAGGAAGACCCCGTCGACGACACCGTCATCGACGAACTCTTCCGCCAGGCCACGGAGTTGTTCGATTAATCTTTCTCGACCCGGTTGAGGCCGCCGTTCTTTCCGGCAACGTAGGAGGGAGTGGTGCCGTCGGGAC
>Ga0310690_10000382_pt1 | contig 98605 bp, 62 predicted proteins | sample AusTroGonzalo_MG_2_FD_207661 | JGI IMG/M metagenome (GOLD analysis project Ga0310690, IMG submission 207661) | Bovine rumen microbial communities from tropical cattle in Woodstock, Queensland, Australia - Gonzalo_04 (v2) (version 2) | ecosystem: Host-associated > Mammals > Digestive system >...
CAAGGAGCTTGCATGCGCATTTCTCTCCGCCCATAAGCAGCTTGAGGATTTTCACGCGGTTTTCGTCGCAGAGTGCCTTGAATACTGTCGGTATTTTTTTCTCGTCGAGTCTCATGATGTAGCCTTCGCGTTTGCATGAACAAAGATAATATATCGTCATTTGTCGATATGTCAAGGGGCTTTCTTCAAAAAAACATAAAAGCTCCTCCGAAGAGGAGCGGCGGCTGTCATGCCGCGATCACGAACTTGCCCTTGACGTCGCTCTTCACGATGCGGGGATGCTCCTTCGTGTTGATTTCACGGAAGATGCTCCCGTAGAGGGTCTGTTCCGGCGTTTTGCAGTCGGTCGGCGTCCACAGCTGGCGTTCGAGGATGGCTTCAAGGATTTCCTTGCAGTTCATCGGATGTTCGGGTCCGGCGTCCTTGAGAACGATGACTGCGGCATTGAGCAGGGAGAGACGTTTGATCGGCTTGTCGGATTCATGCGCGGGATTGATGGCGTACTCGTCTTCCTGATCCTCGCCGGAAGGCGTAAACTCGGCAACCTCGTCTTCGGGGACGACCTCGACGGTGGCGGGGGTGCCGGATTCGGCATCTGCGGCCGGAGCCTCCGGCTCTGCCGCTTCCTGCTCGGAGGTCTCCACGGCGGCTTCAGCCTGTTCGGCCTGCGGTCCCTGCGTTGAAGCTTCTGCGGATTCCTGCTCGGTCTGCACCGTGGCCTCGGTCTGCGGTTCCGCGTTTGCGGGCGCGGGCTGTTCCCCGTCGAGCTGAACCCGGCTCTCCGGCACATTGAATTCCTTGTTGTTCGCGAGGCTGCACACGCGGACTGCGCCGTCGAGGATTTCGACGACCTTTGCGTAGATGAGGTTGCGACCGACTTTGACGCGGATAAGGCTTCCGACTTTGACTTCGTTGATGCTCATGGTTTACCTCCTGTTTGAGTGTTGTTGGTGAGCTTATTCGAGCGGACGACATTACTTAAAGCGCATGTTTCCGCTTTGTCCAGTCGAAATTGAACTTAAACCCAGATAAAATCGAATTAAAAACCAGAAAGGATGGCTTTTCATGGAAAAACAGCGAAACCTGCTGGCCTTGACGCCGGAACAGGTCGTGGACGTTCTGGTCAAGTCCGGATATCGGGCTATGACCTTGGAACTTCTGCATAGCGACTTTGACGCGGGCGCACCACGCAACGCCGACGGCACAGTCAATTTTATTCACTACATGGCGTGGATTTTGAAGGAGATCAACAGTAATGCCAATGAATCCGAGCAGACTCAAGCCGATTGAAATCGTCCGAATTGTAAATACGACGCCGCTGATGGCGGTACTGAATGACCGTCAGCTCAGGCGGCATCGCGACCGTGCAGGCTTCCGCATCAGCGAGGACGGCGGACAGACCGTGAACCTGTTCAAGTACGCTGCATGGCTCCGTTCTGAACTCATGCTCAGGCAGAGCGAGACGCCGCTGACTTATGAGGAAAAACGGAATGCGGCACGGGCGAGGAACCTCGCGCTCGCGACCGCGGGTCGTGACATCGGAGAACTGCCGGATGTCGTGAACCCGGAAAGGAAGAAGCGGTGCCGGACGAATTTCAGGATGTTTTGCGAGGAGTATTTCCCGGAAACGTTCTCTCTGGAATGGTCTCCCGACCACCTCAAAGCCATCCATAAAATCGAGACAGCGGTTTTGAAGGGCGGCCTGTTCGCTCTGGCAATGCCCAGGGGCAGTGGTAAGAGCAGCCTTACAGAGGTCGCCGCCATCTGGGCCATGCTTTACGGTCACCGCGAGTTCATCATGCTCATCGGAGCCACGGAGTCGGCGGCCTTGGAACTGCTCGATTCCCTCATGACCGAATTTGAAATCAACGAGCATCTTGCCGCCGACTTCCCTGAGGTCTGCTATCCGATTCAGCAGCTCGACGGAATCGCGAACAGATGCGCCGGTCAGCTTTATCACGGAGAAAGAACACGCATCACATGGACGAGTAATGAAATCGTGCTCCCGACGATCAAGGGAAGCGCTGCGAGCGGCATCGTGGTGCGCGTGGCGGGCATCACCGGCCGAATCCGCGGCATGAAATATAAGCGACCGGACGGCCGCAGTGTTCGACCGAGCCTCGTGGTAATCGACGATCCCCAGACCTCGGAGTCGGCCGGTTCCCTGGAACAGACCCGCAAGCGCATCCGCGTGCTTGCGGGGGACATCCTCGGTCTTGCCGGACCCGGACAGAAGATTTCGGGTATCATGCCCTGCACGATCATCAGACCGGGCGACATGGCCGACATCATCCTCAACAGGCAGACGCATCCGGACTGGAACGGCGAGCGCACGAAAATGGTGTACGAGTTCCCGAAGAACATGAAGCTGTGGGAGCAGTACGCCGAGATTCGTGCTGAGGCTCTGCGGGAGGAAGGCAACTTCCGAAGGGCGACCGAGTTCTACGAGGCACACCGTGCGGAGATGGACGAAGGGGCGAAGGTGAGCTGGGAAGCGCGATATAACCACGACGAGATCAGCGCCCTTCAGCATGCCATGAATTTGAAGTTCCAGGATGAGATCGCATTTGCCGCCGAGTACCAGAATGATCCCTTGCCCGAAGACACGGGTGGCGAGGAGATTCTGAGCATTGACGCCATCTGCGCGAAGATCAACGGGCTCCCGCACAACAAGGTTCCGCTTGCCTGCGACCGACTGACGCTGTTCATCGACGTCCAGAAGGCATTACTGTTTTATGTGGTAACGGCATGGGCGGAGAACTTCACCGGGAGCGTCATCGATTACGGCTCCTGGCCCGACCAGCATCGGCGCGAATTCTCCCTCGCGGACGCCAATCCGACCATCCAATCCGAGTTCCCTCGTGCCGGGCTTGAAGGCGGCCTGTACGCAGCTTTGACCGCGCTGACCGACGACTTGCTCGGTCGCGAGTGGGAGCGAGAGGACGGAGCTGTGCTGAAAATCGAACGGGCGCTGATCGACGCAAACTGGGGTCAGTCGACCGACCTGGTCTATGAATTCTGCCGTGAATCCAAGTTCGCCGGAATCGTACTGCCGAGCCACGGCCGCTATGTCGGTGCAAGCTCGAAGCCGATGACGGAATACCGCAAGCAACCGGGCGACCGTCTGGGCTTCAACTGGATGATGCCGTCTGTGGCGAAGAAACGCGCCGTCCGGCACGTCATATTCGACAGTAATTTCTGGAAGAGCTTCGTCCATGCGCGCCTCGCCGTGGCTATCGGAGACAAAGGCTCGCTCACGCTCTACGGACGCATCCCCGGAGTTCACCAGCTCCTCGCCGAACACCTGACAGCTGAATACCGGGTCAAGACTTCCGGTCGCGGCCGCACGGTGGACGAATGGAAGCTGAAGCCGGAACACCATGACAACCACTGGCTGGACTGCCTCGCGGGATGCGCGGTGTGCGGGTCTATGCTCGGATGCACTCTGCCGGAGTTCGGAGCCGTGACGTTGAAGAAGAAAGGCCGCATAAAACTGTCCGAGCGCACGGGGACGCATATCACGACGGCGGAACCTCGGAAGAAACTGAAGCTGTCCGACCTCAGAAAATAGCATAGGAAAGGATTCGAAATAATGAAAACGGACGATGAACTCGATTCGATATGGCGGCTTTTGGCCGCGGCTATTCTCAGATACTATGGAGCCGAGGTCGAATCTGCATTAAATACGCAGAAAGTATCGCCATAGCATTTGCTATCCGTCCAAAGCGATGCTTAACTATTGTCCGAGCTCAGCTTCGGATAATCTGAGGCTGTCTGCCCTCACCAAACAACATAGGAAAGGATTCGATATTATGGAACCGAACGATGAATTCAGACAGCTGTGCCTGCTGTTCGCCGCGGCTATTCTCAGATTTTATGGGGCCGAGGTCGATTCTGCATTAAATACGCAGAAAACATCGGTTTAGCATTTGCTATCCGCCCGAAGCGATGCTTAACTATTGTCCAAGCTCAACTTCGGGCGAATCAACCTCAAAACAAGGAGAAAAACGGATGAACGAACTTGCTATGAATGTTCGAGAAGAACTGCTCGAACTCCAAGACATGAAGCTTGCGCAGCTCAAGCAAAAATGGCTTGCGCTGTATGGGACAGAGGCTCCGAACTTCGGCATACAGTTCCTGCGGCGGAGACTGGCATACCGCATCCAGGAACTCGCATACGGCGGCGTGACCGAGCCCACGCTCAAGAAAATCCGGGAAGTCAATGTCCCGCCCACCAGAGGCTATCGGAAGAAACTGAATCTTCGCGCAGGCACGATCATCTGCCGCATCTGGCACCGGAAGAGATACGATGTGACGGTCTTGCAGAATGGATTCGAATGGGAAGGGAAGCTCTATCCCACGCTCTCCGCAATCGCCAAGAAGATCAGTGGAACCAACCGGAACGGCCTGGAATTCTTCGGAATTCAGAAAGGATGAATATGGAAGAAAAACAGATCAAGCGTGTGGCCATCTACACGCGAAAAAGCACGGACGAAGGGCTGGACATGGAGTTCAATAGCCTTGACGCCCAGCGCGAGGCGGCGGAAGCATATGTCACCAGCCAGAAAAGCAAAGGCTGGGTATGCCTTCCGGAACGATATGACGACGGCGGCTTTTCGGGTGGGACTACGGATCGTCCCGCCCTCAAGCGCCTCCTCGACGACGTGAAGAATGGAAAGGTCGATGTGGTGTGCGTCTACAAGATCGACCGACTGAGCCGAAGCCTGCGCGACTTCCTGGATCTCCTGGACTTCTTCGACAGCAAGGATGTCGTCTTCGTCTCCGTGACGCAGGAAGTCAACACCAGCACGTCTGCCGGACGCATGAACCTGAACATCGTGATCTCCTTCGCTCAGTATGAACGTGAAATCATCGGGGAACGCATCCGCGACAAGATTGCGGCGGCGAAGAAGAAGGGAATGAACACGGGCGGGTTCCCTCCGATGGGGTACGAATCCGACCCGGCAACGAAAAAGTATCACATTATCCCGGAGGAGGCGGAGGTCGTGCGGAAAATCTTCGAGACCTACCTCAGACTCGGCTCGGCGAGGGACACCGCCGAGGAAATGAACCAGGCCGGATACTGCAAGCGGATACGGGTCAGCAAGCGAAGCGGAATCAAGTATGGGGGAACCAGATTTACGCCGGGATATATCTACGGCATGCTGAACAACCCGGTTTACGCCGGATACGTCAGGCACTTTGACAAGGTCTATCCCGGTGAGCACGAGGCTATCATCACGCAGGACATCTGGGACAGGACGCAGGCGCTCCTGAAGCTGAACAGTCCGCCGGAATGCCGCTATCCCGCGTCCGAGCGAATCAATCCGCTGAAGGGAATCGTCCGATGCGGATACTGCGGGTGCGCGTTGAAGCGGTCGTACACCAAAAGGGATAAGACCAAATGCTACCGCTACCTCATCTGCGATGCGGACAGCAAGAGAGTCAAGCACACATGCCCGCTTCGGCGCGTTCCTCTGAACGACCTTGAAGAAATCGTCGTGGAGGATATCAAGATCATGCTGTCCAAGCCGGATGTCTTCTTCAGGGTTATGTCGGAGGCGAAGGAGCTGGACCCGAATGGGTGCAACCTCACCTCGGAGCAGGTTCGCAAAGCTTTCGGTGACCTTGGCTCGGTCTGGAAAGTCATGTTCCCCGCCGAGCGGTTCAAGTTCATCCAGACCATCATCAAGAAGATCACCGTGTTCCGCGATCAAGTCAAAATCGAATACAACAAAAAGGCCCTCAGCGGGCTCGTCAAGGAGTAATCAATGCAGCAGCGCACAGTTCAGCCGCTCGTGAACGGCAACCTCGAAGTCAGTATCCCCGTCTATATCATGCGGGACAGAAACTCGTTGTCCCTGCACAAGGTCGTCGATGGGGAGAAGCTCAAATGGAATCGCCTCACACCTCTGCGGCGGAGGCTCGTTCTGGGGTATCAGCTCCTCGATAAGTGGGAGAAGAACCCGTTGAAATCGGGCCTGACGCTTTCCGAGGAGGAATCCATCGACCGTTCCCTGTTCCTCAAAATCATGGGGCTGGTCAACCTCGCGCCGGACATTGTCGAGGGCGTCATGGAGGAGCCGCCAAAGTTCGACTTCTCTATCAAGAAACTCTTCTCCCACCGGTTGCCGGACGACTGGAACGAGCAGAGGAAGTTCCTGGGGCTGCGGAAGAAGAATTATGCGGGGTGAGGGGGGATCTTGGGTCGTCGGTGTTTGGTTCCTGCTGTGGGGTGAGTTCACATGCCGTAACGGGTTGACTGTTACGGCATTTTTCTTTTTAAAAAGAGGGTGAAGATGCTTGCATTTCTTTTTTGATGAGTGTATATTGGAATTTGGAAGAGAATTCTGTAACTGTTGAATTCGTTTCCGGCTTTTTGCTTGGATTTTTTCTGAAAGCAGACAAGAAATCTTATCGAGGTTGCTATGCTCACTTTCGTTGGTCCATACAGTCAGCATCTATCCGATGCCGGGTGTTCAGACGCCTGGCAGGTTTCGTTATATCCTTGCGGAAAGCCACAATCATTCAGCCTCCTGCATCCTCAAACTAGGCGGGAGGCTTTTTTTGTTTTCCATAATGAACTTTCCCTCAATCTGAATTCAATTGAACATAATATATAACAAGAAGGTGAACTCGAAATGGCCGAATACATTATTTCCAGTGGTGTTATTAGCAATGGAATCACCCTTGAAAACGATTCCATGAGTGTTCTTGATGGTGGTGTTGCCAACAATACGACCATCTCTCAAGGGGGACTTCTCAACGTCAAAAGCGGTGGGACCGCTACAAATGTCGTTTGGACTCCATGTGTAGGAAAGATTAACATAGATGATGGCGCAAAAGTTTCTTTTGTTAACAAGTATTCTGGCGTGTATTTTGGATCAAATAATACGCTTCTGTCTCATGATTCCGTGATGGAATCAGTTGTTTTTTCAAATGGAACCATGTGTGTAATGTCTGATGGAAAAGCGATTAAACCCACTGCGGCGAATTGGAACGCATCTGTTTGTGTTTACAATGGAGGCATCGTTTCTAGCGCTTTGTTGAGTCGTGGCAGAATGGTTGTCTCAAGTGGCGGCTATGCAGATTATACAACGGTTAACAGCAATGGGGGAGTAAACGGTCTAGTTGTTTGTTATGGCGGTGTGGCAAACAATACAACAATCAACGATAATTCAGGTATTCTTGTTTCCGGAGGAGGAAAAGCAATTAACACTATAGTCAATAGTGGTAGCATGAGTGTTTTAAGTGGAGGGACAGCAGATTATACAAGCGTTAAGAGTCAGGGAATTCTTTATGTTTCAAGTGGTGGAACAGCAACAAATATCATATGGACTCCATGCGACGGAACGTTAAAAATAGATAATGATGCTTATGTTACATTTGCAAGTCAGTATTCCGGGGTGTATTACCGATCAAACAATGCGCTTGTACATGAATCGTTAGTAAAAGACAAGACGCTGAACAATATATGCGTTACATCTAATGGATCGGCTACAAACATTTTTGTTAGCAGTGGAGGGCGCATGTATGTGTTTGAAGGAGGGGTGGTAGAGAGCAGTCTTGTCAGTGGATATATGGCTAGCGTTTTTGTTTATAGTGGAGGGATGGTCAAAAGCACGACCCTTAATTATGAGGGAAGACTTGATGTCTTCCGCGGAGGATCGGTTAATGCAATGACCGTCGATCTTGGTCAGCTCTATGTTTACAACGGTGGTTATGCTTCATCTGTAACCATTATTGGGAAACAGGACCGTTCATGGGGTGATATTTACAATTTCGGCAGAGTTGATGATGTTATAATTGAGGATTATGGAGATTATTATGTATGTGAAGGCGGTGTAACCAGCAAAACAACCATCAATACCTCTGGAGGGCTTGAAGTCTCCTCTGGAGGACTTGCAAACAATACACTCGTAAATAATTATGGCTATATAAAAGTTTTTAACGGGGGCATAGCAAGTGGTGTATCAGTTAAAAGTGCAGGAAGTCTTACGGTTTTTAGTGGAGGAACGGCATCTGATGTTAAAATATCCAGAGGTGCGGTCATAAGTTTTGACGTAGCTTCCAGCACATTCCTGCATTGGACATCCAGTGGAACCACTTTTGAAATGAAAGATGCATTTATATCCGATTATGCAATAGTAAGTGGGGGGCAAGTGCGTGTTTTAGATGAAGGGGTTGTTCAAAATCTGACTCTTAATAATGGTTCCCTCTGCGTGTCTAGTGGCGGCAAGGTTAATTCCATAAAACAGGAAATGGGACAAATAACTGTTTCCAGCGGAGGAACGATTACTGGTCGCATGCTTTTCGCAGACGTTGATGGTGCTGGTATTTTTGCTACTGCAGGGGCGATTATAGATTTTGATTTGACTCAGACATCAGTTGGCGCAACAGCTCTTGTAAACAATCTTTCGCTTATTCAAGGTGCGCCTGATTACACTGTTACGGTTAAAAACAATCAAGAGTTAGGCCTTTATTCACTCGCAGATGTCGTAGAGGAATTTGATAAGACGATTACGGTAAAGAATACTGCTGGGGAAAAACTTGGTACACTTACTGTTGGTAGTTCATTAGAGGCAGAAAGCAGACAATATACCCTCATGTTGGAAGAAGGAAATCTGAATCTTGTTTGCGATAGCATTCCAACAACGGGCATAGTTATCGGCAACAATCAATCAGTCTCTATTGGAAAAGATGATGTTTATTTGAATACTACTGTCACATCCGGAGGTCAGTTCCATGTGTCTTCGGGGGGCATAGCAACAAACACGACAATAACCCCTGGCGGTAGTATGTTTATCTCCTCTGGCGGTACAGCGACAGATATTCTCTGGACTCCATGCGAGGGGCATGTTTATGTGAGGGGAGGAGATGCAACTTTTGTCAACAAGTATTCTGGCGTTTATTATGGGGCTAATAATCACCTGATTTCCAGTGGCACAGAGTTAAATTCTAAAACACTTGGCATGGGGGAAGAAATGAATGTGATGTCTGGTGGCACAGCAGACAACACATCAATACAGATCTTCGCAAGCATGTTTGTTTCCTCTGGTGTCGCTGTTAATAACACAAAGGTCAATGGGGGAGCATTTTATATTTCTTCCGGTGGTACAGCAAACAACACTGCGGTCAACGAAGATGGTCACATGTATGTTTCCTCTGGGGGTATAGTCAATAACACCACGATTTCCGGTGGTTTTTTGGAAGCCCAAGATAAGGGAGTAGCAAATAGTACAAATATTTATAGTGGGGGCCATTTCTATATTACCTCCGGCAGTATAGTAAAAGACACTACGGTCTATGGACACGGCAACCTCTTTGTTTCTTCCGGAGGAATTGCAAGTGAAACAAAAGTTTACGCTGGCGGCACATTGGAATTGAAAGATTGTGCGGTAATAACAGGGAAAATTAGTTTTGCTACGGGGGCAATTGTCCTCGCTGATCAAAGTGCTGTTGTGGATTTCGATCTAACGAGCTTATCGGCAGGCGAGAAGGCTCTATTGAATGACTGGTCTCTGATTCAGGGAACGCCGCAATATTCTATCACCGTAAGGACGAATCAAGAGGAAGGCATCTATAAACTTGCAGATACCGCTGGTGAATTTGACGGAGTTATTACTGTAAAGGGTCCAGATGGGGAATCTCTTGGTACGTTCAAAGCCGGGGAATCATTTGAAGTCGGAGAAGACACATATACGTTGCGGATTGATAACGACTCCCTCGTTTTGAGCATTGCGGAGACACATCCTGCGGATACCGTCGCGCCGACTATTTCGAATATCCAAGCGAGCCTTACGGAGCCGACCAATCAGGATGTCGTCCTTACCGCTGATTTTGCAGACGATGTTGAGCTGACATCTTCCCTGTACAAATTCGGGGAGAATGGCGAATGGACAACCTATGTGGATGGTGTGACCGTGAAGGAAAACGGCATCGTCTATTTCAAGGCCATCGATGCAGCAGGAAATGAATCCGAGGTCGCAAGCTACACTGTCTCCAACATTGATAAGGTCGAGCCTGGGAATCCATCGGGACTTCTGGCTGTAGTATCCAACCAAACGGTTGCTCTGCTCTGGAATGTGAGCATGGACGACTCCTCCGGTGTCAAGGAATATATCGTGACGTATTCGCTTAATGGGCAAGAGTTCACGGCAAGAACAGCAAACTCGAATTATGTGCTGAACAATGCTGACTTTGGCTCCTACAGCTGGAGCGTACAGGCGGTAGACTTCGCGGGCAACGAATCGGCAGTTGTTGCCGGAGATGCGTTCACTGTTTCCGGCTTCAAGCCGTATACCGTGGAATACAGTGCAGATAATTTCGAGCATGTAATCACATTTGCGGTCACGACACTTTCTCTTGATGCCTTCCGCATGCCGACTGGAACATATCAGCTGCGCATCAAACAGGAAGGCAGCAGTGAATGGCTTTCTGGAGATTCCATTGTTGCCACCGAACTTGACGCTACGCCGCAGCTCATCAAATCCGATGCGGACGGTAATGCAGATATCTTCTTTGCGAACCCCATTGGCACATGGGAGTCCGGCTACGTCGCGCAGCACGTCGGCTCCATTGGCGATTGGACAGGGACAAACGAGTATACCACGCTCTTCGGCAAAAACAAGCTTGCTGACATCATCGAAGGGTCGACCGATGCCAATATCTTGCTGATGACGGACGATGACAACGGAGACACGCTCTTTGTGGACGATATCTACACGGCATCTCCAGGTGGCATTGCGGAGAAGCAGTCCCGCATCGCTCAGATTGACGAAATCCGAGCTGGTGCTGGAAACGATATCGTGGATATGACCAGCCAGAATTTTGAGTATATCGGTGATGGCCTCACGATCCGTGGAGGTGAGGGCAACGATACCATTTGGGCGAACAAGGGGAACAACTGGCTCTTCGGCGATGCTGGAAACGACCGTATCGTGGGGGCATCCGGAAATGACGTGATCGCTGGTGGCATCGGGAACGACCGGATGCATGGTGGCGGTGGCAAAGACATGTTCACTTTCTGCGAGAATTGGGGAGTGGACAATGTTGAGCAGCTTGCTGGAAGTGAGGTCGTTCTTTGGTTCGCCGAGGGAAGCCAGGACAACTGGGATGCCTCCAAACTGACCTACACGGATGGAACGAACAGCGTCAAGGTCTCCGGCGTCACAGCTGATCTGGTCACGCTTAAATTCGGCGACGATGGATCAGATGACTATGCGGCACTTGCAGCCTCTGGCGCGTTCTTCGATGCCACCACGGAACGTATCTTCGAGGAGGAAGGTAAGGGCATGCTCGCCAGTTTATGACCTAAACATGCATTGAGCCACCGATGTGTCACCAGCTGTTGTTTTTTTCCGATTGCATACTGCATTCTTTTAAAAAACTGGTGACACATGCCCGGCCTATGCCAAAAAAGTCCGAAAAAAGTTTGGAGAATACCGATTTGAGCTCGGCATAAGGCCGAAATATGCCGAAAATGACGCGAATCTGCCGATTTGAAAACCGCTATTTAAGGTGCAACTCCCCGGCGATTTACCCTCAAAATCGGTTTTCAAGTGTTCCAACTTTCTGCTATCCTGGCGTCGCATTTTGTAGCAAAACTGCTATTTTGGGGCCTGGAACCGGATCCGAAAACGGAGTGATATATGACGCCGATAGCAGATTTGATCTCAGATTTGTGGGGGAGAAATGAAAAAAGCCCGATGGAATTCATCGGGCCTGACATAGCAAATGGTGGAGCAGAAAAGGATCGAACTAAAGCCACAACTCCTTGAAAATCAAGAACTTACAACATCATAAATATACAAATCCCCTTTCCCCATTCCACAAAATGGAGAAGAAAATAACATACATACGCCCAGAGGGCTGTTTTGTTTTTAATATAGTCGGTTTTTCCATAATGTCAAGGTATATTTTGGATTATTTCATGATTTTTTTTGGGGAACCGGCTTTGAGCTCAATATTGTGTGTCACCAGTTCGTTTTTTGTTTTTACGTGCAAGATACGAACGAACTGGGGATTGTTCCATCACAATTTCGACAGCTTTGCCGCAAAACGCGACACCGTATTTGAGGATGGCGGACAGATTCCGCTTGCTCAACTGAGCATCATAGTGCTTACTGTTGATTTGCTTCAGCGCTTCTTCTGCCTTGTTTTTCAGCTGAGCTTGCGTGCACTTCTTTTCTGACTTGAGTTCTATCAGGATTCCCGGCAGTTTGTCGTTACCGGATTTTGGCGACAGGCACAGATCGTATCGCCCTTCTCCTGCTTCAAGATTGGAGGTAACTTCGAACCTGTTATCCATGACCGCGCAGAGTCCCAGCACGAGCCCGTGATAAAAGTTTTCATGTGCAGTGTCAAACGAGCTCACGGAGACCAGAAGAAGATTCCGCAGGGCTCCTTCGAGCATGGACGTGTCGCCGGAATAAAGGGCTTCCTGAATCGCAATAGCCGTGGACTGAGGGAAGACGGAGTTCAGCTTCTGCAGGATTTCCTTGTTGTAGACAAAAGTGATTTCCCTGTTCGGTAAGGCCAACTCACAGATAAAGTCTCCGCTGAACGCCTGTTCGGACTTTACGATCTTCAAATACCCCGCAACAAGCAGGAAACTATAGATAGTAGAAGGATTGTCGTGAATTTGAGGGTAGATTACGTTCGTGTCGACGTAGGAACTAATGGTCTTCCCCTGAATCAAGAGATTCAGCTTCTCGTACACGCTTTTATCTGCGGTCGACAAGATTTCTCCGACAACGGAGTTGCTGCCGGTCGATTGCCAATATGCGCGAGGCTGACATTCATTGCCGAAATAGTTGATGACCGACCAGGGATTGAAGATCTCGGTGTTGCCGAAACGATAACCGTCGTACCATTCGCATATTTCCGGATACTTGTTTTCGGCCTGGTAATATTTTGCCATGGCCTGGACTTCCTCGTGCGTGAAACCGAAGTATTCGCTGTATCGGTTTTCGAGGATCGTGTTGATCTTCGGATTGTTCAGTCCGCTGAAAATGCTTTCCTTGGCAACCTTGAGAATACCGGTCAGGAATCCGAATGACAGATGGCTGTTGTCCTTGAATCCGCCGGAGAAGAGATTTCGCATAAAGTGGATGACGGAATCGTAGAACCCCCTCACATAACCTTGGTGGATGGGCGTGTCGTATTCGTCCACGATGATGATCGGAGCAATCTCGTAGTGCTTGTGGAGCAGTTCGGAAAGCAATGCAAACGATGCCTCAATCTCCGCTGTGTTCGCTTCTCCGTCCAGGATCGTCTTCAAGTTCTTTTTGTCGTAACTGTTCAACTTGGGACTCTCCATCAATTCCAGGTGCCGCTCGAATTCGTGCTGAAGAAGATTACGGATATTTGCGTATGTGTCTTCCCATGTCAGACATTTCACGTCTTTGAACGAAACGAAGATCACGGGATACTTCCCCTGATATTCATGGTATTTCTTCCCGCATTTCCATATGTTACGGTTCCTGAAATAAACGGAGGTGTCTTCCTCGCTGAGTTCAAAGAATGTACGAAGCATATCCATGTTGAGTGTCTTGCCAAATCTCCGGGGGCGAGTGAAGAGCGAAACCAGTGGACGCTCGTCCAAAATATCCCGGATCAGCAGGGTTTTGTCGACATAATAGTATTCCGTGGACGCAAGACGATAATCCGAGACTCCAATGGGAATCGGAAGCTTGGTCTGAATGTCACGATTCTGGTATGCTCCAGTCCGAATGCGACGATCAACTGGTTTGTCTGTGTCTGCGGGTATCTGCCAGCAACGTCCTTTCTTTACTGCCCCTCGAATCGTTCCATCATTACAAAGTTTGCTCACACGCCGTTCGGTCAAATTCCAGCGTTTCGCCATCGTGCGGGTAGTTTCCATTTTCTTCATAGTAGCCTCCATTACATCGTGTATATAACTATACACTCGTTTTGAAGCATTGTCAAGTTATTTTTGGCATTATTCCGAAAGAAATGTGACATTATTCCGTTCTTCTGTTGGAATCTCTCAAAAAAACGAACGTGTTTGCCGGATTTGCTGCCCTGTGCAGAAAAGGTAACATGGAATCCCAAGCAAACGACTGTTCTGTCTCGACCTCAGCAACACTATTGGCGGATATTGTCAATAATCTCGCCATGCCAACACAGCCAGTGTTTATGATAAATAGTCATTTAGACGTTAGTCTAAATGAAATACTCTGACATCAAGTGTCAGACCTTTCTCCGTGTCAAGATGAATGCAACTTAATTCGCATTAGGGAAATATTTCGTCGGAGAACGTTGTGGTAATATGCAGCGGTTTGAATGAAAGTACGACTTTTCTATTTAGATTATGGATATATTCGGTTTCTTGTATAGCGAAACGAATAAATTTTACACTTTCTTAACTCTCTCGCTTGAAGACTGAATATTGTGCGCTATATTATATGACTCGTTTTCAAATCAAACAAAGAGAAAGGATACTTTCGTGGCAAGACAATCGGCAGAACGTTTTTTACGTGACTTCGTTGAAAGAATAGTTAAAAAAGCGTTAAAGGAATTTCCAAAGATAGCGGAGATCCTGCGCGCACTAAGTACTATTTTCGATGAAATCACAGAGATCAAGAAAACCATCAAGGTGCTCAGTGATAACCTTCAAATCCTTGCGAAACGTGTTAACGTCAATGATGTTAGGATCGATAAAATCGAAAAGTTTGGAGCAACGCCTGATACTAAATCCCAAAATGGGATTCCGCACATTACGGGAAAAGATATTTTCGAGTTTAGAAAAACGAACAATATTAGTCTGAAAAATCTTGCTGCTTTGCTTGGAATCAAGGCTGATCTTGTTTCCAAATGGGAACGCTCTCTCGCTTCAATACATCCCAATGCAGAAAAAGAGCTGAGGAAATATATTAATATGCCTCAGGCTCCGCCCGTGCGAACCTGGGTAACATAGAACGCCGCCACGCTCGGAGCCAAGACCGTGTGCTTATTCCAGACCCACGGAGGCGGTAGGACGCAGCGTGTCGGCAAGGAATCCGATCTCGTCCCGAACACGAATGGGCTTCCTGCCCAGGCGTTCTCCGGCGGTTCCTCAAGGCGCTCATCGACCGGAGTGTTTCTTGGTGGAACGGCCTCAGACGCTTCAAACGGCACGGAATTCTAGCACATCATCACTGCAACCGACACCAACCGCGACATGATGTCTGCGTCGCTCGAAAGTCTGCAAGGCTTCATGCACGACTGCATGTGGGACACGGTAGCGCGCGGCGTCCTCTACGGAACCGGAGCCTATGAAAAGGGGGAAGTGCGCTCGATCCCGGTCTTCGAAGAAGCATACAAAGCAGGCCGCTCCTGCCGAAAACAGTTGTCGCCCTCAGGATCAACAATGGTTCCGGGGCATTCTCTCTTTTCTGTGTGGACGATTTTCAAGAGAAGTATAGGTTCTAAACAAAAAAGTCGAAAAAATGTTTTGACGAGTCATAGTTGCTCTGTTATTTGTTTCGGGTTCTCGAAATAAAATATTCAAAGTGATTTGAACTCGATAAAAACAAACTTGAGCTCGATTAGGTATCATAAGGAGACTGCCATTTAAAAAACTGCTTTAAAATGGTCCCTTTTTGGGTGTTTTTACCGCAATAACGCATAAAATGCATCCTTGGTTCGAACTGGTGACACATTTTTCAGCATATGCCAGAATAATCCGAAAATAGTAATGGGAACACCCGTTTAACCCCCTGTTTTACCCTCAAATCATAAACTATGAATGAATGTGCATTCCTGTTTTTTTGCCCCAAACCGCCATTTCCATGACTATGCCAAAAAAGTTCGAAAAAAGACGGAAAAATACCATTTTGAGCTCAAAATATGACCGAAATATGACGGGATAGGCGAATCCAAAACTGCTATCTGAGGGTACAACTCCTCGTCGATTTACCCTCAAAATCTGTTTTCAAGAGTTCCAACTTTCTGCTATCCAGGTGGCGCATTTTATAGCAAAACTGCTATTTTGAGGTCCGAAAGCTGGTTCGAAAGCGGTGTGATAAATAATGCCGATAGCAGTTTTGAGCTCAGAAATATGGGGGAAAAATCAAAAAAGCCCGACGGCGTTCCGTCGGGCTCGAGAGGTCAATGGTGGCAAGGACCAGGATCGAACTGGTGACACACGGATTTTCAATCCGTTGCTCTACCAACTGAGCTACCCCGCCACAGAATAGCATTTAATATAAACCCTGTTCATACTTTTTTCAAGCCCGAAAGCGAAAAAAAGAGGAAAAAAGGGGTTTGCCATACCTTTTTCAAGCCCGGTTGCGCCTGACCTGAGGCGAAAAAAAGAGCTTGACAGCATGATGGAATCGAACACGGTTCGAGCTTGTAAAAAGCATTCGGCCAACCTAAAAAATTGTGCATTGGCCATGCCAGGAAAAAACGGAATATTGACACTATTACTTTGTTTGGTCTAACTTTCATGGAATATCGACGCCAGTCGGTTGACGCGGCATTTGGAAGGAAAGACAAGTCCCGGAACCACCCGCAAATCCGATTGGGAAACCGGATCCGCACCTGCATTACCCTAACCCGACGTATTCTGCTCATTTCCTGCCGAGTGGCGGAAACGGACAGAGCGCCGGACCCTTTTCACATTCTCCCATTTTTGGACACGGCACGCCTGCGCCGGCGCGCTGTGGATGATTCCGGGACTTTCACGTCATGTAATTACTATACCACGTTTTTTCAGGATGTCAAATTAGTTTCAACTAAGTTTTCGTTTTTTTCTGTTTTTTTTCATGTTTCAGCTCAAAAAATGTCCCTTTGGGGAGCTGGACGGGAAGGGAGCGACCCGGTGTGCCGCCATGAGCTTCCGGACGTCCGATTGCGATCCTTCCTGTCCACCTCAGTCGTCGCACACGATGCACGATCCGTTTCCGCCGGGTTGTTTTTGAAGGAAACCGTGCTATATTATAACCAAAGAAGGAGGTGCATTGAGCATGAAAGAGGTAATTCCGGGTCTGTTGCTGCCGTTTGCCGGGACGGTCGGCGGGGCGGCCTGTGTTTTCTTTCTGAAAAGGGCATTGAGCGAGACTCTGCAGCGGATCATGACCGGATTCGCCGCAGGCGTCATGGTGGCGGCGTCAGTATGGAGCCTGCTGATTCCGGCCATGGAACAGTCCGGCGCCCTCGGGCGGTTGTCCTTCCTGCCTGCCGTGAGCGGATTTCTGCTCGGGATGGCATTCCTCCTGCTGCTGGACCAGCTGACCCCGCATCTGCACAGGAACGCGACCAGCGCGGAAGGCCCCGAAAGCAGGCTTTCCCGCACCGTGAAAATGGTCCTGGCGGTAACGCTGCACAATATCCCGGAAGGCATGGCCGTGGGCGTGGTCTATGCCGGGTTGCTCGCCGGTTCGGACGACATCACGGCAGGGGGCGCCTTCGCACTGGCGGCCGGGATCGCCATTCAGAATTATCCCGAGGGGGCGATCATCTCCATGCCGCTTCATTTCGAGGGACAGAGCAGGACAAAAGCCTTTGTCTGGGGGGTACTGTCCGGGGCCGTGGAGCCGGTGGCCGGCGCCCTGACTCTGGCGGCCATCGGCATCATCGTCCCGGCGATGCCGTACCTGCTGAGCTTTGCCGCGGGCGCGATGCTGTATGTCGTGGTGGAGGAGCTGATCCCGGAAATGTCCGCGGGCAGACATTCCAACACGGGCGTCGTGTCGTTCGCCGCCGGTTTTTCCCTGATGATGGCGCTTGACGTCGCGTTGGGATAAACAGGCAGGAAACGCGACAATGGCAGAGGAATGCTTCCGCAATCCTGCCCGGTCTCGACTGCACCGGGCAGGGGGAAGGGCGGGATGGGAGCCCGCTCTTTTCAGAGTTTTGCGGCGGCCGCGGTGAGTTCGGCGAGACGTGCGCCGTCTTTCGCCAGATCGTCGGCGGCAGCGGCGGAGACGGATTCGTCCAGGACGACCTCCCAGCCGAGGAATTTCGCGATGCAGTGGAACTGGTCGGAAATGAGGCGGTATTCGATATCGTCGACGGTTTCCGCGCCGCAGGCGACGATGCCGATTTTCTTTTTCGTCCGCAAGGTGGGCGTTCCGTCGGCGGATTCCGTATCTCTGGAATAGAACTTGTCGACGACATCCTTCAGCTGGGCGGAGATGCCCCACCAGTAGACGGGCGAACCGAAGATGACGAGGTCGGCATCGGTGACCTTGTCGATGATTTTGACCGTGTCGTCGGCCTGGATGCAGTTGCCGCCGTTGCGCTTGCAGGCGTCGCAGTTGCGGCAGGGGCGGAACGTGAAATCATAGACGTTCAGGGATTCGACCGCGTGATGCTGTTTCAGACCGTCTTCGATCGCGCGCAGGGCGTGAGCGGTGTTTCCGTTCTTGCGGGGGCTGCCGTTCAGGAGCAGGACATTCATGGGGGTTCTCCGATATGCTTGGGATGCAGTGAAAAAGGGGATGTCACGAAAGATGAAATCTCCGGCGATCCATGTAACGCGGGTTCGGGCCGGTACATGCCGCCTTAGCCTCAATCTTCTGCGGGTGCGTTGGCCGCCTTCGATTGTTTCTTGCCGCGGATCACGGAGGACGGGTCGCTGTCGATGTAGAGAATGAGTTCGATCAAGGCATCGACGCCGTTGTTGACGTTGAAGAGCGTTTCATCGAGGGTCTTGCCGGTGCGGATGGCGGTGGAAAGGAGGGAGCGGAGGTTTTCGGCGATCTGGCCGAATTCTACGGCCTTGATCTCGCTTTCGAACGTCTTGGCGAGGGATTCGATTGCGTTGGCGGCATCCTTAGCGTTCCGGGAGAGGACGTCGATCTTGTCGCGGAGATCGGTGCCGGTGAGCTTTTCGAGGTTGTCGATGCTCTTGCGGGCCGAGGTGACCATGGCGTTCACGTTGTCGATCGTTTCGTCGAACTTCGGCGAATTGACGCGTTCGTTGATGGAGTCGAGCGTGGCGTTGGCACGGTCGCTGAGGCCCTTGTAGTCGATGCTTTCGAGCTTGGCGAGGATGGTGGTCACGCTGCCGCGGAGGTCGCTGATGAGCGAGGGAAGGCTCGGGACGTACGTGTACTCGAGATTCAGGTCCTCCACATTGAACGGCGACGGCGGGGCGTCCTTCTCAAGCTGGAGTTCGATGTACTTGCCTCCGGTGATGCCTTCGAGCTCCATGCGGCAGCGGAGGCCGTCCTTCACGGCGTTTTCGATGTTTTCGTTGAACTCCTCGACCGTGATCGTGGCCGGAGCGTGCCCGGGCTGCTGGACCTTGAACTTGGAGATGTTGATCTCCATGTCGATGCGGATGACATTGTCGTTGGGGTAGATCATGATCTCGCGGACGCTGCCGATGGGCACGCCCTGATATTTGACGGAGGAGCCGACCGAAAGTCCCTGCACGGATTCCGAAACAAGCGTGGAGATGTACGCCTTTTCCTTGAACCGGTCCAGAGCGCCAAGGATGAAGAGCCCGGCGAAAAAGACGATGGCTGCGAGGATGATGAACAGTCCGAGTTTGAATTTGCTGTTGTCGTTCATGATGCGGGATTCCTTCCTGAAAATGACATGAAAACGGCCGGTTCGTCAGGCATGGTCCGGCTCCGTATCGTTGCTTTTGTATGTGCCGCCGCGCGAGAGGAACGTGCGGACGTATTCGTCGGCGCTGTTGTCGCGGAGATATGCCGGAGAGCCGTCGTCGACGATGCCTTTTTTCTCCGCGGAAAGCATGATCACGCGGTCGGAGACACGGAAGATGCTCGGGAGCTCGTGCGTAACCATCATGATCGTCGCATGGGTCTTGTCGCGGATCTCCAGGATCACCTTGTCGAGCATGTCGGAGGTCAGCGGGTCAAGCCCGGCGGACGGTTCGTCGAAGAAGAGCAGTTTCGGGTCAAGCGCGAGGGCGCGCGCGAAAGCCGCGCGCTTGATCATGCCTCCGGAGAGGTCTGACGGCATGTAGTTTTCAAAGCCGTTCAGGTGGACGAGCGCGAGTTTTTCGGAGGCGCGTTTCCTGATCTCGGCGCGTTTCCAGTTCGTCAGTTCCTCCATGGGAAGGGCGATGTTTTCGGCGAGGTTGAGCGACCGGAAGAGCGCGCCGCCCTGGTACGCCACGCCGAATTCCGACATAATGGAGCGTTTCTCCTGCTCGTCCGCGTTTACGATGCTGCGGCCGTTGATGAGGATGTCGCCGTGAAGCGGCTTGTAGAGCCCGATGATGTGCTTCAGCAGGGTGCTCTTGCCGCAGCCGGAGCCGCCGAGGATGGTGACGATCTGCCCCGGTTCGATGCGGAAATTCAGGTTTTCGAGCACGACCCGCGAGCCGTATCCGATGGCGAGGTCGCGCACTTCGATGGCGGGCATGGGGTTTGCCGTCGTACCGAGGGGCTCCGTCATGGTTCAGCCCTGCCATCCGTAAAATACGGTGAAAAGTTTTGCCAGGAAGGCATCCGCAAGCACGATGAAGAGGATGCTGGTCACGACGGCGGATGTGGTGGAGCGGCCGACGGCGATGGCGTCGTTTCCGGTGCGGAATCCGCGCCAGCATCCGGTCACCGTGATGATGTAGGCGAATGCGACGCTCTTCAGGATGCCCTCGATGAAATACTTGACTGCGACGCCCTGCCGCGTCAGGCGCAGAAACACGTCCAGCGGCATGCCGAGCTCGGTTTTCATCACCATATAGCCGCCTGCGCATCCGACGAAATCGCCGATGGCGGTCAGGAGCGGCAGCATGAGCAGCATCGCCCACATTTTCGGAACCACCAGGAACCGCGCGGGCCGGATGCCCATGGTGCGGAGGGCGTCGAGCTCCTCCGATATCTTCATGGTGCCGATCTCTGCGGCGAACGACGAACCGCTGCGGCCCGTTGCGACGATGGCGACCATCAGCGGGCCGAGTTCGCGCAGGATGGTGCATCCGATGACCATGGGCAGGAAATTGTCCGCGCCGTATTTATGCGACTGCACTTCGGCCTGGTACGCCAGGACCACGCCCATCAATCCGCTGATCATGATCGTGATCGGCAGTCCGTCCGGGCCGCAGGTATTCATATAGAAAAGGACATCTCTCCAGCGGATGCGTTTCGGGTGGCGGATGCCTTCCCACATGGCGGCCGTGACGTCGCCGAGGAACGAGATCAGGGACACGATTTCCTCCTTGAGCTGGTAGACCATGCCTCCGCATTGAATGATGCTGTCCGCTGGCGTTTTCATAAAGGATATCGTTTTACGGATTGAGGCGGGGATCCGTCCCGGGATGCCAGGTTGTCCGGCAAGGGGGGGAAGGCCTTCCGGGAAAGACGGAGCCGTGTCTGTCAGAGTCCGCCTTCCTCATTTTCCTCGTCTTTGTTTTCCGTTTCCGTGTCGGAATGATAGGGAACTCCGTCGGGATCCAGCCAGACGACCTTGCGGGCGCATTCGCCGCGGTCGTTCGTGCCGACCTCGAATTCGACTTTTTCTCCGATCTGGAGTTCGTCGAACGAGCAGTTTTCGAGATCTTCCCAGAGGAAGAAGAAATCGCGGTCGCCCTTGTCCGGGGTGATGAACCCGTATCCGCTCTTCAGCTGGACCACGGTGCCGCAGCGGCGTTCGGGCGGACGGGTCTCGTCGTAGTCGTCGTCCTCCTCCTCGTAGCCGTCTTCCTGTTCCACGTTGTCGGCGGTGGCGTAGGAGGCATTTCCGCCGGAAACGAAGAGCGCGTCGATCTTGTCCTGCGGATAGAGCTGTTTGTTGATGATGTCCTGCATCCAGATGCCGTAGGTGGCCTCGGCCATCAGGCGGCCGGAAGTCATGGTCTGGCGATGGCCGCCGTTGTCGTCCTCATAGGAGTATTCCCAGCCGATCACCATGACGCGCGCGCCGAGGGAGTTGAGCTTGCGGACGAGCGGGACATAATCGCCGTCGCAGGCGACCAGGACCACGACGTCGAATCCGATGTGGACCATCTGTTCGTAGGCTTCCAGCGCGAGCGAGATGTTCGCGCCTTTCTCGGAGCCGTGGCTGACGGGGAGGAAATGCGCCACGACGCCTTCGCGCGTCAGGACGTCGTCGAAATTGCGTTCGGAGAAGAGCAGATGACGGAGATTCGCCTCGGAAGCGGTCAGGCGGCCGCGGAAATAATGGCTGTCGACGATGCGGCAGAGGTTTTCGCTGACATGTTCGCGTTCCGCCACCATGGTGCGGATGAGGCTGTGAAGTCCGGGGACGCTGATGCGGCTTTTTCTCGGGTGCCCGTGATAATAGTAATTGCTGACATGATAGAAATAGTTTCCATCGTAGAAAATGCCGATGCGAATCAGTTTTGAATCACTTTTCGCGTCCATGAGACGTCGCCCTTTCCAAGTTTTGTTCTGTTTTTATATTACGGGATGATACTGAAATCGTTTCACACTCGAAACATTTCCAAAGCCATAACATAGCACGTTTTTTCCAAAAGTCCAGTATTTTTCCGAAAAAACGCCGAGACAGTCAGGTTTTTTCCGGTTTTGTCCCCCTCGCTCAAGTCATTCTGTTCTATTCGCTAACATGATTCCATATGTCGGATGGTTCCGGGTGGCAACGGCTGTGAAAAAAGGGTCACAACTCTTCACCATCTGCCCGATGCGCCGCCTCCGCCGAAACTTCCGCCTCCGCCTCCGCTCCGGCTTCCGCCCCCGCTTCCGCTGCTGCCTCCTCCTCCGCGCAGACCGCTTCTCAGGGCGGCGATGAACACTTCCCAGAGGAACTTGCCGATGAAGATCATGGCGAGAAGGCCGAAGGATTTTTTCACCCGGGGAGCGATCAGCCCGCCCGCAAGGAGCGTTCCGAGGACCTCGAAGGCAATGCAAAGGGCGATGATTTTGAACAGCAAATCCTCCGGTCCGTTCGGGATCGGGACGTCGCCGTCGGATTCATCGTCGTCCGGTTCATCCGCAGGCGCTTCGGGGCCGTTTTCGTGCAGGACGAATGCGGAAACGCTGTCGATCGCATAGGAAATGGCATTCTCGTACTGCCCCTTGCGCAGGCGCCATGTTGCGGAGGATGTCGCCCGCGCGGGCGTCATTGATGACGCCTTCCAGTCCGTAGCCGATCTCCAGGCGGCTCCGATGGTCTTCCATGGCGAGCAGCAGCAGGACGCCGTTGTCCTTGCCCTTCCAGCCGATCTGCCATTTTTCGGCCACGGCGAGGGAGAAATCCTCGACCGAGTCGCCGTGGAGCGACCGGATGAGCAGCACGGCCATCTGGCCGCCGGACGCGGACTCGAAGGCGTCGATCCGGCGGGTGAGCGAGTCGATCTCGCCCTGTGTCAGGACGCCGGCCCCGTCCACCACGCGCCGCGTGCCGAGCGCCGGGATGCGCGCATCCGTGGACTTGAATTCGTCCGGGTCGAAGACGTTGATGTGAAAAAACGCGTACAGGCCGAAAAGCACCAGTCCGAGCAGGAAGACGATGAAACAGAGGTTTCCGAGCTGGTTCGGAAAAACCGAATACCAGAATCCGGTACTGTCCGCTTTCTTCGTCATCTTCCGTCTCCCTGTACGGGCACCGGCCCGTTTCTTCACTTTACGGAATTCCCGGGCAGACGTCCGAGCGTCTGTCCGGGAGAAATGAATTCAGAAGATCAGAATTCGACTTTCGGCGCGTTGACCACCGCGTCATGTCCCTGCGGCGGCTCGAAGTAATCGCGGGGCTCAAGATTCAGCCCGATGAACGGCATGTTGCCGGCGAAGAGAGATCCGGGGAACTGGCGGATCGTCCGGTTGAAGGTCTTGACGTCCTCGTTGTAGCGTTTGCGCGTGACTTTGATGCGGTTTTCGGTGCCGGCCAGTTCATCCTGGAGACGGAGGAAGCCTTCGTTCGCCTTCAGTTCGGGGTAATTTTCCGCGATGGCGAGCAGGCGGCCGAGTCCGGCGGTGAGGGCGGCGTCGGCTTCTGCCTTCTCCTGCATGGTCGTGGCTCCGGCGAGCTTGCTGCGGGCGTCGGCGATGCCGGTGAAGACGCTTTCCTCATGCGAGGCATAGCCCTTCACGGTGGAGACCAGGTTCGGGATCAGGTCGTTGCGGCGCTGGAGGTCTGCGTCAATGTTCGACCATGCCTCGTTTACGTTTTCGTCCAGTGCGATCAGCGCGTTGCGCTGGCCGATGATGTAGCAGCCGCCGAAAAGCACGACGACGGCCAGGACGCAGAGAAAGAGCATGAATTGTTTCATGGCGTTTTATCCTTTCTTGAAATGGCGATTCTTTGTGATATGGAAACGTGCGGAGCGCGTCCGGGAAACCGGACAATGATTCCTATTAAGATACAGTCTTTTTCAGGAAAAGCAAGCGGATTATGGAAAAAAACGGTGCGATTCCCGCTTCATTCCGGCCGGAAAACCGCGGCATGCGGCATCGTCCCGGGGCGGGACTTGTTTTTTGTGCAGGAAACGAGGCGGGACGGCTTGACAAGGGCGGGGGAACGGGGTATATTAGTCCAATCATTATCCGTCCTTCTTTCACAGCCGGCATGGCCCGGCATTATTGTTCAAGGAGTCCTCCATCATGCGCCGTTCGTTCAAGCTCATCGGTTCCGCCGTCTGCCTTTCCGCCTCCGCCATGCTCGCTTCCTGCTGCTGCGACGGGGGAGCATGCACCGACCGAAACCTGCCCGCCAATTCCTATGCCCCCGGACAGGAGCAGCCCCTCTTCCCGCTTCTGCCGAACGGAGCCACACAGCAGCAGAAGGACGACGCCATCGTCAGGAACACCCGCGTGACTGCGAAGACGTTCGATGCCGACGGCATCCGGATCAATTACTGCGAGGGCACGTACAATATGGATGCCCCCGGAAAGCCGACTGTCCTGGTCTTCCTGCACGGAGTCGGCGAACGCGGCAGCGACAACAAGTCGCATCTCCGCTACGGGTTCGCACAGATCGTCTCCTACATCCTCGCCCACAAGGACACCAAGGTCGTCCTGCTGGCGCCGCAGTGCCCCGCGAACGAAGGCTGGGGCAACAACGTCCAGCGCGGCGGCGACGGCATCATCCGCCCGGAAAGCGTCTTCGCCAACCTGCCGAAGCTGGTCCGCGCGAAAATGAAGGAATTCGATGCCGATCCCGCGCGCATCTACGTGACCGGATTTTCCATGGGCGGGCACGGTGCGGTCGAACTCGCCGGACGCAACACCGACCTCTTCGCCGCCTGCGTGGCGATCTGCTGCGGCGGCACGCGCGAGGAGGCCGAACGCCTGAAGGACATGCCGATCGCGCTGTATCAGGGCGATTACGACGAGACGGTCCGCACCGAGCTCACGCGCGATTTCTTCAAGTTCCTGCAGGAGGCCGGGAACAAGCAGTGCAGCTACCGCGAATACCCCCTGATCGCGCACAATGCGTGGGACGTCTGCTACAATGACTATGCCACGCTCGACTGGCTCTTCGCGCAGAGAAAGAAATGAACGCCCGCGTCAACCGGTTTCCCTGCTGTTCGTGGCCCGCACTGCAGATGGGTGCAGAGGTCGTCGCAGAAGCATAACCTTTTGATAATAAGACCTATAGGTCCTATGGATCCTATTTCCCCTATCCGAGTGTGCTGATATTCTGCCAGCCGGATATGCTGTCGAGCTCAGCGAGCGTGGATGCGGATGCGTCAGCGAGTGTGTCCGTGGCATAGTTGCCGAAGTTCAGGGCATCGGTCATGGCGAGGGCGTCGGAGGTCTCCGGCATGGTGAGCGCCGCGCCCTCGTGCGAGTCGACGGCGTACGTGACGTTGTAGTACGTCTTCGGGTCGACCGACGTCTTCCTGATGTTCGTCGCCTTGACCGAGACGTAGTAGGAAACGCCGTCCCTGGCTTCGAGCGTGACTGCCTTCTTCGATTCCGCCGGGTCCTCGCTCCCCTGCTTGTACTTGATCGTCTGGAGCGACTTCTTCGTGTACTTGTCTTCGCCCTTCTTCGTAACCTGGATGACCTCGAGCGTCGCGTCGTTGGTCGCGAGGAGCGAGAACGTCACGTCGACGGTCTTCGTGACCGTGAGTTTCGCGAAATCGGTCTCGTCGCCGAAGCCCACGAAGCCGCCGTACGATTTCGCCTCAAACGTATACGACGCGGCGGTCTTGCTCGTCTTGCAGTCGCCGACCTTGTCGAAAAAGACCTTCCCCTTGTCGACCAGGGTGTTGTCGTAGAAATAATGCGCGTTTTCGGCAAGCGCCTTCTTGTTCAGCAGGGCATCATTCCAGCCGCCGTCGCCGTCGGTGTAGAATTCGCTGTCCGTGACCTGCACGTCGTATCCGGTGCATTTCTGGATGTTGGTGGACTCAACCTTGATGAAGTAATCGCCCGCCTCGAGGCGGAGATCATCGATCGTCACGACCGGTTTCCTTGCGGTGGCAGTGACCGTCTTCACCGTGACTTGAGAATACGTCTTGCTGCCGTTGCGCTTCACGGTCTCCTTCAGTTTGCAGACCGTGAACTTCACGAAGCCGCCCGGGGCGTCGAACGAGAAGTCGAGCTGCGCCGCGTCCGCAAGCGTGAATTTCTTATAATCCACCTTGTCGCCGAACCCGATCCACTCGTCCTTGATGATGGTCTTGTCCGCCTCAAGGCGCGCGGCGTCCACGGTCCCGAGGCTGGCGACTGCGCCGTCCCAGCCCGCCGTCTTCATGTCGCCCCAGTCGTCGGTATTGTCGCCCCGCGTATACGGTTCGAACTCGCTGTTGTCGTTCAGCCACACGTTGTAGTATGCGTCCGTGACGGTTTTCCGTTTGTCCGCGTACTGCATGGAAACGTAGTATTCGCCGCTCACCTGGAGCTGGAGCAGTTTCTTCGAATCCGCCGTGAACAGGCCGTCCTTATCCTTGTCCGTCAGCTTCAGCGTCAGGAGCTTCTTCGGCGCTTTGTACTGGCCCTTCCTGTTCTTCGTGAGGCTGTAGACCGTGAACGTCGCGGCGGCCGAGGCTTCGGCGTGGAAGCTCAGCTTCGCACCGTGGTCGATCACGATCTTCGCGTAGTCGATCGTGTCGATCTTTTCGTCGACCTTCTTTTCGACGTGGTTGCAGTATGAGACGCCCCTGACCGTCTTCTCGGCCGTCCCGATCTTGTCGAGACAGATATCGTCGCCGGGTGCGCTCAGATGCGTCCCGCAGGACTCCGTGACCTTCGTATTGACACTCTTCGTTTTCCTGTAGTACAGGTCGTCGTTGTACGGTTCCGGCGGGCCGTTCTCGGTGATCTTTGCCACGACGTCCAGCGTCAGGTCATCGCCGTTCTTTTTCAGCGTGTAGTCCGCAATCCCGGTGGAGAGCGAACCTCCGACGGTGAGTGTGCCGAGCGTCCTGCCGGCGGTGTTGATCACGTAGACGGTCTGGTCGAATGCGGCTGCGCCGCCCGCCAGTTTGTACGTGCCGTCCGGCTGCGCGCCGTTGACCGTGATCGTGAAGAAGAACGTGTCCGAGATGAACGACAGGTCGTTCACGAGCGGCGTCTCGCCCGGGGCGGTCTGCCTCAGGTCGAAATCGAGGATCGCTTCGGTCGCCGGGGCGATGATCGCGCCGGCTTCGAAGGTCATCCTCCCGGTGATCCAGCCCCCGTAGCCGACGTTCAGTTCGCCTCCTGCGCCGACCGTGATGCCGTTCGCCAGACCGCCGGAGTAGATCCAGAGTTTGCCGGTTGGATCGACCGTGACGTCGTTCGCGAAACCGCCGGAGTAGACACAGAGCAGGCCGTCTGCGCCGATTGTGGTGTCGTCCGCCGTCGTCCCGGAATGTACGGAGGCGGATGTCCCGTCCAGCTTGAGCCCGGTGAAAGTATTTTGCTGGAACGTGACATTCGGGATTTCACCGTAATCCTCCTCGCCGTCGATGTACACATATCCGCCGTTCTCCACGATGTTCGTCGCCGTGCCGCTGTGGACATACATTTCGCCGCCGGAATTGACCGTGGTACCGTTCGCAATGCCGCCGAGGACTCTGAATGTGCCGTCAGAATTGACCGTGGTGTCGATCGCCGTCGTCCCGGAATGGACCGAAGCTTTTCTTTTTGCATCATCCAGGACGACCCCGGAGAATGAATTCTTTTTGAACGTGACGTTCGGATGTCCGTTCTCCAGCTCGTCGGGGATAAACACATATCCGCCGTTCTCCACGACGTTCTTCGCCTTGCCGCCGCTTGAGACTTTCATATAACCGCCGGAGTTGACCGTCACATCGTTTGCGACGCCGCCGTCGAAAATGAACAGCCCGCCTGTGTCTCCGTCGTTGATCATGGTGCTGTCTGCCTTGCCGCCGCTGGAGACGTCCACATGGCCGCTGTTTCTGATCTCGGTGTTTTTCACGATACCGCCGGAGAGGACGACCAGAGCATCATAGTCCTGAACGATCCCGGAGCTGGTTTCGCCGTCGTGAATATAATACGTCATAAGGTGGATTCCCTGCTGAAAAAATGGTGATAATTGTCAGAAAATGAAAAGATCATGCTTGAGAAAGGGGGGATATGTCCGTGGGAAGGGGGTGCTGTGTCAGTCGTCGTAGGCGACGGCGGCGTCGTACTGCTTCAGGACTGCTTCGGACGGGGGACCTGCGATCTTCGCCACGGCGAACGCGGCAACGGCCCCGGCGGCGAATCCGGGCAGGATCTCGTAGACGCCAGTGTCCTTCAGGAAAATGATCCAGCAGATGTCGACGGTCGCGCCGACCATGATGCCGGCCACGGCGCCCGCGAAATTGAACTTGCGCCAGAAGAGCGACAGGAGGATCGCCGGGCCGAATGCCGCGCCGAAGAGCCCCCAGGCGTTTTCCACCAGCCCCATGATGGAGCCGGAGTTCGGGTTGGCGGCGATCACGAGCGCCACAAGCGCTACGGCGAGCACCACGAACCGCCCGACCCACATCAGCTCGCGGTCGGAGGCGCGATTCTTGCGGACGATCGGCTTGTAGACGTCGCTGGCGAGGGAGGACGAGGCGGAAAGCAGCTGGCTGTCCGCCGTGCTCATGGATGCCGCGAGCACCGCCGAAAGCAGGATGCCGGAGATTACGCCGGGGAAGATCCTGCGGACCATCTGCACGAAGACAAGCTCGTTCTTCGCCATGTCGGCGTCCATGCCGAAGTCCAGGCGCCCGATGATGCCGATCAGCGCCGCGAAGATCAGGATGAGGAGCGTCCACGCGATGCCGATCCATGCGGACCGCTTCAGCGTCTTCTGCGACGAGATCGACATGAACCGGATGATGATGTGGGGCATCCCGAAATAGCCGAGTCCCCATGCCAGCCCGGACACGATGTCGCGCCAGTCCGCGGCGGGGTTCCAGAAATGGCTCGCGGGGTCGATGGCTTCGCCGGAGAACTCCAGCACGAAGAGCGCGAAGACAGGCGCGAACAGCATCGCGCCGAGGATGAGCATCCCCTGGAAGAAGTCGGTCCAGCAGACGGCGAAGAACCCGCCCATGAACGTATACCCTACGATGATGAAGACCGCCAGGTACATCGCCGTCATCGGATCCATGCCGATGACCTTGTGGAACAGCGTGCCGCACGCCTTGATGCTGGACGCCGCGTAGACCGTGTACGCCAGCAGGAACACCACGGCGCAGATCACCTGCAGCGCCTTCGATTTTGCAAGGAAGCGGTTCGAAAGGTACTGCGGGATCGTGATCGCGTCCCCGGACACGATGGAGAACCGCCGCAGGCGCGGCGCCTCGAGCAGCCAGCTGGCAGTGTAGCCCGCCACCAGCCCGACCGGGATCCAGATCTTGCCCAGTCCGAACGCGTAGACCGAAGTCGGAAGCCCCATCAGCACCCATGCGCTCATGTCCGACGCGCCCGCGGACAGCGCCCCGACCCATGCGCCCATCTTCCGGTCGCCCAGGAAGAACGTCTTTTCGCCGCCCTTCCGGTCCTTGATGAAGAAGAAAATGCCGATTCCGAGCATGCAGAGCAGGTAGAGGATGAAAACGATGACTTCAGCAGATTTCATAGGTCGTGTCCGGTATGGTATTGGGGTGTACGGATTGTTTTGTGCGGATCCGAGGCGGGAACGAGGAGCCGTCCGCCCGGTGAAATCTCAAGCAGCAATATAACCCGGAAACAATCGGGATTCAAGCCGGATATGCCTGTTTTGGCGGATATTTTTCCGTTTTTTTGCGGCCGGGAGAGTGAATGTGCATGGGGACAATGCTTCCGGGGGAAGGTGGGAATATGCCGTGAGTGTTACGTTCCCGAGGTCGACCCGATACTCGGGAACATGGCGAAAACGCGGCGGAAAATGAGGCTCAAAGAAGTCGGATGCGGACTTCTTTGAGCTTATTTTGCAACTTTTTTTCCATCGGGACGGCTTGATTTTTCCGTTGCGAGGGTGTATCGTTATCCTCCGGCGCGGACCGGGAAGGGCCCGCTGCTGCAATTCATCCAAAAGAAAGGGGGTAACGATGAACACCAATGAAAAACAGAACTGCACCGATTCCGAAAACGCCTGCTGCAAAGGGATGGGCATGGACCGGAAGACCTGCGATGAGGTCCTGCACCAGCTGAGGCGCGCCTACTGCGACGAATGGCTCGCATTCCTCCAGTACTGGACGGCGGCCCAGGTCGTGAAGGGCGTCATGCGCCCGGATATGTCCTGCGAACTGATGGAGCACGCCAACGAGGAGCTGGGACACGCCCGAATGCTCGCGGACCGCATCCAGACGCTCTGCGGCGAGATCCCGCTCACGCCGCAGGAGATCATGGAGAACTGCAACTGCGCTTTCGTGGCGCCGTCCGACCCGTGCGGCTACCGGATCATGTGCCAGTCCATCGCGTCCGAACGTTGCGCGATCGCGGTCTACAACCGTATCCTGAAGATGATCGGCGACCGCGATCCGGTGACGGCACGCATTATCCTCGAGATCCTGGAGGACGAAGTCGAACACGAATACGAGTTCCGCCAGATCAAGGAGGACATCGACGCGAGCCGCGAGGCGCTCGGCATGGGCAAGCCGGCGGGGAAATGAACCGCAAACGTGCCCGTGAAAAAGGACGCACCGGAAACCCGGTGCGTCCTGAATTGCGCTTTGCGTGTGAGACGCGGAGGATCAGCCCTTCGTCGCGCCGCTGGTCAGGCCGGCCACGAATTCCTTCTGCAGGATGAAGAAGAGGATCGCGGGCGGGATGATGGCGAGCAGCGTGCCGGCGAGGAAGATGCCGTATTCCTGCACGTACAGGCCGATATACTGGTTCAGCACGACCGGCAGCGGCAGCTTGGACTGCGTCTGCACGAAGATCTGCGGCTGGAGGAAGGCGTTCCAGGTGGCGAGGAAGGTGATGAGGCAGTAAGCCGCGGTCACCGGACGCACGAGCGGGAGCGTGATCTCCCAGTAGATGCGGAATTCGCTGGCGCCGTCGACGCGGGCGGATTCGAGCAGGCTGTTCGGCACGCCGACCATGGCCTGGCGGAAGAGGAAGATGCCGAACACGGTGATGGCGCCGGGGACGATCAGGGCGAGATAGGAGTCCATCCAGCCGAACTTGTAGATCATCTCGAAGAGAGGCGCCAGGAAGAGCATGCTCGGGAACATCATGGAGCCGATCATGACGAACGCGATGATGTTCCTGCCGCGGAAGCGGTACTTCGCCAGCGCATAACCCGCCATCGACGAGAACAGGATATTGATGGAGGTGATGGTGCAGGAGAGGAAGATCGAGTTCACGATGTACTGCCAGAAATAGACCGGTCCCTGCGGGGAGTTGTAGACCTCCGTGAGCAGGCGGCGGAAATTCTCCAGGTTCAACGAACCGTTGAACCAGTCGGAGACCGGCGGCAGGAACGTGTACTGCATCATGATCGTCTTGTCCTTGAACGCGCTGCAGATGAGCCAGATGAACGGCGTCAGCGTGAGGAAGGCGGCGATGGCGAGCAGAACGACGCGAAGATAGGCGGGGGCGATCTTCCAGCCCTTGCCCGGGATCAGGCGAAGTGCGACGTAGATGACGGCCGCGAGAATCAATAACCAATGTACAGTATGCATTGTATGTGTCTCCTATTCCGTCAGTCCACGTCGTATGCGCGTGTGACTTTGATTTGGAAAATACTGATGGTGAAGATGATGACGGCGAGGACCCAGCCGATGGCGGCCGCGGTGCCCAGGTCACCCACATTGAAGCCCCAGTCGTAGAGGTAGCCGACGATGGTAAGTGCGGCGTTGTCCGGACCGAACCCCTGGCCTTTCATCAAGGCGAACGGGAGTTCGAAGAGCTGGTAGGACCCGATCGTGCTCATGATGACCACGAAGATCGCGATCGGCTTGATCTGCGGGAGCGTGATGTGCAGGAAGGTCTGCCAGGCGTTCGCTCCGTCGATCTGCGCCGCCTCGATCAGCTGCTTGTCGACCGACTGAAGGCCGGCGAGGAAGTAGATCATGTTGTAGCCCACGTACATCCACAGGGAGATGATGATGAGGGCGGGCAGCAGCAGATCGGGATTCTGCAGCCACTGTTCTTCGAGGCCCCAGCCGATGAGGGCGTTCAGGCCCTTGTTGAAGAGGCCGTAGTGCGGGGTGAAGATCACGGCGAACATGACGCCGACGAAGATCTGGCCGACGAGGTTCGGACTGAAGATCATCAGACGGAACGCGCCTTTCATGCGGCTGTTGCTGTTGTTCAGCAGCATGGCCAGCCCCAGCGCGATGGGCAGCTGGATGCAGATGGACGCGATGGCGTAGATCGTGGTGTTGGACAGCGCCTTGTAGAACATCGGATCGGTGAAGACGAACTTGAAGTTGCCGAGCCCGACGAACACGGAGGCCTGGGGGCCGTCGGTCTGGTGGAACGCGAGCCAGCCGGCGTAGAGCAGCGGGTATGCGAAGAACACCGCCGCATAGACGAGGTAGGGCGCAAGGAACATCCATGGCGCCAGGGGATGGCGGTCGGGACCGCCTTTTGATTTTTTGACGTTGGCAGACATTTCTGTTATTGCTCCTGTTCACTCTTGGTTCCGGCTTCGGCCTTGGCCTTGGCCGCCGCGGCCTTTTCGGCATCACGGGTGAGGAAGACGTTGCGCGCCACGAGACTGCGGACGTAGTCGGCATTCTCCTTGAGCTTCTTGTTGATCAGTTCCATCATGCCTTCATCGCCGTGCTTCACATAATGGTCGCGGGCAGCGTAGTAGACGTTGAGCAGCTGCGTCTCGGCCTGGGTCGTGTAGGCCGTGACATAGCGCGGCGGCGTGAAGTCGGCCTGGGAGCCGTAGATCTCGCCGATGGAGACGAAATCGGCTTTCAGTTCGCCGGTCGCCTCGTCGTGGAACATGTGCTTGTAGAATTCGCTCTTCTGCTTGAACTCGGGGAGTTCCCAGGACGCCCTGATCGGGGGGAGGATGTTCGTAAGCGCGAAGCGTTCGCCGAGGTCCTCGACCTTCGTATAAAGGTATTTCGCGAACTTCCAGGCGAGGTCCTGGTTCTTGCAGTGCTTGGTGATGGCGAGGCCGGAGCCGCCCCAGGTGCCGGTCCGGTAGCTGCCGGGCAGGGGGTCGCCGTTCTCATCCGCCCAGTAGGGCAGAGGCATCAGGGCCAGGTTGCCTTTCTGGCGCGGGTTGTCCAGCTGGAACTGGGCGGTGCGCCAGTCGGGCGTGAGGAAGAAGAGGTCGAGGCCTTCGTTCATGGCCTGATAGAAGTTCTGTCCGTCGCCCGCGGGGAACGAGATGCGCGTCTTGCCGCTGGTCTGGTGGACGAACCAGGCGATCACTTCTGCCACTTCGGGCTTGTCGAACGCGACGTTGCCGAAGGCGTCGAAGAGGTCGAACCCGCGCTGGGAGATCAGGATGATCAGGGCGATCATACTGTCGTCGGCCATGTCGATCATGTACCGCTTCTGCGGGATGGTGATGCGCTGGCCTTCCTTCACGAAGTCGTCCCACGTCTTCAGCTTCGTGACGTCAATGCCGAGTTCCTGGATCAGGTCGACGCGGTAGCAGAGGCAGGTGGGGTGCACGTCGTGCGGGATGGCGAAGATGTGCTCGCGGCTGGACCAGAGCGGATAACGGGTCTGGACCATGTTCTTCGGGTCCAGGAGGCCATCTTCGCGGAGGCGTTCCGTGAGGTCGACGAATCCGACGTTCTCGAGCGGGCCGCGGGTGAAGTAGCCGATGGTGCCTTCGAGGATCTCGACCACGTCCGGGACGTCGCATCCGGTCTGCATGGCGGACTGGAGACGGCTCATCAGCACTTCCTTCTGGACGCGCTGGAGTACGACGCGCGCGTTGCGGCGTTCGCCGGTCTTTTCGTCGATGACGAAGTTTTCCTTGTTGAACTGGGCGATGGCCTTCTGATAGGGCTTGACGTGGATCTCAGCCTGGATGGCCAGAATCAGGTCGGGCCTGCTGTCGTTCTCGCGCAGTCTCATCCAGCCAAATACCACACCGGAGACGATTGCAATGATCAGAATGACAAACGGGGCTTTTCCGAATGGATAGATGTTTCTCATTGATAACTCCTCAATGGTACGGTCATGACGCCGCCGGCATCATGACCATTGCAATTCCTCCAGCCCGTGTTACCGTTTCACCTGAACGTTGTCGAGACCGCAGAGCTGCATGATGCTGTCGAGGTCGCCGGCGCTCTGGGAGGCGGGCTTGTCGGCAGGCTTGATGCGGGCAGCGAGCGTGATGGCGATGGAGAGCGCGCGGACGCTGTCGCGGATGAACTGCTTGCGGCACTCGATCTGGGCGTTGAGGTCGCCTTCGGCGCGGAGCATGTGGCAGTCGAATTCCACGATGCCCTTCCAGCCCATCTGCTGGAGCGCGTTGAACATGAAGACGGTTTCCTTCAGCCCTTCCGGTCCGATCAGCGGCGGGAAGTCATTGTCGAACTGCGCCTTGATCTGGCTGCCGAAATGCAGGAATTTGAGCTTGCCCATGCTGCAGAGATAGCTGACCGTCATGACGGAGTTCAGCAGCGCCATGCTCTCATGCTGGAGCAGCTCGGGATTGACGCCCCAGAAATCCGGCTTTTTGAGCTTGCCATAGATGAAACCGACGGCATGGCCGCTGGTGGGGAGGAACATCTGGCCGCGGGGCTCGTTCGGCTTCGGCTCGACCGTGGCGCCCTTGTAGTTCGTCATGCCTTTTTCATCAATATAGTCGGTCACATGATTGAGGCCGTCGGCCAGCCACGTGTAGACATCGTTCCACTTCGTGATCGCGGGGACTTCGAAACCGTCGCGGGCGACCCAGTAGGTGTAGTAATCGGCGCCGAGGAACTGGCCGATGCGGAGGGTGCGTTCGACCTTCTTCGCCGCGAGCTTGCGGAGTTCGGGATCAGGATTGCAGAGGCCGCCGTCGCGGAAGATCTTGTTGCCGTGGAGGCTGCAGGTCATCGTATTGAACTTGATGCCGGCGCCGTCGAGGATCGCCTTGATCTCACGGAGGATCTTGCTGGTTTCACTGTTCGGGTCCAGGTCGTCGTCCGGATTCGCGGGATCCCACGGCACAAGGTCGTCGTCATGGGCGCTGGTGGCTTCGATGAGGCCTTCGCCGGCTGCCCAGGCGAGGATGTTTGCGACTTCGATCGAGCTGATCTTGTCAAGGACGGAGCCTCCGAACGGGTCGGACAGCGGGTTGCCAACGCACCAGAAGGGCATTGAACGGCGGGTGACGCAGTACTGGTTGAATTCCATTTGTATAACTCCTTATAGGACTGTAAAAAGGAAAAAACAGTCCGGTTAAAATTGCGAGGCCAGCCCCCGGTTGAGGCTGATTTAACTCTATTACTATAGCACATCAAAACGAAATTTAAATATCATTTTTGACCGATAGTATGTATTTTTTATCAATAAACATAAACTTTTTGTTATCCTACATACAGTATTTTCGAGAATAAAACAAATTCGCCCGGCATTGGATGCTGATCCCAATGCCGGGCTGAAGCGTTAAAAAACGTTCCGTTTATTTTTTCTTCGCGGCGGGTTTCGCCGGAGCCTTCTTCGCAGGCGCGGCAGCCTTGGCGGGCGCAGGCTTCGCGACGGGTTTCGCCGGAGCCTTCTTCGCAGGCGCGGCAGCCTTGGCAGGCGCAGGCTTCGCGGCGGGTTTCGCCGGAGCCTTCTTCGCAGGCACAGCAGCCTTGGCAGGCGCAGGCTTCGCGGCGGGTTTCGCCGGAGCCTTCTTCGCAGGCGCAGCGGCCTTGGCAGGCGCAGGCTTCGCGGCGGGTTTCGCCGGAGCCTTCTTCGCAGGCGCAGCGGCCTTGGCGGGCGCAGGCTTCGCAGCGGGTTTCGCCGGAGCCTTCTTCGCAGGCGCAGCGGCCTTGGCGGGCGCAGGCTTCGCAGCGGGCTTTGCCGGAGCCTTCTTGGCAGGTGCGACAGCTTTGGCGGGCGCAGGCTTCGCAGCGGGTTTCGCCGGAGCTTTTGCCTCCGCTTTCTTTGCCGAGGTCTTCTCAGCGGGCTTTGCGGCGGGCTTCACCGGAGCTTTTGCCTCCGCTTTCTTCGCAGGCTCAGCGGCCTTTGCGGGCGCTGCGGGCTTCGCAGCGGGCTTTGCCGGAGCTTTTGCTTCCGCTTTCTTTACAGGCTCAGCGGCCTTCGCGGGCGCGGGCTTTGCCGGAGCTTTTGCTTCCGCTTTCTTCGCAGGCTCAGCGGCCTTTGCGGGCGCGGGCTTTGCCGGAGCTTTTGCTTCCGCTTTCTTCGCAGGCTCAGTGGCCTTTGCGGGCGCGGGCTTTGCCGGAGCCTTGGCTTCCGCCTTCTTCGCAGGCGCGGGCTTCGCGGCGGGCGCGGGCTTCACGGGAAGGAGTTTTTTCGGCGTGAGGGTGATGAAATACACGCTGTTCGTCTGGATCGGCATCGTGAGCGTGACCATATCCTGAACGTTCATGTCGGCCTGGAACACAGGTTCCATGGCGGAGTTCTTCTTCAGTTCCTCCACGTCCTCGCGGGTGAGGTCGGCGGGCGCGCCGGCGTTCAGCCACAGGGTGTACGGGTCGTTCTGCTGGTGGCCGATCATGAAGACCTTGATGTCGTATTCGCCGGCGGGGAGGTGATGCAGCACGACGGACGCCTCGCCGTTTGCGGTGGCGGGGACGGTCTTGAAGAAGAAGTCCTGGTTGCTGACCTTGCCGCCGTCGGTGGGATGGGTGAGATCCCAGAAGAGGACCTGGACGCCGCCCTTTTCATCGCGGCAGACGTAGGAGGATTTGTCGGAGGAGACGACCTCGGTGCTTCCGAGGAGGGAGAGATATTTGTACGCCCAGTAGGCGGCCTTCGGAATGCCCTGGTAGGACATGAGGCCGAACCCGCCGTGGAACGGACGCGGCGCGGGTCCGTTCTCCTCGAAGATGTCCGTGAAGGTCCAGAAGCTCATGGAGTCCAGCGCCTCGGTGTTGCGGAGCTGTTCCAGAATGAACGGGCCGGCGAAGAAGGAATCGTGGACCGGGTCGACGGGCGAGTAGGAGGAATTCCACTCGGTGATGTAGACGGGGAGTTTCTTCTTTGCTTTCTTCACAATGGCGGGCAGCGGCTGGTTCGCCATGTCGCAGACATAGTGGAGGCTGGGATGCAGGAAGAGCTTGCGGTTGCCGAACTGGTCGAGTCCGCTGGGGCCGTCGCCGAGGCCGTAGGTGTGGTAGGTGATGAAGTCGAGGGGGAGTTTCTTCTTGTTGCAGTAGTCGATGAGCTCCTCGATGAAGACGGGCCCTGCGCCGGAGGGGCCGCCGACGGGGTAGTCCTTGTTGACGGACTTCACGGCTTTGGCGGTGTGTTCGTAGAGTTTCAGGTATTCGGGGAGGCGCTTTTCATCGGAGAGGCGCCAGAAGATGTTGAGGTTCGGCTCGTTCCAGACTTCGAAACGCCAGGTCTTGAGTTCGTCCGCTCCGTAGCGGTCGGTCCAGTGCTGGACGAGCGTCCTGATAAGGGCGTCCCATTTCTCGTATTTCGCGGGCGGGGTCACGTTCGCTTTCCACCAGAAGACGGTGGCGTCGCCGGGTTTCGTGTCGGCGGACGGGACGGACGCCAGCTTTTCGGGCATGAATCCGAGCTCGACGAAGGGCTTCATGCCGATGGAGAGCAGAAAATCGTACACGTCGTCGATGTACATGAAATTATAGACGGGCTTGCCGTTCTTGTCCTCGGTGTACACGCGCATTTCGTCGTGGAGCAGGCCGTGCGCCCGGAGGTAGCGGAATCCGAATTCCTTGTGGCAGTGTTCCAGCTGCTTGCGCCAGGAATCGCGGAGGCCTTCGCCGATCCGTCCTGCGCCGACGCAGTCGCTCCAGACCATGGAACGCGGCCCCTTGAGCTGCGCGAGGTCGGATTCGATGATGCGGGGTTCATTCTTCTTTGCGGGGGAAACTGCAGTTTGTTTTTTCATGAACTGGCTCCTTGAGCTTTGGGTTCGGAATCACGTGCGGCCGGTCCGCCCGGTCCATGCAAAAAAGCGGAACCGTGCGGAAGACTACAATTTTTCGTTTAAACTATACAATACGACACGAAACAAATCAATGCACTTTTTGTTTTTTTTCATAGATTAAATGCGTTATTTCAAAAAAAACGCGAAAAAACAAAAAGAAAACGTAAAAAACCGCCGTTCGCAGATGATGCGGAAACGGCGGTGGATGTTCCCGGCGGTGTGACAGCATCGGCGGGGCGGACCGGACCGAACTGTTTTTATTTCGGCAGGACCTTCAGCTTGCGGATGAAGAGCGCGCGGTCGCCGCCGTCCCCGAATCCGTCATTGCCGTAGGTCATGCGGACATGGTGTGCACCGGCGTCGAGCAGGATCTCCGCCAGGTCGTAGCCCGCGGTGACGTCGGATGCGATCTCACGGGCGGCGACGGGTTTGCCGTCGATCTCGATCCTGACCTCGGAGTAGATGCGCTGGTAGGGGTAGCACACGGCGTCGATATGAACAACGTGGAGCCCCGACTGCGGCGTCTCGAAGTCCGTTTCCAGCACGACGAGCGTGTTGTCGGAGAGCACCTGCACGATCCCGCCTGCGATGCGCGTCGCGGAGATCAGGTTGTCCGGGTCGTCGGCGTCGCCCGCATCCCGGCGTTCCGTGCGGAATCCGGCGCCCAGGTTGCGGAGCAGCCCGCTCAGATAACGCTCCCCGCGCGCGCCGTTCCCGTCGCGGTCACAAGTCCAGTTCGAGCCGTCCAGCACCACGCGTCCGTCGCCGAGCTTCCAGCTCACGAGCGAACCGGGCACGACGGGGACTTCGACTCCGGCGGGATAATCCGCCTCGGAAAGGTACGCCTCCGCGAACGCGCCTGCGCCGACTCCGGCCCTGCCCGCACCCCGAACGTCGATCTGCGAGGCTCCCGCGGGGAGATGGATGATGGTGCGGTATTCGCCGGGGCTGTCCGGGGTGAACCAGACCTGCTCCATGTCGCCGACCGCGATGCGGCAGAGCGGCTTTTCCGCGAACTTGAAAACGTAGTGGCCGCCGTTGACGCCCATGTCGACGATGTCCGGCAGAGCTTCGGGTGCGTCGAGCCGGATGGCCAGGCAGACGACCCCGGCTTTTTCGCGCGTGGCGGTGAAGACCGAGTGCGGCGCGGGGTCCACGAATCCGGGCATGCCGACTGGCGGCGTCTTCATCGGGACGGGACCGCCTTCGAGCTTGACTGCACCCGGCACAGGGCCGGGTTGAGCGAACGACTCCGGCACGAATCGCATGGAGGCGGCGTCCGACTGGATGTCGAGCTTGCTGTCCCAGTCGTAGATGCGGCAGTGCGTGACGTCTTCCTGCGAGACGCCGAACAGCAGGGGTGACCGCCGGTCGGAGATGACGCCGGAGCAGTCTTCCCTCACGCAGGCGATCCCGTCCGCCCCGATGGCGTGTTTCAGACGTTCGAACGTCTGTTCGTCCGGCATGTGCCAGCAGAAGACGCCGCCGTCGCGGATCCAGGCGGCGAGCTGGTCCGGAGTCATGTCCAGCCCGGGACAGTCGCCGTCGGCCGCGATGAACCGCGCACCGGCTGCTCCGGAATCGTCCAGCCCGATGGTCCGCACGACGCGGAGGACGGCCGGATCCGAGGCGAGCACGCGGGCCGGGACGGAATGTTTGCGCGGGAGGGAATTCAAATAGGAAACGGCGTTCCGGCAGAGGATCTCCGCGGCGGGTTCGGCACGGCGCTTGCTTCCGGCCAGCAGCTGCATCAGGACGGCATGCCCGTCGCCGAACGGCAGGTCGGCGAACGGCGTCTGAGCGAGCGCGCTGAATCCGCCCGTCACGAGGAATGCCTCCAGGCCGTTGCGGCCTTCGCGCACGATCTCACGGCGGGAGATGTAATGTCCGTCCGCCCACCACTTGAAGTCGGCGGGTTCGAGCCCCGCCAGCAGGGGATGGTCCGTCGCGAGCGGGAATGCCATGGTGGACGGGTGGTCCTTGAGGTTCACGCCGAGTCCGAGCGGGTCAAGCGTTTCCTGCGCCAGGACGAGCGCGCGGCCGCCGGCCGTCAGGAAGCGGCGGAATCCGTCCGCGTCAAACGGCGCCGGACTTTCGGGCGTCCCGAGCACGTTCTCCGCGATGACGACGACGGTTTCAGCAGGATCGAGCGCGGCGAAATCAAGGTCGCCCGGCGCCCGGTAAACGAGCGTGTTTCCGGCATTTTCCTTTGCCGGGACGGGATAGATCTTGTACTGGAAACTCTCCCGCTGGACTTCGGTTCCGTTGGCGGCCAGGCGGAATTCGAGCGTGGACGTCACGTATCCGGGGAATTCCGCGCCGGACGCCGCCTTCGCCGTGAATCCGAGCGAGACCGTTCGCGCGCCGCCCGGTTCGAGCGTAAGCTTCACGGAATCCGCGTCCATGCCGTCGACGGCGACCGTCAGCTCCAGAGCCTGCGTCTCCGGCGAATCGTTGAGCACGTCGAATGCGACGTCTTTCCGCGTACCTGCGAAGACGCGGCACGCACGGTCCCGCCGAAAACAGGCGATCCTGCGGTAGAAGATTTTTTCCGCCTCGGCCGCGCCGGGCACGGGCGTGCCGCCGAATCCGTAGGCCGTCCACGGGCACATGCCGGTGACGCCCGCCATGCGGAACGCCTCCGTCTGGTCGATCCACCCGAGGAGCTTGGCTTCGTGGTTGCATTTCTGTCGGCTGAGGTAGACTTCCTCGCCGAACCAGATGGATCCGACGGAGTAATCGGTCTGCGGGCACCAGAGGTATTCGCCGATGTACAGCGGCTTCCTGCGGTCCCAGAAGAACGTCTCCGACTGTTTTCCGAGCATGCCGCCCGCGGCCTCCGCCTCAATGCGGCGGCCGAGCCATTCTGCGGCATCGGGATAGGCGTACAGCGCAGGCATTTCGTGCGGGTAGTGCAGCCCGATCATGTCGTACTTGCCGTCCGGGTCGCGGTCGGCCTCGAACATCGTGAGGCGGGTCGGGTCGAAGCGCTTCGTGAGCGTGCCCATTTCGCCGAGGCGGCGGTTGAGGTCGGGGCAGAATTTGACCGAGCCCATGAACAGGATCTCGTTGCCCACGCTCCACATCACGAGCGAGGCGTGGTTGCGGTCGCGCCGGATCATGCCGCGCAGCACATCGGCGAAGTTGTTCCAGAAGATATCCTCGTTGTACGCGTACATCGCGTTGCCGTCGGTGTACACGGGCGATTCGTCGATGGTCATGACGCCGATCTCGTCGCATGCGTCGAGATAGTCCTCCTGCCACGGCTGGTTGTGGAACCGGAACGCGAGCACGCCGTCGTCCTTCCACCGGCGGACCCGGCGGAAGACCTCGTCGCGCGGGATGTATCCGTAGGCGGGCCATGTGCTCGACGCGAGCAGACGCCGCTTCACCCCGTTCAGGTAGAAATCCGGCCCCTCGCTCCAGACCTCGCGGAACCCGAAGCGCGTGAAGGACTCGTCGCAGAGGGCATCGCCGCGGTACAGGCGGATCCTGAGCCGGTACAGGTTCGGCGTTTCGGGCGTCCAGAGTTTCGCACCCGGGAACGCCGCGAGGAACCGCCATGCGCCGGGATCGAACGCCGCGTCGTCCGGTTCGTCCGAGAGTTTGATATCCCCGAACTGAGGAGTTCCGCCGAATGTCAGCACGGAATCGTCCCCGTCCAGCACGGTGCATTCGATCCTGAGCTCGGACGCATCCGGCAGCGCGCCCGCGCTGTGGACGACCGCGCCCGTCACGGTCAGGGCCATCTCCCGCACGGAAGTGACGATCGCGAGGCGGGAGTCCTCCAAATGAAGCGGTCCGTATGCGTCCAGATAAACGGGCAGGAAGGGGCCGCAGTTGTCGTGGTAGCCGCCGACCGGGGCGATCGTGTGGGCGATTTCGTCCGGGCTTTTCGTGAGGTCCTCGACCGCGCTCCGGTCACCGCAGCACAGGTCGAGCGTGTGGGTTCCGCCGGGACGGACGAATTCCGTGATGTCGAGTTCGAACGGCGTCCATCCGTCGAACCTGCTGCCGGCGCATTGTCCGTCGAGGAAGACTTTCGGGGTGTTTCTTGCGCCGCGCAGGTTCAGCACGATGCGTTTGCCCTGCCATCCCGCCGGGATTTCGAGTTCCCGCCGGAACCAAAGGAAATACGGCACGTCCTTGCGGACGGCGCTCCTCCAGCCGGGCACCTCGAAACCCTCCCAGACGCCGGGCTCGTCGGGGCGTTCGGCGGAAGTGTTGACCTGAAGCCGCCAGGCGCCGCACAGGTCGATGCGGGCGCGGGTCGCGGACTGTGTGAGGACGGGACGATCGGTGCTGATTCCGGTTTGCATGCTGGGCCTCCGTGGTGCTTTGAGGTGGGGGATTCTTTCCGGCGGGACGTTGCGTCCGCCTTGTTTTGATTTCTGCTAATACAATATCACGGAGAAAGAAAAAAACTATCGCTTTTTTGCTCAAAAGCATAGACTATTTGCACACTCCGGCATATGTGCCGAAAAAAGCGGCCCCGCCGTGAAGCGGAGCCGCCGTGAAACCGGGATGGATTCGGATTCTGCGGAGACGAATGGATGCCCTGCGCTTTTCCGGTCCGGGTCAGTCGAGCTGCCTGAGTTCGGGCACGATGACGATGTCGGTGCGCGGGAGGCGGTTGAACGAATGAATCCTGTCGAGGAGGCGTTTCGCGGTCATGACGCCGAGTTCCTCGTGCTTGAGGTCGATGAACGGCGGGACCTTTTCGAAGAAGCGGAGCGTGTGTTCGCTGGCGAATGCGGCGATGTACTCGTACTTCGTGAAGTCGATCCCGCGTGCCCGGAGCTCGTTCAGAACGCCCAGCATGTCGGCACTGGTGATGAACGCCATGCCGGTGGCAGTCCTGAGCCGGAGGAACTCGTCCGTGATCTTCCTGTAGTATTCGTTCATCGGGATGCTCTTCTCCACAGCGTCCGCAAAGTCGGTCCAGCGGATGCCGACGCGGTCACACTCGGACCGGAAGGATTCGGTGAGCTCCTTATGCTTGAACCGGCTTTTGAGGTACTGCGGGAAGATTGCGACTTCCTTCACGCCGTGTTCGGAGAAATAACGCGTGGAGATATGGGCGGCCTCACGCATATCGAATTTGACGATGTCGAAGTAGTTGGTCTCGCTGTCGGCGTTGAAGAAGGTGTTGACCGTGGAAATGGACTGCAGGCGCTGATGGAGCTTTTCGCGCACTGCGCTGTTGACGGGTTCGCTGCAGAGGATCACGCCGTCGCAGTAATCCGGGTTCAGGCGTTCCGGGATCGTGCCGTCCTCGCCGACGATGCAGATCTCCATGGAGATGTCGAGCTTCTGGAGCTCGTTGAACACGGCGGCGATGAAGCGGGACATGAGGCCCCAGTGGAAATAGCGCTCGATGGATGCGATCGAGTTGCCCACGACCATGACGCGGAAATGGCGGATGCCGACGCGGTCGGGGGTGCGGGGGCCCTGGCGCCGGGCGCGCTGCTGGTAGCCGACCTCCTTCACGATGGCGTCGATCCGTTCGGCGGTCGAGGCTTTGACGAGATTGCGGTTATTGAAGAAACGGGAAACGGTTGCGATGTTGACTCCTGCGCGTTCGGCAATATCTTTCAAGCTGGCCATGATGAACCTCCGGTGTTGTTGCTTCGGAAAAACTGCGAGGAATGCCATAATATAGCATCTTGGATGCAAAAGCACAAATGATTTTTAAGAGAATCTTGCATCTTTTGTGAGCGGACCGGGTATTCTGAAATCAAATAAGATGAATGATTGCAAAAACAATAAAATATTGCCCGTATCCGGGAGAGGGATACGGGCATTGTTGCTTTTGATAAAATGTGCCAATTAATTTGCATTGGCGCGGGATCCGTTTTTGAATCCCCGTCGATTGGGACAGGACTGTCAGTCGAACAACTTTGGCAGGCCGTTGTACATGACGCGCATGACGGAGTTGATGTCGTGTCCGCCGCGCTCGTAGACCATCTGGTAGAGGTTGCCGTCCTTGAAGTTGTCGCAGTAGATGAAGATATCGGGATATTTCTTCATCTCGTTGATCATCGGGGTCATGTTCGGCTCTGCAACGTCATTGCGTCCGCAGCCGGAGTAGATGTAGAAGTCCTTTGCGGTCTTGCCGTTTTTGACGACCGTGTCGGCGAGGTGCTTGGCGGATTCGACGGACTTGCCGCGCCCGATCGCCCAGCAGTCGCCGCTCATCGGGATGAAGTAGCCCATTTCGCCGAGGCAGTGCTCGAAGACGGACCAGGTGGCGCAGGCGCCCATGGAGAACCCGCCGAAGGCGCGGTGCCATCTGGATGCGTCGAGTTCCTTCTGCGAGACGTCTTTGGCGTAGGTGTGGTACTGCGTTTCGAAGACGGGGATCACGTCCTTGTCAAGCTCGTAATGGTAGTCGATGCAGTTCTTGGTGGCGTCGTTGCTGTACTGCGTGTAGTAGGAGAGGGCACAGATGATGAGGGGCTTCATCTCGCCGTTTGCGATCAGGTGGTCGATCACGTTCTTGAGGCGGGTGTTCTGCCCTTCGCCGCCGAAATACCACGCCGGGGAGTCGCCGCCGCCGTGCATCAGGTACAGCACGTTGTAGCGCGTGGAGGCATCCTTCTCATCGTAGCCGTAGGGCAGGTAGACAAGGCCGGATTTTTCGAATTCGGGGCTGCCGGCGGTCTGGTTGTCGCGCGTCTTGTACTTGAAATCCTTGATGACGCCGCCTTTTTCGCAGACGCTGAAGTAGTCCTGCGGGATCTCCTTGAACGCGTTGTCGGGGAAGGACGTTCTGGTGGAGGCGGTGGAGGATGCGCCGATGCCGACGCAGCCGCAGAGGACGGCGAAAGCCGCCACGAAGGCGAAGAGTTTGAGGTGTTTCATGCTGTTCCTTTGGGGTATTGGTGAATGATGTTCGGGGCTGGACGCGATGCGTTTTTCCGTGCCGGGAAACGCCGTCTGTTTTACGGACCGGCAAGCGTTTCGTCCCTGTATTATACAGCGCTTTTGCGGAAAAGTCAAGCTGAAGCGAGGCATTAAGTTCGGAGAAATAAAACGCAGGCGCTTGTTTTATTCGGAAGCAGCTGTATATTAGAAGTAAAAAACGGCATTTCATTTGCAACGGCGGATCCTATCATGAACATCATCTTACTCTCAGGCGGATCGGGGAAACGGCTTTGGCCGCTGTCCAACGATGTCCGGTCGAAACAGTTCATCAAATTTTTCCTCGGGCCGGACGGGCAGCCGGAGTCCATGGTGCAGCGCGTGTACCGTCAGATCAAGGCGGCGGATCCCGGCTCCTCCGTGACGGTCGCGACCTCGAAAACGCAGGTGTCCGCGCTTCACAACCAGCTCGGCGACGGCGTCGGCATCTCCGTCGAGCCCTGCCGCCGCGACACGTTCCCGGCGATCGTGCTGGCGACGGAGTATCTGCACACGGTGCAGGGGGCGGCCGAGGACGAGGCTGTCGTGGTCTGCCCCGTCGACCCATACGTGAACGACGATTATTTCGAGTTCCTGAAGAAGCTCTGCGAGCAGGCGTCGAAGGGGGAGGCGAACTTGACGCTGATGGGCATCCAGCCGCTCCATCCGAGCGAAAAATATGGCTACATCATTCCGCGTGAGAGATCGGAGCTGAGCCGCGTGAGCGAGTTCAAGGAGAAACCGGACATGGAGACCGCGCTGAAGTACATGGAGCAAGGGGCTCTGTGGAACGGCGGCGTGTTCGCGTACAGGATCGGCTATGTGCTGAGGAAGGCGCACGAGATGGTCTCCTACACGGACTACCACGACCTCTTCCAGCAGTACGCCTCGCTGCCGAAGATCAGTTTCGACTACGCCGTGGTCGAGAAGGAGCCGAACATCCAGGTGATGCGGTTCTCCGGCGAATGGCGCGACATCGGCACCTGGAACACCCTCACGGAGGTCATGCCCTGCAATACGCTCGGCAACGCCGTGATCGACGAACAGTGCAGCAATGTGCATGTGCTGAACGAACTCTCCATGCCGGTCCTGGCGATGGGGGTCCGCGACATCGTGATCGCGGCCTCGCCCGAAGGGGTCCTGGTGTCGGACAAGGACCGCTCGGCGCGCATCAAGAGCATCGTCGACAAGTTCGAGAACCAGATCATGTTCGCCGAGAAGTCCTGGGGCACGTTCCAGATCCTGAACGTCGAGGAGGACAGCCTGACCATCAAGATCGAACTGAAGCCCGGCCAGTCCATGAACTACCACAGTCACGAGAGGCGCGACGAGATCTGGACCGTCATCAGCGGCGAAGGGCGCACGCTCGTCGACGGCATGGAGCAGAAAGTCCGCGCCGGAGACGTCATCACGATCGAAGCGGGCTGCCGCCATACGATCTTCGCGGACACCGCGCTGAAGCTGATCGAAGTCCAGGTCGGGCAGGAGATTTCCAAGCTCGACAAGAAAAAATTCAAGCTGCCGCACCTGTGAGGCCCGAATTGTCCCATCCCCTGCCAATTCTGCTGTCTCCGGCGTCCAAGGACTATCTGTGGGGCGGAACGCGTCTCAACGACGACTTCGCCAAGCACATCGCGTCCGACATCGTCGCCGAAACTTGGGAATGTTCCACGCACCCGGATGGCGTGAGCATCGCCGCGAGCGGGGAATGGACCGGAACGCCCCTGACCGAAATCCTGCGGGCGCACCCGGAATACCTGGGAAAACACGGAAATGGCGGTACGGACCTGCCCGTGCTCGTGAAGCTGATCGATGCCAGGCGCGACCTCTCCGTCCAGGTCCATCCGTCCGACGAGTTCGCCCGCGAGCATGAGGCCGGGCAGAACGGCAAGACCGAGATGTGGTACGTGATGGACGCCGAGCCGGATTCCCGCATCGCCTACGGCCTGCACCATACGGTGAGCCGGGATGCTTTCCTCAAGGGCATCGAGGACGGCACTGTGGAAAAATACCTTCAGATGATGCCCGTCCGCAAAAATGACCTTTTCTTCATTCCCCCCGGCACGGTCCACGCCATCGGCGCAGGTTGCCTGATCGCCGAGATCCAGCAGAGTTCCAACCTCACTTACCGACTGTACGACTACAACCGCACCGACCGGAACGGAAACAGGCGCCTGCTTCACCTTGAAAAAGGACTGGCCGTCGCGAACCTCGAAGCCATGCCGGAACCCCGCCAGCCGATGCGCCTGCTGCGGTATTCCGGCGGGACCGCCTCCGAACTGCTCTGCCGCTGCCGGTATTTCCGGGTGGAACGCGTGCTGGTGAACACGGAACAGCGGCGCGACATGGCATCTTTCCAAGTTTCCGCTTCGTCGTTCGAGATATTCCTGTTCCTCAACGGCTGCGGCACATTGTTCTGCCGCGACTCCATGCAGCAGTTCTTCAAGGGCGACTGCGTATTCATCCCCGCCGGGACTGCCGAAATCCGGCTTCATGCCCGGACGGAGTTCCTGCGGATCACCTGCTGAACCGGACGGAGAAGTCCGGGCGGAAGGAAAAAAAGTGCCCGGATTCCGCTTGAATTGCGGGGTGTCCGGGCAAAACGAATGAAGGCAGAGGGAACGGGCGGGGACCCGTTATTTGTGACGTATCAGTTCAGCGGCGTGTTTTCGATTGCCGTTGCTTCCGCCTCGGCATCGCTGGCAATCTCAGCGTCCTGGACCGGAGGGAAAGCCGTCTCCGCCGCGGTCGCGTACGGCGAGACGAAGCGTTCCTTCGCCAGGAACTGCGCCATGTCCTCCAGGACCGAGACGAAGGCTTCGACCTTGTCCTGCGGGAACTTCTCGAACACTTCCTTCATGAATTTTACGTAGGAAGCCGTGCAGACGCGGTAAAGATGCTCGCCCTTGTCCGTGAGGCTGATCAGGGTGACGCGGCGGTCCTTCGGGCCGGGGATGCGGTTGACCAGGCCGTCCGCATAAAGTGCGTTCAGGGTCTGCGTGACCGCGGCGGACGGGAGGTGGAAACGCTCCGCGAAATCCTTGATCATCGGGAGAGTCTTGCGGCCGTGAATCGCGAAAAGATAATTCAGGATGCGGATCTTGCCCAGTGTGGTGCGCCCGGAGCGCGAGGCGTAGTGGAAATGAATGACGGAAAAGCGGAGGGCGTCGACGAAATGGATCAGGAGCAGCCAGGACGGCAGGTCGGCCGGTCTGGTCTCGCCTTTGTCCGGGGTCCTGATTTCGGTCGGGAGCTTGCAGAGGTCGCTGGCGTGTTTCGCGGTGAGGTGTTCGGCACCGGATCTTGCCTGGAAGAGATAGCAGAGCACTTCGCGGAACGATGCGAGCCTGACCGGATCTGCCGAGGACTCGAAGGCGTCGAACCGCTTGTTCAGCAACGCCACCGTTTCCTTGCGCATCGCCTTGCCTTTTGCCGACATCATGACGCCGGTGCTGCGGCGGTTCTCGGGGATCATCCTGCGTTCCAGGATCTTCGCCTCGACGTACAGGTCAACCGCCTGGGAGATCGCGCCGGAACTCAAGGCGGAATACTCCGAGAGACGTTTGATCTGCGGCATCGAATCCGGGTTTTCGAGGAAGTATTTCACAATGGGGAACTGGGCGAAGGAATAGTTGCCGTCCAGCCCGAACACTCCGACGGAGGTGGTCCGGATCCGATCTGCGATGAATAGGAGTTTGCGACAGGATGTGACTGCTGGAAATTGTTTTTTCATAGGACCACCTTCGTTTTTGTGTATGTCCGTCTGGAACACATGAAAAGTTCAATCCATACGATCCGAACAGACGATGCTAAGAGATTGGAGAAAGATTTGCGACTTGTCGCCGCAATTCTCTCATTAATATACAGCGCTATCAAAAAAAGTCAAATGTAATTTTTAACGCAAAATATGGACTATTTATGAAAACGGACGTTTTTGCTTAAAAGATTGTCTTGAAAAATAGAGGCTTATGAAAAGAAAGAAAAAGAGAGAAAACGACGAAAGAAAAAAGAACCCGATTATGAAAAACAGGAAAAGAAAGTCTTTGACGATTTGTATAGTTTAGATTTTATCTTATAAAGACATCTCTTCTTTTCGTCGTTTCGGAATTTTGTCAAAGAAACTCTTTTTTTGCTGAAAACGGCGCAAAAAAACAGGGCGCGTACGCATGACTGCGGTTCCGCGTCCCGTTCTGAGGAGGAGAGAAGTCTTTTACCAGACGTCGTGATGGATGATGGCGGGATCCCACTTGTCTTTTACCTCGGCGGGAACGGCGGGCCAGCCGAACGGGATCAGGCAGAACGGCTCGACGCCATCCGGGAGGCGCAGGGCGTCCTTGAGGATCCGGATTCGTTCGGAAATGGGGTGGACGCCCGTCCAGACCGCACCGAGCCCAAGAGCATGGACCGCGAGCAGGAAGTTCTCGGTTGCGGCGGCGGCATCCTGGATCCAGTATTCGCGGGCTTCGCCGGGGAGTGCCTTATCCAGTGTGCCGCAGATCACGACGGCGACGGGCGCCGTGGCGGTCATTTTCGCGTTCGGCAGGCTGTTTCCGAGCTTTTCGAGCAGCCCGCGGTCGCGGATGATGACGAACGCCCAGGGCTGCTGGTTCTTTGCCGAGGGTGCGGCCATCGCGGCCTTCAGGAGAGTTTCGACGGTCTCATCGGAGACGGGTTTGTCGCGAAACGCGCGTATGCTCGTGCGCGTCATAATGGACTGAATAAGGTCGTTGCCCATGGCATGGCCCCCGTTTGTTCAGCGGCAGATCTTCAGGATCATGTCGTCGGCGCTGACTGCCGGGTGGTGGTAGCGTTTGCGCTTCAGGGTGATCTTGCGGAACTGGATGGCTTCCTTCGGGCACCACTGGAGGCAGCCGAGGCAGTGTTCGCAGTGTCCGTGCCAGGTCGGGATGCCGTTCATCATGATGATGTTGGAGGCCGGGCAGACCTTTTCGCAGAGGCCGCAGGCGTCGCATTGGTCCGTGACCCAGAAATAGCGGTCGTAGTTCGAGAGGAAGGCGACCGCCTTCTGCGCCACCGCGTCGCCGAAGACGTCGAACGGGAAGACGTGGAGGAGCTCCTCGGTCTTGCGTTCCTTCACGGTGCGCACGGCGCATTCGATGTCACGGGATGCCTTTGCGAAGAGCTTTTCCATGCGGTTTTTCGTGGGCGGGATGGAGCGCGGGATGTAGTTGGACGGCATGGTAAGGCTGAACGAGATCGCGAGCTTGATGTCGCGTTCCTTCAGCAGCGCCTCCAGGATGTATGCCGCGGAGCCCTTCATGCCGCCGCAGGTACAGAGCGAATAGACGTAATTCCCGCTCCCCTTCACGATCCGGGAGATGAATTTCTGGACGATGCCCGGCAGCCCGAAGCAGTATACGGGGAAGAAGATGCCGACGGTGTCCGCCCCGGAGAGGTCGACCTCCTCGGCGCGGTCGAGGTCGGCGATGGAGACGAGTTCCGTGTCGCCGAGCTTCTCCGCGAATTCGCGTGCGGCAGCCAGGGTGTTGCCGGTCGATGAAAAGTAGTAGATTCTGTTCATGGACGCCTCGCTTTCATCCCTTGGGATCGTGTCATGTGGGGAGTGGTTCGGGGTATGGTTCAGGAGTTCGGGACGGACTTGAATTCGATCTTTTCCCTGCCGGTTTTGTACGCCTCGATGTTGATGTCGGCGGCTTTCGCCTTCTTCGCGAACATCTCGCGGACGGCCTCGATCATGGCGGTGTCGAGGTTTGCCTTGTCCGCGTCGTCCAGGAAATTGTCCGCCATGACGGCCGCGATGGCGCCGAGCATGACCGTGTTGGCCGCGCGCAGGTCGCCGAGGTGGTTCGCCAGGTCGGACGCGGGCAGGCCGTAGACGTAGTGGTTCCCGGCCGCGCCTTCGGGGAGCTTGACCGTGGAGGAGTCGTAGACGAGGACTCCGCCGGGCTTCAGGATGGGCAGGAACTTCTCGACGGACGGCTGGTTCATGCAGACGAGCATGTCGCAGTTCTCCGCGGCCTCGGGCGAGCCGATGTGCGACTTGGAGAAGACGACGGAGCAGTTGGCGGTGCCGCCGCGCATTTCCGGGCCGTAGGACGGGAGCCAGGAGACGTTGAAGTTGCGCTGCTTGCCGAGGATTGCGAGGATGTAGCCGAGCGAAAGCACGCCCTGTCCGCCGAAGCCGCTGATCTTCACGCGGCATTCCCTGTCGAAGACGGGCGAGGTGACCTTATAGTCGCCGAGCTCGCTTTGGATCTCTTCGGGATAGAGCAGGCCCTTGATCTTGTCGGCGTCGTAGTTCATTTCGGCGCGGACGATCGGGGCGCGCTCCGCGGCGCGGTCCAGGTAGACGCCCAGCGGGAAGAACTTCGTCATCTTCGTCTCGATGAATTCGCTCATGTCATGGGCGTTCATCTTCAGGTTGACCGGGCAGCCGGAGAGGAATTCGACGAGGGAGAAGCCCTTCTTGTCCATGCTGTTCTGGAGTGCCTTGCGGACGGCGCGGCGCGCGGCCATGATGTTCTTGAAGCTGGTCAGGGCGCAGCGCTCCACGTAGACGGGCGCGTCGAACTGCGAGATCATCTCGCAGACGCGGATCGGGTAACCGGTCTCCAGGACGTCGCGTCCGAGCGGGCTGGTCTGCGTCTTCTGGCCGGGCAGCGTGGTCGGGGCCATCTGGCCGCCGGTCATGCCGTAGATCGCGTTGTTCACGAAGAACACGGTCATGTTCTCGCCGCGGTTGGCCGCCTGCAGGATGTGGTTGAACCCGATGGATGCCAGGTCGCCGTCTCCCTGGTAGGAGATGACCACGTCGTCCGGGTTGGACCGCGTGAGGCCGGTCGCGACGGCGGGCGCGCGGCCGTGGGCGCACTGGATGGAACGGCATTTGAAATAGTAGTAGGCGAAGACCGCGCAGCCGACGGGTGCCGCCAGGACCACGCGGTGCGTGATGCCGAGGTCGGCGATGGCCTCCGCGATGAGCTTGTGGAGGACGCCGTGCCCGCAGCCGGGGCAGTAGTGCATATTCTTCTTGATGGCGCCCGGGCGGCGTTCGAAGACGTCGAAGAATCCCGCGGGACGGCCGAGTTTGATTTTTTCGCTCATGTTCATTTTCCTCCTTTGACCGCGTCCATCGTGCGGTTCACGATCTCTTCCACGGTCGGCACATTGCCGCCCATGCGGTTGATGAGGGAGACGGGGCGGGCGCACTCAATGGCGAGGCGGACGTCGTCGATCATCTGGCCGTTGCTCATTTCGACGGAGAAGAACTGCTTCACGCCGTTTCCGACCGCCCTGCGGAGGGCGTTCTCGGGGAACGGGAAGAGGGTCTTCGGGCGGATGAGCCCGATCTTCAGGCCCTGCTTGCGGAGCTCGTCGACGGCGGAACGCGCCATGCGGGAGGCGATGCCGTAGGCGACGAACGCGTACTCGGCGTCGTCCATCATGAACTCTTCGGCGCGCTGTTCCGTCGCGCGGATCTCGTCGTACTTGCGGTTGAGGCGGCGGTTGGTCTCCTCGAGGTCGACCGGATCCATGTAGATGGAGCTGATCCAGTTGTCGGTGCTGACGTCGCGGTCGAGCGACCAGGCGGGCGGCATGCGGCGCGGCTTCGGTTCCGGCAGTTCGAGTTTTTCCATCATCTGGCCGATCATGCCGTCGGTGAGGACGTAGACCGGAGTGCGGTATTTGTCCGCCAGGTCGAACGCGAGCATGGTCAGGTCGCACATCTCCTGTACGGAGCCGGGGGAGAGCACAATGCAGCGGTAGCCGCCGTGTCCGCCGCCCTTCACGACCTGGTTGTAGTCGGCCTGTTCGGGGGAGATGTTGCCGAGGCCGGGGCCGCCGCGCATCACGTCGACGATGACGCAGGGCAGTTCCGCCGTGGCGATGTAGGAGACGCCTTCCTGCTTGAGGCTGATGCCGAGGCCGCTGGACGCGGTCATCACGCGTTTGCCGGCCGCGGAGGCGCCCATCACCATGTTGATGGAGGCGATTTCGCATTCGGCCTGGATGAAGACGCGGCCCATGGCCGGGAAAAGGCGGGCGGAGGCGTGCGCGATCTCGCTGGCGGGCGTGATCGGATATCCGAAGTAGCATTCACATCCGGCGAGCAGGGCGCCGTACACGGCCGCCTCGTTGCCTTTCAGAAGTACGCGGTTGGTTCGGTTCATGATGTGTGGCTCCTTTCAGTCTTCCGTGATCTCGACGATCGTGATCGCGCCGGGTTCCGGGCAGCTGTAGTAGCATGCGCCGCAGCCGATGCAGCCTTCGCCGGCGTAGACGGCGGCGGGGAAGCCCATCATGTTGATGGCGTCGCCGAGTTTGAGGAGGGAACGAGGACACGCCTCGACGCAGCGGGAACAGCCCTTGCACTCGTCGAACGCGATGTCGCAGCGGAATGTTTTTTTCGGTTTCGTTTCCATAGTTGAGCAGTGTCCTTTCTCAAGAAAAAACAATGGAATATATAATATACACGCGGACGCACACATTGTCAACCTCGCTTTTCCGTCTGTCCGCTTTTATCCCGGCTTTTCTCCGGAATTGCGAAGGGGAGTGCGGACAATAAAACAGAAGCAAAGGCTACACGGCCCTGTCCGTTCGAACAGGCAAACGATACCGACGCCGAAGCAGATTTGAAAATGAGAGTCCGTCCCGTCCATTTTTGAGTGTGTCTTTTTCCGATACTCGCCTTTTTCGGGGCTTTTTTCGCCTTTTTTGATGTTTCCGTCTTGCATTTTCCGGAAACGGGGCTATATTATTTTCCTGTCTTATCTCCATCCTGCCCGTTGGTGTAATGGTAGCACAAGTGATTCTGGTTCATTTAGTCTAGGTTCGAGTCCTGGACGGGCAGCCACCTTTTGATACGTCCTCAGCCCGGCTGAGTTTCGCGTCCCCATCGTCTAGAGGCCTAGGACATCAGGTTCTCATCCTGGTAACATGGGTTCGAATCCCATTGGGGATGCCATTTTTTTGCCATTTTTTGCCTCGGAAACACGGTTTTCGGGGCGTTTTTTATGAAAAAAAGCTTTGCGGGAATTGGTCTGTTTTCTGTGCCCGGGCGCAGCCGGGCACTACGACAGTGGAGGCGCAGCCTCCCCGGGCGCAGCCGGGCACTGCTGCAACGGAAGACCTGTCCTCCTTATTTCAGCTCGTAGCCGAAATTGAAGAGCGCTTCGCCGGGTTCGTCGGCGCGGGCGTCCCGCAAGTCGGTCAGGTACGCGGCGAATCCGCGGACGCGCGGGAGCCCCATGACCTTGTCCGCCGTGATCTGCGTAAGGATGCCGCGATGCGCCACGCGGAAGACGTTGCCGCGGGCGTCCTGCATGTCGCCGTCGACCTGGATCGTGGCGCGCGTGGAGAGCAGGACCGGACGGCCGAAGATGAACTGTTCGGCGGGGACCGGCGATTTGCGGGCGAACGCCTCGAGTTCGGCGCGTTCGAGTTCGACCCATGCCTGCACCGAGGACGCGCCGAGGCGGCCGAGCTCGCGCGCCGCAAAGGAATTGCAGCAGGGCAGAGGGAATCCCGTGCGGATCGTGAGGTCCGGGTACGGTTTCAGCAGAGTGAAATGCTGGATCGAGGTCGCGCGAACAGTCTTCCCGCCTTTCTTCACGAAGCGTTCGAGCGCGGCGGCGGCCTCCGGCAAAGCCTTTTCCGGGATGTAGAACGGCAGGAGGAGTTCTTCGTGAGGAGAAGGATCGTCGGCGAGCTCGCGGATGACGGTCATGCCGGGCGACGGCGGACGCACGCCACGCGGCAGGATTATACACTCGGCGGCGGGGGCGATGCCGGCGGGATGGAGGATTCGTTCATAGTCGGTGAGGAGTCTTTTCAGGGAGTCCGCTGCGGGATCGGGGCGTTCCTGCGCGGGGATGCCCTCTGCAAAGGTTGTGAGCTCGCGCCGGACGGATTTCAGCACGCTGGCGGGCAGGAAGAACCCGCCGTCGACTTCGGCGCGGACGGGCGAGAAAGCGAAATCCGGGGAGCCTTCTCCCTCGAACGATGCCGCGAGGGTTTCCGGCGTGACGGGATGCGCCGTAGCGGGGGCAAGTTCAAGTTCCTTGCGGAACGTGCGGCCGCAGAGCTCTGCGGAGAGTCCGGAGGCGTCGAGGCGCAGTTGAAGCGAGATCTCCGGCCGGGGCGCGGGGAGCGACGCCACGCGGCGCGAGTAGTCCGAAGTGGATTCGCCGGTCTTGTAGACGATCGAACCGGGTGCGGCCGCCGTGTCCGCCGCCAGGCGGATCGTGCAGCGTTCGCCCTGAAGCGCGCGGTTCGCGCGGGCGCCGTTGACCGTCAGCGAGGTGACCGAGACCGCGGGGCCTTCGTCGCCGGAACGCGGCTGGATGCGGAGGACGTCGCCGAGGTGGATGCGCTTGGTAACGTCGATGACGGCGAACCCGTCCTTCGCGGAGACGACCGTGCCGCAGAGCTGGCCGGACGCGCCGAGGGAATCGTGCTTGACGAGCGTTTTCGCCGAGGCTGCCGTGTAGAACCCCTCCGACCACTTGCGTCCGAACGTGTGCGCCATGCGGTCGCGGGCGGCGGGCAGCAGGGATTTGAATTCCTCCTCGCTCGTCGCATCAAGCAGCATCCGGTAGGCGGAAACAGCGTGCTCCACATAGTCGGACCGTCTCAGACGCCCCTCGATCTTCACGGACGCCACGCCGGTCGCGGCGATGCGCGGCAGCAGCTCCATCGTGCAGAGGTCCTGCACGGAGAGGTAGAAGCCGTTGCCCCGGTCCGTGTGGTAGCGGCGGCGGCACGGTTGCTTGCATTTGCCGCGGTTGCCGCTCCAGCCGCCGAGCCAGCTGGAGAGAAGGCAGGAACCGGAGATGCAGCAGCAGAGCGCGCCGTGGATGAAGACTTCGAGCTCGACCGGCGGATGCGAGGCGGCGATGGCCTCGAGTTCGGCGAGCGACGTCTGGCGTTCGAGGATCACGCGCTTCACGCCGAGCTCGTGCGCGAGCGCCAGCCCGGCGGTATTGTGGATGCCGGTCTGCGTGGATGCGTGGATAGTCAGGCGCGGGAAATAGTCGCGGAGCATGGCGACCACGCCGAGGTCCTGCACGATGACGGCGTCCGGATGCATGCGGTCGAGCTCGGCGAGCATTTCCGCTGCTTCCGGGACCTCGCTTTCCTTGATGAGCGTGTTCAGCGTCACGTAGAATTTCCGGCCGTTTTTGTGCGCATAGCGGATCACCCGGGCCATTTCGTCCGGCGTGAAGTTGCCGGTGCGTTCGCGGGCGTTGAACCGCTTGAGGCCGGCGTACACGGCATCCGCGCCGGCGTCGTAGGCTGCGAGGGCGCAGGAGGCGTTTCCGGCGGGTGCGAGGAGTTCGGGTTTGTGCTGCATGAAGTTCCGCATAGTGAAAATAATATAATGCCGGAACGGGAAAAAGGCAACAAGGCGGCTTGAAAAAAGCGCGAAAACGAGATATATTTATCAAATTAGGCGAATTATCTGACAACTCCCCGGGGGCGGCGCGCCCGTCCCCGCGAAACGAATTGGAAATCATACGGAATGAGTGTTCGGACGGAATGTTTTCTGGCGTGGCGGTACTTCAAGCCGAAACGCAGTGCGGTCAGCGTGATCACGCTGATCTCCGTGATCGGAGTGATCCTCGGCGTGGCGGTCCTGATCGTGGTGCTGGCCGTCATGACCGGTTTCACCGACCAGACGAAGAGCAAACTGCTGGAGACCGGGTCGCACGCGCAGATCCGCAAGCCCACACGGCATTATTCGAGCAATCCGCGCGGCAACGCCGGGGTGTTCTTCGCCGAGGAGGCGGAGAACGTGGTCGAGGTCGTGAAACGGAACGGCGGCAAGGCGCTGCCTGTGCTGGTCTCGCCCGTGCTGCTCCAGGTGAAGGAAGCGTTCAATCCGAAGGTCCTGGCGGCGTTCGACCCGGACATGGACACCGCCGGGCTTGACCTGAAGGACGTGGTGAAGCAGGGGGAATACTCGCTGGAACGCGGCGAGATCGCGGTCAGCCAGGTCATCGCGAACGAATTCGGCCTCACGGTCGGCAGCAAGGTGCTGCTGCACTCGCCGTCCCGCCTCGCCAAACTGATCGAACGCGACCCCGCCACCGGGAAATACCAGATCTCCGACAAATCCGAATACTATTTGCCGGGCGAGTTCACCGTCTCGTTCATCTTCAGCTTCGATAAGTACGACTACGACCGCGACATCATGTTCCTGTCGCTCGACGACGCCGACCAGCTCTTCGGGCTGGACTGGGGCTGCGCCACGCACGTCTATGTTTGGGTGGACGATCCCTTCCACATCGACCGTTTCCTGAAGCCCCTGCGCGAACAGCTCTCCAAGAGCCACCCGGACGTGACGGTGTACTCGTGGAAACAGCTGAACGGGCAGCTGCTGAGCGTGCTGGCGGTGGAGAAGAACATGATGTTCTTCCTGCTGGCGTTCATCGTGCTGGTGGCGGCGTTCAGCATCGCGAATACGCTCATTACGACCGTGATCCAGAAGACGAAGGAGGTCGGCCTGCTGAAGAGCATGGGCGCGGACTCGTTCTCCGTGATGCGCATCTTCATCCTGCAGGGAGTCTTCGTGGGCGTGCTCGGCACCGCAGGCGGGGTGTTCCTCGGCTGGCTGGTCGTGATCTTCCGCATGAACATCCTGTACGCGATGCGCGCGATCACCGGGCAGGAGATTTTCCCGAAGGAGCTGTACCTCTTCAGCGAACTGCCCGCTCACATCGTGTGGGGCGACGTGGCGCTGATCTCCGTGATCTCGATCCTGCTCTGCACCTGCGGCGCGCTGGTGCCCGCGATCCGCGCCGCCAACCTCGATCCCGCAAAGGCCCTGCGCTATGAGTGACAACCGGAATTTCCTGACCGTGCAATCCGTTTCCAAGCATTTCGAGATCGGGTCCTCCGTAATCCAGGTCCTGCGCGGCGTATCGTTCCGGGCGGGCCGCGGCGAATGGACCGTGCTGCTCGGCGCGTCCGGCAGCGGCAAGACGACCCTGCTCGACATCATCGGCACGATCTCGCGCCCGGACGAGGGCTCGATCGTGATCGATGGCGTGAACCCGGCGGAGCTGTCCGGCTCGAAGCTGGTCGCGTTCCGCCGCAAGAACATCGGATTCGTGTTCCAGTCCTACCATATCCTGCCGGAGCTGAACATCCTCGAAAACGTGATGCTGCCATCGCTGCTCGACGGCAAGTCGACGGGCGAGTGCAGAAAGCGCGCCCTCGACCTGCTGGAGCGCGTCGGCCTGAAGGACCGCATCGGGCACCGCGCCAACGAACTTTCCGGCGGCGAACAGCAGCGCGCGGCCATCGCCCGCGCCATGATGAACGAGCCGCGCCTCCTGCTGGCGGACGAACCGACCGGCAACCTGGATTCCCAGACCGGGAAAAGCATCCTCGCTCTCTTCCGCAAGCTTGTGGAAAGCCATGGCACGACCATCGTGATGGTCACGCACGACCGCAGCATCGCCGACATCGCCGACCGCGCGATCGTGCTGAAAGACGGTGTGATCGCCGGGTGAACGCCGTGCGGATCATCCGGAATGCGCTGATCTGCGACGGGACCGGGGGCGAAATCTACCCCGGCTCCATCCGCATCGACGGCGACCGGATCGCCGAGATCGTCCCGCACGGGGAGATATCCGGCGCGAAGGGCGCCGAAGTCTTCGACGCGCAGGGCTGTGTGGTCTCGCCCGGATTCATCGATGCGCATTCGCATTCGGATGCCGCGCTGCTCGCCGCGCCTGACGCCTTCAGCAAACGCACGCAGGGGATCACCACCGAGATCCTCGGCAACTGCGGACATTCGCTGTTCCCCGTGACCCCGAAAAATGCCGATCAGGTCGCCTCGGACTGCGCCGCCGCCGGCGTGAAGCCGTCGTGGACCACCTGGCGCGACTACTGCGCGGCTGTGGACGAGGCGCGCCCGGCTGTGAATTTCGCTGTGCTGTGCGGCCACAACGCCCTGTGCGCGGCGTATCCCGGGATCGAGGACCAGTGCGCCGCGCTCGACAAGATGCTGGCGGAGGGGTGTCCCGGGCTTTCCAGCGGGCTCCTGTACGCGCCGGGCCGCACCGTGCCGCCGTCCGACCTGCTGCGTCTGGCGGCTGTCCTGAAAGCCACGGATGCGATCTACACGACGCACCTCAGGAGCGAGGGCGCGCGCCTGCTCGAATCGCTGGAGGAGGCCGTCGCGTTCGCTTCGGCGGGCAGCGGACGGCTCCACGTGAGCCATTTCAAGACCGCGGGCGAGGCGAACTGGGGCAAGCTGGACGCGGCGCTGGAGCTGTTGGGAAAAGCCCGTGCAAATGGCCTGCGGATCACCGCCGACCGTTATCCGTATACCTATTCCCAGACGAGTTTGAGCGTGATCCTGCCGCCGCGGTACGACTCCATGCGCGACCGCGAAATCCAGGAGAAACTGAGCGGCGATCCCGCCGAGTGCGAACATCTTATTGCTGAACTGGCGGATTCCCGCCGCGTGAAACGCGCGATCCTGACCGCCGTGTCCAAGCCGGAATTCATGCCGTACTGCGGCATGACACTCGAAGACAGCGCCGTCCGTGCCGGAATGCCCTCCGCCGCAGCGTTTGCGGTCACGGTCCTGCGGGACGACGGCGCGCGGGCGATGGCGGCGTTCGGCGGGATGTCGCCGGAGAATCTGAGGCGGATCCTGGCGGAACCGTGGGTGTGCTGCGGTACGGACGAGAACGTTCGAAATCGGGACGAATCGCTCGGGCGCGGCCATCCGCGCGCGTTCGGGTCGTTCCCGCTGTTCCTGAAGATGGCGGAGGAGCTGTGCGGCCTGTCGGAAGCCGTCCGCCGCGTGACGTCGTTCCCCGCCTCGCTGTTCCGCCTGAAGGACCGCGGCGTCATCAAACCGGGATACTTTGCCGACCTGACCGTGTTCGACCCGGCGAAACTGGACTGCAAGGCGGATTTCGCGCACCCGCACGCGCCCGCCGAGGGGATCGTCCGCGTGTACGTGAACGGCGAACCGACCGACGGCGGAAAACGCGCCGGCCGCGCGCTGATCTGAGTTCAATCGAACCGAAAAAAGCAGAATCAGGCTTTTCCGGCCTTGAGGTCGGCGAGGAATTCCTCGATGCGGTCCATGGCGGTACGGATGTCCTCCAGCGAGGTCGCGTAGGAACAGCGCACGTAGCCTTCGCCGCATTCGCCGAACGCATTGCCGGGGACGACCGCGACGCGCTTCGACTGGAGCAGCTTCACGGCGAAGTCCTTCGAGCTCAGCCCGGTGGACGCGATGTTCGGGAAGACGTAGAACGCGCCCTGCGGATTGAAGCAGGAAAGCCCCATTTCGTTGAAACGGGAGACGATCACGTTGCGGCGGCCCTTGTATTCGGCGATCATGCGGAGCATGTCGGGGCGGGCGCTCTTCAGCGCCTCCTGGGCGGCGTACTGCGCGGTCGTGGGGGCGCAGAGCATGGCGTACTGGTGGATCTTCATCATGGCGTCGACGATGCTGTTCGGGCCGCAGGCGTATCCGATGCGGAACCCGGTCATGGCGAACGCCTTGGAGAACCCGTGCAGGAAGATGGTGCGTTCGCGCATTCCGGGGAGGGCGGCGACCGTGTGCATGGGGCGGTCGTCGTAGTGCAGCTCGGAATAGATGTGGTCCGCGATGACGGCGAGGTCGTGCTTCACGGCGATCTTCGCGATGTCGCGCATCTGTTCGTCCGTGAGGACCGCGCCGGTCGGGTTGCACGGGAAGTTCAGGATGATGGCGCGGGTGCGGGGCGTGACGGCCTTTTCGAGGTCGGCCGGGTCGAGCGCGAAAAGGTTTTTCTCGTAGGTGCGGACGGGGACGGGCACGCCGTGTGACATGCGGATCTCCGTGCCGTAGGAGACGTAGCACGGCTCGTGGTAGACGATCTCGTCGCCGGGCGAGGTGATGGCGCGGATTGCGAGGTCGAAGGCTTCGCTGACGCCGACGGTCACGAGGCATTCGTTCTCCGGCACGTAGCGCACGCCGAACTCCTCGGCGAGGTAATCGCAGATGGCCTTGCGGAGGGAGAGGAGCCCGAGGTTGGACGTGTAGTGGGTGCGGCCGCGTTCGAGCGAATACACGGTGCCCTCGCAGACCGACCACGGGGACACGAAATCGGGCTCGCCGATGCCGAGCGAGATGACGTCGGACATGGTGTTGACGAGGTCGAAGAAGTAGCGGATCCCGCTCTTCGGCAGGACGGCGATGTGCGGCGCTACGAAATCACGGCACGATCTTGAGTCGCTCATCGTGTTCCTCCTCCAGGAGCATGACCCCGGATTCCTTGTATTTCTTCAGCAGGAAATGCGTTGCGGTGGACAGCACGCCGTCGATGGTGGCGAGCTTGCTGGAGACGAACGACGCGACCTCGTTGAGGTCGGCGCCGCGCACCTCGAGCATCAGGTCGTATCCGCCGGACATCAGGTACAGGGCGGTGACCTGCGGGAAATTGCTCAGGCGGCGGGCGATGCGGTCGAATCCGCCCTCGCGTTCGGGGCGCACGCGCACCTCGATGATCGCCTTGACGGGCTTTTCGTGGAGGTTGTCCTCGTTGACGATCGCATGGTAGCCGCGGATGATGTTCTGCTTTTCAAGGTCGGCGATCTCGGCGGCGACGTCCTGTTCGGACGCGCCGAGCTGTTCGGCGAGGTCCGCCGCGGTGGTCTTCGCATTTTTGACGAGTGCGTTCAGGATGAATTTGCGGTCTTCGAATTTCATGGGGTTCCTCCGGATTGCGAATCGGTCTATACTATACATCTTCAGTAGAGAAAATACAAGTGTTCCCGGTGAAAACGGCGGCGAAAAATGGCGGGAACACGAACACGGTCATCCCGCGATCCTCCGGCCGGAGGTCCGCGCCGGGACGGCAAAAAAGCGCCGGAGGCGGGGATTCGGCTCCTCGCCCCCGGCTTTTCATAACGGAACGCCGCAGTTCCGTCTCAGAGGGAAAGAAAAAGCGTTCCGGTCATTTTCCCAGACGTTCGAGCGATTTTTTCGCATCCTCATTTCCCTGTTCGGCGGCCTTGCGGTACCATTTCACGGCTTCGGCAAGGTCCTTTGTCACGCCGTTGCCGTTTTCGTAGCAAATGCCAAGATTGCTTTGCGCATAGGAGTCTCCCTGCTCGGCGGCTTTGCGGAACCACTTTGCCGCTTCATAATAGTCCTTTGTCACGCCGTTGCCGCTATAATAGGAAGTGCCGAGATTATTCTGCGCCCCGGCATTGCCTTGCTCCGCGGCATTGCGGTACCATTTCACCGCTTCGTAATAGTTCTTTGTCACGCCATTGCCGTTTTCGTAGCAATAGCCAAGCGAGAATTGCGCTCTGTCAAACCCCTGGTCTGCGGCATAGCGGTACCATTTCGCCGCTTCGGACAGGTCCTTTGTCACGCCGTTGCCGAATTCATAGCAATTGCCAAGTTCGTATTGCGCCCCGGCATTGCCTTGCTCTGCTGCCTTGCGGAACCATTTTACGGCTTCGGCAAGGTTCTTTGTTACGCCACGGCCGTTGAGATAGCATTTGCCAAGAATGTACTGGGACTCTGCATGCCCCTGTTCGGCGGCCGCCTGACACCTTTTTATCGCCTCCGCGTTGCCTTGCAATGTGGCTTTTTGGAACCATTTTGCCGCCTCGGCAAGGTCCTTTCCCACCCCGTCGCCGTTGTAGTAGCATACGCTGAGTTTATATTGTGCATCGGCATTGTCCTGCTCTGCGGCCTTGCGGTACCATTTCACCGCCTCGGAGAAGTCTTTTGTCACGCCCTCGCCGTTGTAGTAGCAATTGCCGAGGCCGTATTGTGCATCGGCATTGTCCTGCTCTGCGGCCTTGCGGTACCATTTCACTGCCTCGGAGAAGTCTTTTGTCACGCCCTCGCCGTTGTAGTAGCAATTGCCGAGGATGCATTGTGCAGTGTCAGTGTCCTGTTCTGCTGCTTTTCGGAACCATTTGACTGCCTCGGAGAGGTCTTTGTCGACTCCGACGCCGCTCCGATACATAGTGCCAATCATAGCTTGTACGGCGGGATCAGCATCTTCCTGCTCTGCGGCTTTGCGGAACCATTTTGCCGCCTCGGAGAAGTCCTGCGGCACCTCGTCCCCTTTGAAATAGAGTAGCCCCAAACGGGCTTGCGCCGTGTCTAATCCTTGTTCGGCGGCCTTGCGATACCACTTGATTGCCTCGGAAATGTTCTTTGCTACGCCCTTGCCGTCTTCATAGTGAAGGCCAAGAGCGTGTTGTGAAAAAGGATTTCCCTGCTCGGCGGCGAAGCGGAACCACTGCACCGCCATTGCATCGTCTCTTGTCACACCATCGCCATTGGCATAGCATGCGCCGAGAGAATGCTGTGCCTCGGGATTTCCCTGGTCTGCGGCCTTGCGGCACCATTGCATCGCTTCGGATATGTCTTTTGTCACGCCGTCGCCGAGGAAATAGCATCTGGCAAGCTCGAATTGGCCATAGGAATTTCCCTGCTCTGCGGCTTTGCGGAACCATCTCACCGCTTCCGGCGAATCCTTTGTTACACCGATGCCATCGAGATAGCATTTGCCCAGATTGCATTGCGCCACGGGTTCGTGCTGGTCTGCGGCTTTGCGGTACCACTTCACCGCCTCGTCAACGTCTTTTGTTACGCCATGGCCGTACTCATAACATACGCCAAGATTGTTTTGTCCCCCGGCGTGTCCCTGATCGGCGGCTTTGCGGTACCACTTCACCGCTTCTTCATAGTCCTGTGGCACACCCTCGCCATTATCGAAACATCTGCCCAGACCTTTCTGCGCTTCGGCATTGCCCTGCTCCGCGGCCTTGCGGAACCACTTTGCCGCCTCGTCATAGTTCTTTTCTATATTTTCACCCTTATAATAAGCCAGGGCAAGGATGCATTGCGCCTCGGCATGGCCATGCTTCGCGGCTTTTGCATACCATTTCAGCGCGCCGGCGGGGTCGCCTTCCCGTTTGCATTGTTCCGCCAGATGGACTGCCCCCCATGACGATCCGAGTCCGGCGGCGATGTAGTAACGGCACAAGTAGATGCAGATGCATGCGATCACGATGATGATGGCGGCAACCGTCCGGTAAATCAGCGGTTTTCTCCGTTCGATCATCTGTTTGAACAGGATCTCGTCCAGCTTCTGCAGCTGCCTGTTGGCTGAAAGCTGGTGCGAGTTTCCTTCTTCGAAGCTCTCCATTGCTGCGACGCAACACCTCCGCGCCATTTGAAAATCCGGATCGTCCGCAAGATTCGTTTTGCATCGGGCCAGGTCATCGATATTCCCGACACCATGCCTGAGCAGGCATTTGTCCAGGAAATACTGAATTTGCCGGGAGGGGATTTGTTTCAGGGCCTTCTTCTGTTCCAGGGCGTTTTCCAGCGCCTTGTTGAACCAGTTATTAAGCGTTATCGGTTCCGGCAACTGTTCCGGCGAGGAGACGCCTTTGTCCCTTATGCAGCGCTCCAGGAAATAATCCGTCTGTTTGCTTTGGATTTGCAGCAGTTCCTTCTTTTGTTCGGGCGCAGCGCAGCGCAGCGCGATCTTGAAGTAATTGTCTTCGATCAGCGGCTTGTCTGTCTGCGCCAGGTCGGCCTCGGTGGAAACCCGGTTGGCTTCCATGCATTTCCCGAGGAAGAAATTGCACTGCTGCCGCTGAATATTCTCCAGTTCCTCCCGGTGTTCCGGAGAAGCCAAACTCAATATCTGATGGAATTCCGGTTCCGAGTCGAGGGGTACGTTTATCTGCCTCAAGTCGGACACATTGTGTTTCTTCAGGAATCCTTCTATGAAATAAACGGCCTGGTCGTACTGGATCTGCAGCAGTCCCTTCTTCCGCTCCGGCGACGCGAACTTCAGCGCCGACTGGAAATTTGCGTCACTGTTCAGCGGGGCATTGCTCCGGGAGAGCTGCGACAAATCGGAGACACGGTTTGTCTCCATGCATTTCTTCAGCAGAGAATTGATCCGGTTATCCTGCAGAATCTCCTCAAGCTGTTTCCGGAATTCCCCGGAAGCGAATTTTATCGCCGTCCGGAGGTTTTTGTCGGAGGCAAGATCCTCTCTGCAGTTCCGTAATGCCTCCTCGTTTGGAATATGACGGGTGACCATGCACATCATGAGGTAGAGCTTCGGGTTTTCGGGATCCAGATTGAGACATTTGTCGCATATTTCCTGCGCCTTTTGCCAGTCCTGCTGCTCCAGAAGCACGGAGATGCGCTTCATGAGCTTTGCGGATTCCGCGACGGCGCCGGAAGGCGAGGCCGCGGAGGATGCGGCGGACTGTGCGGCCTGTTTGCCTGCATTCACGACCTTCATGATGCCGTGGAGGATGTCCTGCATGAACCCGATCTTCCCCATGTCCTCGCACTGGAACATGGACAGTTCCTCCGGGATGTCGTATGCATCCATGTCCTTGAAGCAGGGGATCAGGAGTTTCGAGCTGTCCTTCTTCATCAGCGAAAGGAACCTGCTCCACTCGTTCTTCACCCAAACGGCCTCGAAATATTCGCGCTTCGTGCCGATCACGAGCATGACTTTCGCCGAGTTCAGTGCGGCGAAGATGTACGGTTCGTACTGCGTGCCGAGCTTGTTCTCCAGCGTGATCCGCGAGAAAAACGCCTTCAGTCCCTGTTTCGTAAGCTGGTAGTAGATGTCCTGTGCCAGTGCCGAATCCTTTGTCCTCGTGCCGCCTTCCGTCGTCTCCTTGTAGCAGATGAAGACGTCATACGGCTTCTCCTGTGCGGAAATCTTGAGGATGGACTTCTGAATGTCGGCGATGCGCTGCGCCTCCTTTTCATAGATTCCGCGATCGTTGCCGGAGGAAAACTTCAGGGCATTCAAATAGTCGGAATCCGCAAGGATGGAATCGAACTGGACACGATGGCAGGTCGGGATGCGCTCGTGCGTCGCCGGGTCTTCGACGTATTCGATGCCGTAGCGCGAAATGAGCAGGCCCCAGTAGGCTTCCGGGTCTTCATTGTTGCGGTTCAGGATGGATTCGTAGGTGGAGACGGCCTTGTCGAAGTTGTTGTTCCTGCGGAAATGTTCCGCGCGGGAATAAAGCTGCTCCGTCTGTGTGTCGGTGATCTTCGGGAATGTCGTCAGGCTGCCGCAGTAGGGGCATTCGCCCGAGGTCACTCCGTCCGGCAGCTCGTTCAAACCGCCGCACATCTTGCATTGAATCTTTGCCATAAAAAACCTATGCTCCGAGAACGTGTGTGAATCTTTTTTTCATAATTATATCTCGGCAATCGATAAATGCAAATGCATTTGTGCAAAAAAAAGAAAAAAACTGCGGCATTCATTTCCGATCCGGAAAGAAAGCCGCGTTCGGGCACGAAAAGCCCGCGGGAAAGGCCGGACCGTGGCCGGGCAAATTATGCCTCAGGGTAGCGCGCCAGGAGTTCCTTCGCGGCGGTCAGCACGTCCCCGACGTCGATTGCCTGCGGGATCTTCTCGATGTTCTGATGCACGCCGTGCCCGGTGCGGACCAGCGCGACGCCGCGGCATCCGGCGTTGAGCCCGGCCTCCAGGTCGGATTCCTTGTCGCCGATCATGAAGGAGGCCGACAGGTCGATGCCGAGCTCCTTCGCAGCCCGCAGGAAGAGCCCCGGCTTCGGCTTGCGGCAGTCGCAGTCGATCGCGTACTCCGGCACGATGCCCTTCCTGTGGTGGAAACAGTAGTAGGCGGCGTCGATGGCCGCGCCTTCCGCCGCGAGAAGTTCGTTCATGCGGGCGTCGACGGCCTTCAGGTCTGCCTCGGTGAAATAGCCGCGGGCGATGCCGGACTGGTTGGACACGACGATGACCAGACGCCCGGCGTCGTGCATGGCGCGGACGGCCTCCGCGGCGAACGGGCACAGGCGGACCTGGGCGGGGTCGTGGATGTAGTCGGCCTCTTCGATGATGACGCCGTCGCGGTCGAAAAAGCATGCCTGGCGCATGGGAAAGCCTCCTGATGGAAAAGTTTTTTGCAATGCGGTGAATTACGGTCAATAATGTAGCATGACGCGGGAAAAAAGCAAGCCGCCGAAAAGAAAAAAGGACGGAGACTTTGAAAGCCTCCGTCCGAGTTTTGCTGTGGAAAGCGCGCCGGGCTTATGCGGGCTGGGGTTCCGGTGCGGAGCCGGAAACCGCGGCCTTCTTCTGCTTCTTGAGCGCCTTCTTCTCGCGGACGCGTTCGCGCCAGCCTTCCCATCCGGCGTAGAACGCGGGGATGAAGAAGAGGGTGATGAGCGTGGAGCTGGTGAGGCCGCCGATCACGGCGCGCGCGAGGGGCGCCTGGGATTCGCCGCCTTCGCCGAGGCCGAGGGCGAGCGGGACGAGGCCGAGCACGGTGGTGAGGGTGGTCATCAGGATCGGGCGCAGACGGCGGCGTCCGGTTTCGCGGACGGCGACCGCGAGCGGGAGCTTGTCGCGGCGTCGCAGGAGGTTTGCCGTGTCGACGAGCAGGATGGCGTTGTTCACCACGATACCGGCGAGCATGACGCAGCCGATGAAGGACTGGATGTTGAACGTGGTGTAGGTGAGGAAGAGCATCAGGATGACGCCGATGGCCGCGAGCGGCACGGAGAACATGACGATCAGCGGGTCGATCAGGGATTCGAACTGGCATGCCATGACCATGTACACCAGGACGAGCGCGAGAGCGAACGCCATGCCGAGCTCGCGGAACGTCTCCTGCTGGTCCTCGTAGTCGCCGGAGAACGAGATCGTGAAGTCGGCGGGCAGCGGATAGAGCGACTTGATCTTCTCCTGCATCTCCTCGACGGCAGACCCGAGGTCGCGGTCGTAGAGGTTGGCGGAGACGGTCAGGTTGCGCTGCTGGTTCTTGCGTTCGATGGTCACCGGTCCGAGGACCTTTTCCGTGGTGAGGAAGTTTCGGAGGGCGACGTTTTCGCCGTCTCCGTTGCGGACGGTGAGGTCGAGCAGGGAGTCGGTGTTCATGTACTTGGCGTCCTTGACCTTCACGAGGATCTTGTACTCGTAGCCGTTCTCGCGGAAGTAGTTGGCCTGGGTTCCGGCGAGGCCGAGGCGGAGGCAGTTCGCGATGGTGTTCACGTCCACCTTCATCTTGCCGGCCTTTTCACGGTCGATGATCACGCGGTTTTCCGGCATGCCGATGTCGCGGGAGAGCTTCGCGTCGGTCACGCCCTCGACGGTGAGGCAGAGCGCCTGCACGCGGCGGGCGAGTTCCTCGGCGGTTTCGAAGTCGTAGCCGCGGATGTCGATCTGGATGGCGTCGCCGCCCGCGCCGCGTCCGCCCATGAAGGACTGCGCGGAACGCACGCGGAAGATGGTGCCGGGGAGTTTGTTGAGCGCTTTGCCGAGGCGGGCGGCGATGGACTCGATGCCCTCGATGCGTTCGGTCCTCGGGGTGAGCTTCAGGTTGTAGCTTGCCTTGTGGCCGCCGGAGGAGTTCCATGTGGATGCGCCGGCGGAGGAGGTCCAGTACTTGAGGTCGGGGCCTATTTGCGAGCGGATGATCTGCTCGGTGGCGATGACGGTCTCGTTCACGAATTCGGGGCCGGTGCCGACGGCATCCTCCATGTTGATGCGGATCTGGCCTTCGTCGGTCTTCGGCATGAGCTCGGTGCCGATGAGGGGGGCGATCACGAAGCAGAACGACAGGAGGGCGACGCTGAAGATGATCGTGACGAGCTTATGGCGCAGAACGGAGTCGAGGGCGTCGGCGTAGTAGTCGCCGAGGGCGTCGAAACCTTTCTTGGAGATCCTGGCGAACCAGGAGATGAACCCGGTCTTCTTGGATTCGCTCTCGGTGAGCATCTGGCCGCAGAGCATCGGCACGATGGTGAGGGCGGAGATGAGCGAGCAGAGGAGCGCGAACGCGATGACGTAGGCGAGCTGCTTGAACATCACGCCCGCCATGCCCTTCATGAAGACCATGGGCAGGAAGACGGCGACAGTGGTAAGCGTACTGGAGATGAGGGCGCTGGTCACTTCGCTGGCGCCCTGCCGGGCCGCCTCGGCGCGCGGCATGCCGCCGTCATGCAGCCGCACGGTATTCTCCAGCACCACGATGGAGTTGTCCACGAGCATGCCCACGCCGAGCGCGAGTCCGCCGAGCGTCATGATGTTCAGCGTGAATCCGCAGAAGTAGATGAGGGCGAAGGTGGCGACGATCGACAGCGGGATGCTGATGGCGATGATGAGCGTGCTTCGGATGTTGCAGAGGAAGACGAAGAGGATCAGGATGGCGAGGAGGCCGCCGGAGACGGCGGTGTTCGACACGTTGTTGATCGAGCGCTGGATGTACTCGGATTCGTCGGTGACGGGGACGATGTTGAAGCTTCCGGCAAGTTCGGCGTTGATCTTCTCGAGTTCGGCGCGGACTTCCTTCGCGACGCCGACGGTGTTGGAGCCGGACTGCTTGTAGACCTCGATGTAGATGCCGGGCTTGCCGTTGATGCGGACGAAGCGCGTTGCCTCCTCATGGGTGTCGATCACCTCGGCGACGTCGCGGATGCAGACTGCGGAGCCGTCGGGTCCGACCGTGAGGAAGAGGTTGCGGATCTCATCGAGGTTGTTGAACGTGCCGATGGTGCGGAGGCGGACGTCGAGCGTACCGGATTTCTGGTTGCCGGCGGGGGTAGTGACGTTGGCGCTGCGGAGCTTGTTGAGGATGTCGGTGAGCGGAACGCGGAGAAGTTTCGCCTTGTCGACGTCGAGCAGGACGTGGATCTCGCGGTCGTGGCCGCCGCTGATGTTGGCGCTGGCGACGCCTTCGACACGCTCGAAGCGGTACACGACGCTGTCCTCCAGGTATTTCTTGGCTTTGGTCAGGTCCATGTCCGTGCTTACGCCCAGGCGCATGATCGGCATGGAGGCGGAGTTGAACCGGATGAGCATCGGTCGGTCGACGTCATCGGGCAGCATCTTCAGCGCGCGGTCGATGCGGTCGCGGATGTCGGAGATGGCGTTGTCGAGGTTTGTGCCCCAGGTGAAGCGCACGATGACGGAGCTGGTCTCCTCGGAGCTGATGGAGGTGATCTCCTCGATGCCGGTGACGGCGCTGATCTGGCGTTCGATCGGGCGCGTGATGAGTTCCTCGACTTCCTGCGGGGATGCGTCGTCGTAGAACGTGGTGATGGAGCACGCGGGGAAGTCGATCTCCGGGAAGAGGTCGACGGGGAGGTACTTCAGCGAGATGCCGCCCAGCACCAGGACGATGCAGGCGAACATCGAGATGAAAATCGGTCTCGAGACGGAAAAGTCGGCTAATTTCATGGCGCTTTTTCTCCGGATTCGGCCGAGCCGGCCTGCTGCGGCTGTCCTGCGGCGGGCTGCTGTTCAGGCTGACCGTCCTGTCCTGCGGCGGGCTGCTGCGTTTTGCCGTTCGCGGCTTCTGCGGCCAGGGCCTCCGCCATATGCAGGCGGCTGAGCTGGGAGATTTCGACCTGCTTGCCGTTTTCGAGCATGTGGTTGCCGACGGTCACGATCAGGTCATTGTTCTTGAACGCGGGAGAAAGGATTTCCACGCGGTTCCGGGTCTCAAGTCCGGTCTGGACCGGGACGAACCTCGCGGTCTGGTCGGACGGGTCGATCATGAAGACGCCGAGCCTCTCATCCCTGGTAAGGACGGCGTTCGGCGGGACGGCCTGCGTGTCCCTGTGTTCGGAAAGGACAATGCGCACGCGCACGAACATGCCGGGGCGGAGGCGGAAATCGAGGTTCGGGATGGAGAGGATGGCGACCACGGTGCGGGTGCTTTCGGCGAGCTCGTTGGAGATCATTTCCACGGTGCCCTTGAACGTGACGCCGGGGTAGGCGTCCGTGGTGACTTCGGCCATCTGCCCGACCTGAAGGAACCGGAAATCGCGTTCGATGATCGGGATCCTGGCCTTGATGCGGTCGATCTCGATGATCTTCAGGATCGGCTTGCCGGGGGAGACGAGCGAACCTTCGTCGACGTAGCGGTCGCCGACGTGGCGGATGTCGGAGCCGGAGTTCCATTCGGCGAAGATCCTGGTGTCGTCAAGCTTGACCTTCGCGGCGGCGAGCCTGGCCTCGCAGTTCTGGATGTTGGCTTCGCTCTGGACGAGGGCGGCTTCCTGGACTTTCATGGCGCTTTCGGCGTTTTCGAATTCGGAGTCGCTGGTGGCGTTGCGGTCCAGGAGGAGCTTCAGGCGTTCGTACTGGGATTTGCGGAGTTTGAGGAGGGCTTTCACCTCAATGTCTTTGGCTTTTGCGACTTCGAGTTCGGCCTGTGCCTGGCGCACGGCCTGGTCGTAGTTGGAGTCGTCGAGCTGGGCGATGAGGTCGCCCTTCTTGATCTTGTCGCCGATGTCGAATTTCAGGGAGACAAGCTTGGCGGAGACTTCGGGGTCGATATCAAAGGAGCTCCAGGCCTGGGTCGTGCCGGAGTAGACGCGTTCGTCCAGCATGGTGACGTGTTCCGGCTTGACCACGTTCACGACGACGGCATCCTCCGGGCGTTTCTGCGCCTTTCTTTCCTCTTCCTTGAGGGATTCCTGGTATCGCTGCCAGGCGAAAACCGCGATGGCGGCAAATCCTGCGATGAGGACCAGAAGAACGATCTTTTTTCCCATTTTATGCTTTCTCCAAATGTTTTGGTTTTGTTTTTTATTCGATGTGCGAATTATAAGTTAGCACAACTTTTGAAAAAATCAAGTCGGCGGTGGCATAATGATCGGTCTTTTTACCATCTATAGAAAAAAAACGGAAGGCGGACTTGACTTTTCTCCGTTCGATGCTATTGTTTTTACAAGTTGTTCAGCTCTGCAAAAAGTTATTGAAGGAGAAAAAAATGGATTCCAGTTCCATCGTCGTAACGCCTCAGGCCAGGGATTTTGCCAAAGATATTTCCGTCGCGCCGGCTGCCAGTCCCCAGAACGCCCCGAACATCACGCAGAAGGGTCCCGATCCGCAGCCGATCTCGCAGGCCACCGGAGCGCCCGACCTGGCGCCGGGACAGAAGCCCGACCCGAAGAAACAGCCGTCGATCTACGGCGAGATCCCGCAGGTCCCGGTCCTCGACGCGGTCGAGGGCATCAAGTTCGACTTCAACCACGGTATTCGCATTCTCTTCCCGCAGAACGGCAAGAACTACCATGTGACGTTCACGGACATCGACACGGGCATCATCCTGTACAGCGCGGACACCGTGCCGGGCGCATTCATCACCAGCGTCAAGAAATTCTTCATCCGGTTCCGCCTCATCATCCATGACAAGGGCAACGACACGCCGATCTTCACGCATGATTTCGATGCCACGGACAAGGAGGTCATGATCCAGCTCCCGGTCGGCACCATCGGCGACAGCATCGGCTGGTTCAGCTACGTCGAACGCTTCCAGCAGAAGCACAAATGCAGGCTCGTCTGCGTGATGACCCCGTGGATCGCGGACATCTTCAGGAAGCAGTACCCGAACATTACGTTCATCACCACCGAGGAGACCAAGACGCACCGTCCGTACGCCTCCTACTACATGGGACTCTTCTTCCGCGGCGACGTGGACAACCAGCCGATCGACTTCCGCTACATCGGCCTGCACAGGACCGCCGGTTACATCCTCGGGCTGGAGGATACCTCCGACATCCCGCCGCGCGTGGACCTCTCCGCCCCGCGCAAGATCAAGGAAAAATACGTCTGCGTCGCGGCGCAGTCCAGCTCCCAGGCGAAATACTGGAACAACCCGTTCGGATGGATCACCCTCGTGCAGTTCCTGAAGGACAACGGCTACCGCGTGCTCTGCATCGACAAGGAGAAAGTGCACGGCATCGGCCTGAACTGGAACTATATCCCGTACGGCACCGAGGACTTCACCGGCGACATCCCGCTTCAGGAACGCATCAACCTCATCAAGGATGCGGATTTCTTCGTCGGACTCTCCAGCGGACTCTCCTGGCTCGCCTGGACCTGCAAGGTGCCCGTCGTGATGATCTCCGGCTTCACGCACCCGACCAACGAGTTCGCCACGCCGTACCGCATCATCAACTACCACACCTGCCATTCCTGCTGGAACGACATGCGCGAGAACTTCGACCACTACGACTTCCTCTGGTGTCCGCGCCACAAGGGGACCGACCGCCATTTCGAGTGCACCCGCCTCATTTCCGCGGAGCAGGTCATCAACACCATCAAGAAGATCCCGACGTTCCGCCCCTCCGAGAAGCCGAAGGACGAAGCCGCATCCAAGGACGCCACCGCCCGCGACCCGAAGGACGGCAAGCATAAGAAATAACACCGGCGGAGCCCGGCGCTGCCACAGGAATCTTTGCCTCGTGCCGCGGCGAAGCCCGGCGCTGCCACAGGAATCTTTGCCTCGTGCCGCGGCGAAGCCCGGCGCTGCCACAGGAATCTTTGCCTCGTGCCGCGGCGAAGCCCGGCGCTGCTTCGGGAGGCTTTGCCCCGCCGGAGATCGTTTCTTTGCAACCCCGAAAGGACATCCCCATGCATCACTTTTTAGAAGCTGCGATGCTGATCTGTTTCGGCGCCAGCTGGCCGTTTGCCATCATCAAGACCGTCCGCGTGAAGAACCCTGCAGGCAAGAGCTATCTTTTCGCCGCGCTGGTCATCGCCGGGTACGTTGCCGGATGCACCGCCCGGTTCATGCGCGACGGCGCGGACGGCGTGTTCTGCCTGTACATCTTCGATATGCTGATGGTGATGACGGACACGGTGCTGTGCCTGTACTACAAACGGCGCAACGAACGGAACGCTGCGGCATGACGGCGCCTTCGGCTTTTTTTGCAAATTGTTCCCTTTGTGTTTGACAAAGCGGACTTTGCGATTTATAATATTATAAACCGTGTTCCGTTTTCCGTCTTCGTATGGGCGGGGGACCCTCATCGCATCCAGTATTCCCAGGGGAGTTTGCGCCATGACCGGACGTTTTACCGCTTCGTTTTCCGCCTTGTTTATGATCGTGCTGCTGAATATGCCGGGGACGGCGGTGTTCGCGCTGGATGCCGATCCCGTCCTGATCGCCGCGCCGGACAAGAAACCGTTCATCATGACGGTGATGGGGGTACGGAAGGCGTTTCCCGTCGCAGCCGATACCATCCGGGTGGAGATCGGGATGGCATCCAATTCCGGCCCGCTCAATGAACTGTCCGCATACCGCATCGTCAGCGAGGACGACTCGGAATATGCCTACGAGAAATTCGTCCAGCCCGCCGATGTGTCGTTTCCGTCCGAACACAGCATCTTGGAGGCGGCCGTTCCGGACGGGTTCAAGTCGGAATCAAAAGAATCGAACATCACCGAGTTCAAGCGCGAAACAGTCGACCTGAAACTGCATGCGCCCATGCAGGCCGGCAAGGCCTATGCGGTCATCACGCACGGACGCGGGTCCGATGTCGTGTCCGCCGGACGCGCCGCATACGAATTCCGCTACGATCCGGCGGACATCCCGAATGCTCCGGATGTACAGCATAAGCCCGACCTCATGACGCTGACCGCGCTCGGGCTTCGGGGGCTGGACAGCGTCGGGAACGGCATCATCCGGCTGGAGTTCGGCCCGACTTTTTTCTGCAAGGAGGGGTATCTGCTCAAGCATTACCACATCACGGTCAACGGCGAGCCCGTCGTCATCACGGCCATGGGGCGCCGAAGCCAGCTTGACCTGTACCGGCCGGTCGGCTGGCCGTACTCCGTGATCATGCAGCATGAAGTCTTCCTGCAGCTGGACCGTGTACTCGCGGAGGGCGACCGGCTTCGCGTCGAGGTCGATCCCGCCGTGGTGTCCGGCGCGAACGCCGCCGAGATCGTGTTTTCGGACAAGCGTTCGTTTTCCTGTGCGGTGAAGGTCAACCAGGTCGGCTACATCGCATCGGCGGTGAAGACCGCGGAGATCGGGCGCTGGCTCGGCTCCTTCCCGGATGAAAGCGCGATCCTGGCGGTTTCGGGCGAGTCGGAGCATTTCCGCAACATCTCGGCGGACGAGATATTCTTCGGCTCATCCGGAGGCGAAAAGGACGACAAGGACAAAAAGGAATCCGCAGAGAAGGAAGACAAGCCGGGCAAGGCGGAATCCATCAATGCGGGGACTGCATCGGCCGCGGCCCATGAATTCGCCAGGGCCTCGCTCAAATACGACGCCCCGCCGCCGTTCGAGATCCGTGATGTCCGCACGGACGAGGTCGTTTTCTCCGGCCGGAGCAGGCTTTCCAACCCGGGAAACCGCTCGGAGGGCAGGTCGCAGTATTCCGGCGAGAACGTCTACGAGATCGATTTCACATCGTTCAAGACGCCCGGCCGTTACTACATTGTCGTTCCCGGTACGGGCCGCAGTTTCGAATTCTCCATCGCGTCCGACGTTTACGACGAGGCGTTCCGGACCGCGGCGTACGGCCTTTTCGCCCAGCGGTGCGGCATCGCGCTGGAGCCTCCGTATTCGGAGTGGCGGCGCATCGCCTGTCACGACCATGGCATCCAGTTGACCTCGCAGCAGCAGATCGAAAATGGCTCGTTCATCGACGTGAAGAAAGCCATCTACGAGAAAAACGATTCGCCTGAAGTGAATGCGCGGCCCGCGGTGTATGCCGGGCCGGGGCTGATTGCGCATTTCCCGTTCGACGGTTCCGCCGCGAACTCCGTTTCCGGCGGCATGACACTTTCGCCGTCGAACGGGACGGCGCAGTCCTTCCGGACCATGCCGAACCTTCTCTGGGACGGCGAGTCCAACCGTGTCTTCGCGACGAAATCCGGGCAGGACAACGGCTGGACGGGAAAGCTGGTCTACGACAAATCGAAGGGGCTTACGTTCAACTTCTGGCTGCGGCGCAGCGACGCGCCCAAGGGAAACCGGTTCGACGGCGAGCTCCTGTCGCTTTATTCCGGGCGCTCCAGGTCCTTCCGGTTCTACTGCATCTGGGGCGTGCCGAATTACGAGTTCAACGGCACCAGGATTTATGCGGGAACCCGGTTCGGCGACGACCTCTGGCACTGCTACACTTTCGTGCTCGAGCCGGATTCCGGGGCATGGACCTGCCGGGTTTACCGGGACGGCAAACTCCTCAGGGCCGGTTCCGCCCCCGCTTCGTTTTCGCCGGGGGATGCCTTCACGTTCGGAGCCGTCTCCAACACGGGCGCGGAGGGGTGCTATTTCGACGAGCTGCGCATCTACAACCGCGCACTCTCCCCGGACGAGATCGCGAAGCTGTGCGAACGGACCGAGGCCGTCCTGCCGAAGCGCATCGAGGCGTCCGGCGGGCATCACGATGCAGGCGACTACAATCCGCGCTCGCATATTGACGTCGCACAGATCCTGATGGACGCATACGAGATCGCCCCGAAGAAGTTCTACGACGGACAGCTCAATATCCCGGAAAAGGGCAACGGCATCCCGGACATCCTCGACGAGGCGTTGTGGGCGCTCAAGCTCTGGATCGGCCTTCAGGACGAAGATGGCGGAGTCTATGACGGCACCGAGTCCGACGGCGACCCGAATTTCTTCCAGACGGTCGAGCTCGATCCGAAGGGCGACTTCGCCTATGCCAAGGACAGCCGCGGTTCGCTGCAGTTCGCAGGGGCCATGGCGCATGCCTCACGCCTCCTCCGGTCCGTCGGCAAGACGGAGATGGCCGACGATTACCTGAAGCGCGCACGCCGGGCCTACGACTGGGGCGTGGCGCACAAGCCGGAGACCAACGACGCGCAGAAATTCGGGGCTTACTACACGACCCAGCTCGCCTATGCGGCCGCCCAGCTCTTCCACACAACGGGCGAGGACTCCTACCACCAGGCGTTCCTGGACAATACGCCGTGGAAGAAGAACCCGAAGGCGAAGATGGTGTCGAGCGACAACAACAGCTACGACCTTACCCTCGCGGCCTACGCCTATGCCGCCATCCCGCCCTCCAAGGCTTCCGTCACCGTGCATTCCGACGTCGTCCGCGCCATCTGCGAGGAAGCGGACCTGTATGTCGATGCCTCGAACAAGGCCCCCTACAAATTCGTCCGCCATCCCTATGCGCCCATGAACTGGGGTACCGGCGCCTACGAGCATTTCCTCTCCGTCGTCTGGCACGCCTGGGCGTTCACCGACAACAAGCTCAATGTCAAAAAATACCGCGAGGCCATGATCAAGACGGCCGACAACACCCTCGGCTGCAACCCGCTTGGCATCAGCTGGATCGTCGGGCTCGGTTCGAACAGCATCCATGCCCCGCTCCACAACAGCAGGTTCAACCCCACCGGGTTCTCCGTCCGCGGCATGCAGTCCCAGGGGCCCGACGACAGAGGCAGGGAATACAACTACCCCGCCACGCTCTTCCCGAAACGCGACAAGACGCCGCCGCTCTACTGCTTCGTCGATGCCATTTTCGCCATCGGCATGGATGAAGGCACTGTGACGCACCAGGCCGAAACCATGGCAGCCTTCGGCCTGCTCCTTCCCGACGTGAAAAAGCCGGACGACGACGCGAAAAAATAAGCGCGGGGAACCGGTCCCCGCGCAGTGTTCCGACGCATGCAGCCTGCCGCCCCGACAATATGACGCGGGCGGCTTTTTATCGGAATGGCAATCAGTAGCGGTAGTTGTCCGGCTTGAAGGGGCCGGAGACTTTCACGCCGATGTAGTCGGCCTGCTCCTGCGTGAGCTTCGAGAGCTTCGCGCCGCATTTCGCGAGGTGGAGCCGCGCGACTTCCTCATCGAGCTTCTTCGGGATCAGGTAGACCTGTTTTCCGAGCTTTTTCCCGGCGATCTCGATCTGGGCGAGGACCTGGTTCGAGAAGGAGCAGCTCATGACGAAGTTCGGGTGACCGGTGGCGCAGCCGAGGTTCACGAGACGGCCTTCGGCGAGCAGGTAGATGCTGTGCCCGTCGGGGAACGTGTACTTGTGGACCGGGCATTCGTGCCCCTTGATCTCGGTGACCTTGATACCCTTCACCGCCTTCAGTCCGGCCACGTCGATCTCGTCGTCGAAGTGTCCGATGTTGCAGACGATGGCCTGGTCCTTCATCGCGGCCATGTGCTTTGCGGTGATGATGCGGCAATTGCCGGTGCAGGTCACGTAGACGTCGGCGGTCTTCAGCGCGTCCTCGATGCGGGCGACCTGGAACCCTGCCATGCACGCCTGAAGCGCGCAGATGGGGTCGACCTCGGTCACGACGACACGGGCGCGTTCATTCTTCATGGCCTCGGCGCAGCCTTTGCCGACGTCGCCGTAGCCGCAGACCACGACCTGCTTGCCGGAGAGCAGCACGTCGAGTGCGCGCTTGAGTCCGTCGGGAAGGGAGTGGCGGCAGCCGTAGACATTGTCGAACTTGGATTTCGTGACGGAGTCGTTCACGTTGATGGCGGGGAAAAGGAGCTCGCCGGTCTTTGCCAGGTGGTTGAGGCGGTGGATGCCGGTGGTGGTTTCCTCGGAGACGCCCTTCATGCCCGCTGCGATCTTCCGCCAGAACTTGCGGTCTTTTTTGCGGATGTCCTTCAGCAGGGCGAAAACGGCTTTTTCGTCGGCGGATTTCGGCGCGGTCTTCAGGAACTCGGGGTGAAGCTCGCCCTTCACGCCCATGTGGATCAGGCCGGTGGCGTCGCCGCCGTCGTCCACGATCTGGTCGGGGCCCTTGCCGTCCGGCCAGACCATCGCCTTCATGACGAACTCCCAGTATTCCGGGATGCTCTCGCCCTTGAATGCGAAGACCGGGATGCCGCGTTTCGCGATCGCGGCGGCGGCGTGGTCCTGTGTGGAGAATATGTTGCAGGAACACCAGCGGAGGTCGGCGCCGAGTTCTGCGAGGGTTTCGATGAGGACCGCGGTCTGGATGGTCATGTGCAGGCAGCCCATGATGCGGATCCCGGCGAGCGGTTTTGCCTTGCTGTACTGTTTGCGGAGCGCCATGAGTCCGGGCATTTCGTACTCGGCGATTTCGATCTCCCTGCGTCCGAAATCGGCCAGTCCGATGTCGCGGACGAGGTATTCGCCTTTGTTTTTCCGGGGTGTTTTCGCGGTCATGTGATTTTTCCTTATCGTTGGTTATGTGTATGAAAAAAGATTTCAGACCATGGTGCGGATGCGTTCGCGCAAATTATGCCAGCTGTCTTCCGGCAGGCGCGCGCCGAAATGCGACACCGCGGCGGCGCCCAGGATCGAGCCGATGTGCCCGCAGACTTCCGGCCCGGCATGGTGCAGCCGGCCGAACAGGAATCCCGCCTGCCAGAGGTCGCCCGCGCCCGTCGCGTCGACCGGGTTTGCCGGTTCCGGCGGGATGCGGACGGTACGCCCGTCCATGCGGACGAGCGAACCGAGCGCGCCGAGCTTGACGGCGGCGACGGGGCAGAGCCGTGCGAGCGCGCCGAGCATGGATTCGGGATCGTCCGTCCCGGCGAATTCCGCCGCTTCCAGTTCGTTGGCGAAGACGACGTCGACATAGTTGTCCAGATATTCGCGGAGTTCGGCGCGGTATTTCCGCACGATCCCGTAGGACGCCAGGTCGAAGCTTACCGGGATCCCGGCATTTTTCGCGCGTTCGAAGAGATGCGGCAGGAACGTCCGGTCGTTCAGTCCGCACAAGTAGCCTTCCGTGTGCAGGAGCCCCGCGCCGTCCAGGTCGGACGGCAGGATCTCGTCCGCGCGCATTTCCGCGGAAGCCCCGAGGTCGGTCACCATGGAGCGGTCGGCATCCGGCGAAACCAGGCTCAGGCAGCGGCCGGTGTGTTTCGTCGGATGGTATTTGAAGGAATGGATCCCGCCGCCGGCTTCCGCGAACGTGTCGCGGTAGTACACGCCGTCGTCGTCGAGGCCGAGCCAGCCAAGGAACCGTGTGCTGCAGCCGAGTTCGGAAAGCCCGCACAGCAGATTTCCGGTCGAGCCGCCCGGCGCTTTCTCCGGCCGGAATCCTCGTTCCTGCAGATGCCGGATCAGTTCGTCCAGTCGTGCGGCGTCGACCCAGGTGGTGTTGCCCCGTCCGTCCGGCAGTTCCTGCGCCAGAAACTCGTCGTCGACGCGGACCAGGAGGTCTACGATCGCGGTTCCCGCACCGGCGACTGCGGCGGACTGGCTGTTCATCCCGGGTTGTCCTGCGCGGGTTCAGTCCGCGTATCGTTTCGCGGCTTCGAGGAGCACGTCCACCTTGTCGGTGGCTTCCCACGGGAATCCTTCGCGCCCGAAATGCCCGTAAGCCGCCGTCTGACGGTAGGTCCAGCCTTTGCGTTCCTTCAGACCGAGCGTCTCGGTGATGCCCGCCGGGGTCATGTCGAAGACCTCGCGGATGATCTTTTCCAGTGCGTGGTTGCCGACCTTGCCGGTGCCGAACGTGTCGACGAAGATGGAGACCGGCTCCGCCACGCCGATGGCATATGCCACCTGGATCTGGCAGCGGTCCGCCAGGCCGGCTTTCACGATGTTCTTGGCGATATAGCGGCACATGTAGGCCGCGGAACGGTCCACTTTCGAGGGGTCTTTCCCCGAAAAGCAACCGCCGCCGTGCAGGCCGCGTCCGCCGTAGGTGTCCACGACGATCTTGCGTCCGGTAAGCCCGGTGTCGCCGGCGGGGCCGCCGATCACGAATTTCCCGGTCGGATTCACGAAAAACACGGTCCTTTCCGTCAGGAAACCGACGGGGATCACGTCCGCCGCGACTTTCCGCACGAGCGATTCGATCTTTTCGTGGGGAGTGTCCTCGGTATGCTGGGTGGAGACGACGATGGCGTCGACCGCCACGGGCCTGTCGTTTTCATAGCGCACGGACACCTGGCTCTTTGCGTCGGGGCGCAGGAACCCGTATTTTTCCGGTTCGGTCTTGCGGAGGCGGGCCAGTTCGGCGACAATGCGGTGGGCGTAGTAGATCGGGGCGGGCATCAATGCGTCGGTCTCGGTGCAGGCGAACCCGAACATCATGCCCTGGTCGCCGGCTCCCTGCGCCTTGTTCTTCCCGGCGTCGACGCCCTGCGCGATGTCGGGCGACTGCCGGTGGATCTTCAGCAGGATCTCGGCCGTGTCGGCGGAGAAGCCGAGTTCCGGGTCGGTGTAGCCGATGTCGCGGACGACGCCGCGGGCGATCCTTTCCCAGTCCACGTTCGCTGTCGTCGTGATCTCGCCCGCGAGCAGGATGAAATCCGTGGTGCAGAGCGTCTCCAGCGCCACGCGGCTTTCCTTGTCCTGCTCCATGCAGGCGTCGAGTATGGCATCGGATATCTGGTCCGCGACCTTGTCGGGATGTCCCTCCGAGACGGATTCCGAGGTGAAGAGATAATCTTTTCTGAGATGGGTCATGATGGTGGATTCGCTATGGGTAAAAGTCGAGAATGAATGACGGAAAAAAAGCCGGATATAAAAGATGCACAGTATATTAATATAGCATGACCCGGCCCGCGATACAAATTCGCATCGCGAATAATCCCGTTTTTTACGTTGTTTGGGCGGGACGATACCGGAACAGTTTGTTTTATTGCCGGGCGGACGTCAGATGCTGAAGAGCGATCCGATCTTCTTCCCGATCAAAACAGATGCGGCGGCGAGAATGGACGCCAGGAAGCACATCGACCACACGCCGAACGCCGCGGCGGTGTCCGGCCCGGAACCGAGGTATTGCGAGAGCTCGTAAATGGCCTTCGTGATCGGGTAGAATTCGGCTTTCTGCGCGAGGATCAGGGAGTCGGAGACCTCCATCATGGAGAAGCTGAACGCGAACAGCGCGCCCACGACCACGTTCGCCGCCACCAGCGGGAGCGTGATCTTCAGGAGCGTGCGGACGCAGCCAGCCCCGGCGTTCCGGGAGGCACGTTCGAGTTCTTCGGGCGTCTGGTCCAGCCCCCCGGCAACGGACCGCAGGACGTACGGCACGCGCCGGACCGCGTAGGCGACGGCGAGCAGGAAGACCGGGTTCGCGACCGGATCGAACAGCATGTGCGCCCAGCGGTAGCGGATGGACATGCCGAGGAACCCGACGGCCATCACGACGCCCGGGATCATGAGCGGAGTCATGGCGACGAGGTCGAGCAGCCAGCCGAATTTGAGTTTGGCGCGCCGGGTCAGAAACGCCGTCAGTACGCCCGCGGCCAGGGACAGCCCCATCGCCAGCAGCGCGTATTTCAGGCTGTTCACGATGCTCGGCACGACCAGGTGGTCGCCGAGGGCGTTCCGGTAGTGCATCAGGGAGAAGTGTTCCGGCAGGATCGTCCCGCTCCAGCTCGTGGAGGACGCGATCAGCACCAGGCAGATGTGCGGCAGGGCCGCGACGAACGTGAATCCGGCGAAGACTGCGAGCGGGGCCCAGCGGGCGGGGCCGGTCAGTTTCCGGGCGGATGCGCCCGGCGTGCCTTTCGCGGCCGATGCGGCTTCGCCGTGTCCGAGCAGGAGCTTCGAGGCGAGGTAGAGCAGGCAGGATGCGGCGAGTGTGATGATGACGAGGGCGTAGGCGGCGGGATTGGTGCCGAGCTCGGTGACGCCGTTGAAGATCTGGACCGGGGTCACGGTGTTGTACCCGAACATGAGCGGGGTGCCGAGCTCCGTGAACGCCCAGATGAGCACGATGCTGCCGCCCGCGAGGATCCCGGGGCGGAGCATGGGCAGTGTGATGCGGCGGAACCTCTGCCACGGCCCGGCGCCGGCGTTCCGGGCGGATTCGAGCAGAGACGGATCGATGTTCCCGAACGCCGTGATGAGGTTCAGGTAGGCGATCGGGTACAGGTGCAGGGCCTGGATCACGCAGACGCTCCAGAACCTGCCGCTGCCGCCGAGCCAGTCGACCGCCGGGAGCCCGACGGCGTTCAGCAGGCTGTTCAGGAGCCCGTAGTGGCCGAGGAGCTGCTGGAATCCGAGCGCTCCCACGAACGGCGGCAGGATCATCGGCGCCATCATCATTACGGAGCAGGCGGCCTTGCCGGGGAAGTCGTATTTGTCATAGAGCGCGGCGAGCGGGATGGAGATCAGGAAGACGAGGGCGGTGGTGACGACCGCGATGGCGAGCGAATTCATCATACCCTGGAGATACATGCGGTTGCGGAAGACTTCCCGCATGATCGCCGGGTCGCAGCCCTCCGCCACGACCGTGAAGAGCGGCAGGAAGAGGAACAGCGCGAAAAATGCCAGGACCGCCAGCGCAAGGAAAATGGAGAGGAAGCGCTTCATTTCGCGGCTCCTTTCTTCCGGGCGAGCTCCGCGGCGCGCAGATAGCCTGCACGGGCCGCCTCGGTCCAGCGGGTGCGCGCGGCCGCCGCTTCGACGGGTGTGCCGTTCAGGGCTTTTGCCTCTTCCGCAGCAGCTTCATAGGGCACGGGGAGCGCGAGAAGTTCCGCCATGGCTTCGGGATTGGCCTCCGGGCCGCCGTTGCCGAGGATGGCCCTCCATGCGGCGCGCAGGTCGTCCTCCGGGTCGAGGGCGACGCACTTGATGAGCACGCGGATGAGGCTGAAATAGCGCCCCGTCCATGCGGATTTGTATTCGAAGGTGCCGCCGAGGTCGTACGGGCGGTAGTCGGGCAGGCTCTGAAGATCTGCGGAAATCTCGCATGGGGAATCCTTGCGGACGGTCGGGCGGAGCTGGGCGTAGCGGACCGGGCCGCCCGGCGTGCCGGGTTTCTGAAGCCAGATGGCCGCACCTTCCTTCGAGAGCAGGAAGTCGATGAAATCCTTTGCGGCATCGGGGTTCGGCGCGCCGCGCAGGAGCTGGACGGGGTCGGCGGTGACGGCGGTCCCGCCGCGCGGCATGACGTAGGTCATGGTCGGGGCTCCGGTCGTCTGGCGGGACCATTCCGCCTCGCTGAATCCGTAGAAATCAATGCAAATGCCGGCCGCCGCCTCGCCGGAGGAAACGTCGCGGACGACCTTGCCCGCGCTGTCGGCGATGGAGCGCGCGTTCGCGGTAAGGAGCTTGATGCGGCGGAAGCCTTCGAGCCAGCCCTGTTCCGGTCCGAGTTCGGCCATGGCCTGCTGGATGATCATTTCGTAGCATTTGGTGATGGACCCGGATTTGGTCGGGTCGGCGAGCACGAGCGTGCCGAAATAAGCCGGATCGGTGAGGTCGATCCAGTTCTGCGGCAGTTCGATGCCGAGCTCGCGGACGCGCCGGAAATTGTATGCGATGCCGAACGAGGAGAGGCAGTACCCGTAGTAGCGTCCCTGCGGGTCGTAGATCTGTTCGCCCGCGAAGTTCATGGGGATGACGTCGTCGGTGAACCACTCCGGATGGCGGTCCTTCACGCCGGCGTCGACGGCATAGCCGATTGAAGCGAATTTGGACTGGTCGTAGGTGCCGCCGCCGAAGAAGAGGTCGATGCCGATGCCGATATCGGATTCGAGCAGGAGCTTCCGGGCCGGGTGGTCGTCGGCCTTGAGGCTGGAGTTCTTGAACGCCGCCGCCGTGTCATTGTTCCATTCCAGGCCGTTCTGAAGCGCATACAGGCGGAACTCCGCCTCGAACCGGTCGTTGATGTACCGCACGATGTCGCTGGTGCCGCCGGGGCTGCGCCAGTCGATCATGATGTCGCGCCCGCGGTGCTCCCTGTACCACTTGCGGAACGCCTGTTCGAACTCGTACTTGATCTGCTCCGAGTTCGGCGTGATGACCACGAGGCGTTCGGGCGCGGCCGGGCTCCAGTCGCCGGACGGCCTGAGCAGGAGCGGCAGGATGACCAGCAGGATCGGAACCGCCAGCGCGAGCATGACACGTTTCATGGCTGTTCGCTCCGGCCGTCAGCGGGCGTTTTCCGGCGGAAGGATCGCAACCGATTCCGGCGGGACGGCGCATGTGACCGTGTCGCCGATGCGGCGCTCGGGCGCGGCGGATTCGCTCGCGTGGAGCGTGAACCCGGATGCGTCCAGCGTGAGTCCGGTCGTCTCGCCGAGGAACACGCTGTCGCGGACGATGCACGGGAAGGCATTGGTTGCGCTGTCGCCTGGGTTGACCCGGACCGCTTCCGGGCGGACCATGAGCGTGCAGACGGCGTCCGGCGCGGGCTGCAAGGGCTGTCCATCCAGATGGACGCGGAGTTCGCCCAGCGGGGTGTCGAAAACGGCGTAGCCATTTTCGCTTTCGATCCGCAGGCATTTCGCCTCCATGAAATCGGCGTCGCCGAGGAATGAGGCGGTGAACCTGTTCGCCGGGCGGCAGTAGAGCGTGCGGGGAGCGTCGAGCTGGAAGACCACGCCGTCCTTCATGACCGCGATGCGGTCGCCCACGCTGAGTGCTTCGCGGCGGTCGTGCGTGACATAGAGCGCGGTCAGGCCGCGTTCCTTGCAGATGCGGCGGATTTCGAGGCGCATGAGGTCGCGGAGGCGCGCATCGAGGTTGGAGAGCGGTTCATCGAGGAGGAGGATGTCGCCCTTGAGGGCGAGGGCGCGGGCGAGGGCGACGCGCTGCTGCTGGCCGCCGGAAAGCTCGTTGACCTTGCGTTTCGCGAACTCGGACATGCCGACCACCTCGAGCATCTCGCCGACAGTCTTCCTGATCTCCGCCTGCGGGAGTTTCCTGATCCTGAGGCCGAATTCGATGTTTTCGGCGACGTTCAGGTGCGGCCACAGAGCGTAGTTCTGGAACACCATCGGGGTGTTGCGGGATTCCGGCGGCAGGGCGGAGACGTCGCGCCCGCCCAAAATCACGGTGCCGGCATCCTGGCGGATGAGCCCGGCGACGATGCGCAGAAGCGTGGATTTGCCGCAGCCGGATGGGCCGAGCAGGAACATGAGCTCGCCTGCTTCGACGGAGAGGTCGATGCCGCGCAGGACGGGCGTCCTGCCATAGGATTTCGAAATGCCGCGGATCTCAAGCGCTGCCATGGCCGGGGTCAACGGAAATTCTCGAACGTGAGGTCGTCATCGGTGATGTCGATGAAGAAGAAGCCCAGCACGGCATCCAGGATCTCGACCGGATGGATCGAGACGTCCGCCTCCACGACACCGAGCCCGAGCGAACCGCCGATCTCCCAGAAATCGGCCACGCCCTCCTTCGGCAGAAAATGCTCTTCGTCCGGCGTGATGAGGCCGTCCTTGTCCCAGTAGTATTCCTTCACGAGCAGATACGCCGGGCGGCGTTCCATGTCCGTGGAGACGAGGGGGCCGATCTCGCTGTAGGCGCCGTCCCTGCGGGCGAACCCGTACTGGCGGTTGTGGTCCTTGATCATCTGCACCGTGGCGGAGACCCCGCCGCCGATTTCAACCTCGTGTGTGGCGCGGAGGCCGGCGTGCGCGGTGAGTCCGACGCCGATGTTCAGGGAGAATACGTCCAGGATGTCCAGGATGCGGTTCGGAAAATAAAGCGTGACCTTGTCCACCCAGTGCGACTGCGCGTAAACGCTCGACGAGGCGCTGAAGAGCATGCCGATGCCGATCAGCACTGCGGCCAGACGGTGTTTCGTGTGTTTCATAGTCGGATTTCCTTTTTGCAAAGCGTTGGTTGCGCGGTCCCGTGCGGGCTCGCCGGCCCGGCGGTTTGTTCCCGGGATCGCCGGGCGCCGGGGCGGGCAGCCGGACTCGCAAACATAACCATTAAAACAATAAGCGCTTTTTGTGAAAAGTCAAGGAAAAATACTTGACTTTCTCCGGATTCCATTGTATTTTATTTGCGTTTCATTCGTATCGGTCAGACCGATTTTCCCCCCACCCGAACCCGAAACGCAACCCCCGGTGCCATTTTGCTCATACAAATCATTTTCCTGTGCGTCCTGATGCTTTGCAACGCCTTTTTCTCGGCTGCCGAAGTGGCTCTGATCTCGCTGAAACCCGTCACGATGGAGGAATTGAAGAAACGCGGGAAACGGGGAAAAGCCCTCGGGCAGCTTTCATCCGATACGGGGCGGTTCCTCGCCACGGTCCAGATCGGTGTCACGCTCGCCGGTTTCCTCGCCAGCGCATTTGCGTCCAACGCCTTTTCCGATCCTCTGGCGAAATGGCTGGATGGTGTCGGCGGTTTGTCGTTCGAATCCCTCGACCAGATGTGCGTGGTGGTGATCACCATCATCCTGTCGTACTTCTCGCTGGTTTTCGGCGAGCTTGCGCCGAAACAGATCGCGCTCCGGTTCACTTCGACGATCGCGCTGAACACTGCCATCCCGGTCTATTTCCTCTCCCGCGTGACATCCCCGCTGGTCTGGCTGCTGAACGGCTCCGTCAATCTCATCATGAAGCCGTTCGGCCCGGCGAAACAAACCCAGAAGATCACGGAGGAGGAAATCCGTTTGCTCGTGAACATGGGCGAAAAGGACGGGCTTCTCGCCCCGGATGAACGCCGTATCATCCAGAACGTCTTCGACCTGGACGACATCACCTGCGGCGAGATCATGACCCGGCGCGGGGTGGTCTCTTTCATCGAGGCCGGGGATTCCCCCGAGTCCGTGGAAAAGCTTCTGGGGGATAATAATTTTTCCGCCTATCCCGTGTGCCGCGGCGGCATCGATCAGGTCATCGGCATCCTGTATGTTGCGGACTATTTCCGTTTCAAACTCAAAAACGGCCGCTCTCCGCTTCCCGTTGCCGTGATGCGAAAGCCTCATTTCGTGCCGGAAGGGGCTACCGTGCTGCATGTGCTCCGCAACATGCGGAGGGGTGAATTCGAGATCGCCGTCGTGCTGGATGAATTCGGCGGCACGGCGGGCATCGTCACGCGCGACGACCTGCTGGAGGAGCTCGTCGGTTCGCTCCATCCGCAGAATCCCGAGGAATTGCTTGTCCGCATTTCCGATTCCGTCTGGGAATCCGGCGGCCTCGTCCGCGTCGCCGAGGTGGAACGCGAATTGAACTGGAAACTGCCGGAGGACGACCACCGCCCGGACACCATCGGCGGTCTCCTGATGGCCGAACTCGACGATATTCCGAAACCCTGCGATGCGGCGGAAATCGGCGGAATGCGTCTTGCCGTGCAGGCTGTTGACGGACGCCGCATCGCCCGCATCCGCATTGAGCTTCTGAAGCCGGAGCAGGGCGGGAACGGCGAATCCGGGGCAGCCAAGGCCTGACGTCGGGGCGACCCCGTCTGCATGCCTCCGGGAACGGTCCCGGCATACGGTTTTTCCGCAATCGGCGACAAGCTCGCTTTGTTCTTTTTTTCCTGTTTTTTCGGTAAAAAATATGAAAAAAAACTTGTCTTTCCGCGATAGCGTGTTATATTTCCCTATTAAGATTGATAAAGCTTGAAACCATTTGTGAAGGAAACAGCCATGGCAGATCCGACTTCCGATACTTCGATGAACACCCCCGAGGATGTTCGTCCGCGCGCCACGATCAAACTCAAACCGATGACTCCTCCGGCGCCTTCGGCCGATGCGGCCGCCGCCGGAGCCGTGGCATCCGATGCCGCCGCGCCTGCCGACGAACCCGCGATTCACGTCGCTCCGTCGCCTGCCGCAGCTGTTCCCGGCATCAAACAGACGATCCGGCTCCGTCCGCCGACTGCGGTTCCCGCCGATGCTCCGGCCGCCGGGGCTGCCGAAGTCAAACCGGCCATCAAGATTGTCCCGAAGGCGGCGGAAACGCCGACCGGCATTCCGACCGCGAAGCCGGTAGAGGCCGCTCCGGCCGCTTCGACGATCCAGCTGAAGAAGCCGGAATCCTCGACCCCGACGATCCAGCTGAAGAAGCCGGAATCCTCGACCCCGACGATCCAGCTGAAGAAGCCGGAATCCTCGACCCCGACGATCCAGCTGAAGAAGCCGGAATCCTCGACCCCGACGATCCAGCTGAAGAAGCCGGAATCCGAGGCCGCTCCCGCTGCGTCCGACGCTCCGGCCGCCCCTGCCAAAAAGGTCGGCGAGTCCGCGATCCCGCCGGAACGCAAGCTTACGCTGAAGCTGAAAAATCAGCCTTCCAAGCCGAGGGAACTTCCGAAGAACATCATCCCCGGCCTGAACATCCCGGACATGCCCCAGGTGCAGAAACCTGCGGAACAGAAGCCCGAGGAGGCAGCAGCCGCCCCGCAGGCGGAACAGCCCCCTGTGGCGGCCCCCGTCGAAACGCCGACGCCCGTCCCGGAAGCGCCCGAGGACAAGAAGAAAAAGGGTAAGCTGCCGAAAGTAAAAAAGCAGAAGGCCCCGGTCACTTCCGCGGACGAACCGAACTGGTTCTTCCTGACTCTTTCCTGCCTCACGCTCATCGCCGTCTGCTTCATCGCGTATCTCCTCTTCGCACAGTACATGAACATGTACGAAGAGATGCAGATTCCGATCCCGCAGTTCCTCATGCCGAAATGAGGATCCGCCGCCCTGTGTGAACGGGCGGGACAAAACGCTTTTCCGGCCGCATCCGGGGAGTTCCCGGGCGCGGCCTTTTCTATGTCCGCCGCTTCGAAAAAAGGCCGGTTGAATCGGCGACACGCTGTTTCCCGATTCCGTCCGGATACCGGCCTGTGCCGGACGGACGCCAATCTTGTACAGCAAACCTGAACAGCGCGGGGAAAAAGCCTTCCGAAGCGTTTTTTCCGTCTGCGGAACGCCGTTTTGCACTTGTTTCGATGCACAGGCCGTGGTATAGTAACAGTGAGAGGGGGAGTGATCTGCCTCTCCGGCATAAGCGGTCCTGGCCCGGAAGTCACGGAATCGGGGGAATCCCGGGACAGGATGTCGAACCGCGATGCCTGCATTGAAATCCGTCGCCAAGGGGGCCGGATGACCGTTTTCGGGGGGAAACGATCGTTCGGAGACGGCGGGTTTCCGGGGGGATGCAGGGCATGGTTCGTTTTCCGCTTATGCCATTTTTTTTGCCTCATTTTGCGTTAAAATAACGTTTCTTTGTCCGTTTGTCACGTGAATCAACGTGAAAAAAACGGGGAAACCCGATAAATTCATATTGCAAATCTCCGAAAGAATGGTATAATATTCCCGAAACCGTTCTTCTACGGTCATCCGGCGGACCATGCTAAGAAATCCGGCCCGGAACCGTCTGGTTTGCAACAGAAAACATAACATAAACAGGGGCCCCCAAAAAACGGCGGACGGATCCGTGTCCGGGCGAACTCAGGCGGCGTTCCTTCACCGGGACGCCGGCGCCCGTGCCGGGTCGTGCTGCCGTTCGGTCAACGACCCCGGAAAAGGCTTTGCAAATGAAATCGTTCAGGAAACGTTGCATCGGCGCGGTCCTCTGTGCCGGATTCATGGTCCTCGGTTCTGCCCATGTGGACGCGCAGGCGGTCGTGGCCGCCGGAGGCAAAGGCAAGCCGGTGCTTTCCGGCCGCGTGGTCAGCAACCTCAACGCGGAGTGGAAGTTCAAGCTGGGCTCCGTGGAGAACGGGCAGGCGGTCGACCTCGACGACAGCCGGTGGGAGACGGCGCACATCCCGCACTCGTTCAGCATGCCGTACTTCCTCTCCGACCGCTTCTACACCGGCGACGGCTGGTACCGGAAGAAGATCCATATTTCGAACGTGGACTTCGTGATCCGGGACGGCCAGATCGTTTCGGAGGAGAACAAGACCTACCGGTACTGCCTGGATTTCAAGGGAGTCTTCCAGGTCGCCGACGTATATGTGAACGGCAAGCTCGCCGGGCACCACGAGGGAGGCTACACCGGATTCGAGGTCGATTTCACCGACCAGATGGTGAACGGCGACAACCTGATCGCGGTGCGCGTGAACAACAACTGGAATCCCAGGATCGCCCCGCGTGCCGGGGAGCATACCTTTTCCGGCGGCATCTACCGCGACGTTTCGCTGGTCGTGAAGCGCATCGTCCACGTCGCCTGGTACGGCATGTCGATTACGACGCCGGGGCTTGAGGACGGCGACACGTCCGTCCGCGTGGTGAACGAGATCCGCAACCAGTCCGGCGAGGCGCGCACGGTCAACGTCGAGACCTCCGTCTACGATCCCGCCGGCACGCTCGTCGCGAAGGGCGCGAAGAACGGCGTCGCCCTGACGCCGAACGCGGTCATGGAGGTCGAGATCGTCACGCCGCAGGTAAAGGACGCGAAACGGTGGTCGCCCGAGACCCCGAACCTGTACCGTGCCGAGACCACCGTGGTCGACGCCGACACCTCGCTCTTCTACGACCGCTACTCCGACAACTTCGGATTCCGCACGATCAAGTGGACCGCCGACCAGGGGTTCTTCCTGAACGGCGAAAACCGTTATTTCCACGGCGCGAACGTGCATCAGGACCGCGCGGGCTGGGGCGACGCCGTCACGCATGCCGGATTCGAGCGCGACATCCGCTACATGAAGGAGGCCGGGTTCGACATCATCCGCGGCTGCCACTATCCGCACCATCCGGCGTTCGCCGACGCCTGCGACCGCATCGGCATGATGTTCTGGAGCGAGAACTGCTTCTGGGGCACCACCGGCATGGGCGGCCCGAACATCTGGGGCGGCGCGAGCGCGTACCCGGTGGAGGAGGCGGATCAGATCCCGTTCGAGGAGTCCGTGATCCGCAGCCTCCGCGACATGATCCGCATCAACCGCAACCACCCGTCCATCGTGTGCTGGAGCCTCTGCAACGAGGTCTTCTTCTCCGACAACCGCGTGCTGCCGAAGGTGCGCGACTTCCTGAAACGCCTCACGAAGATCGCCCATGATGCCGATCCGACGCGTCCCGCGGCGGTCGGCGGCGCACAGCGCGGCCAGGTGGACCATTGCAGCGACATCGCCGGGTACAACGGCGACGGCGAACGCATCCGCGAGTACCAGGACCCCGGCCTGCCGAACGTGGTCAGCGAGTACGGCTCCAGTATCGAGCTCCGTCCCGGCAAGTTCGATGCCGGGTATGAGAGATTCGGCCATATCACCGGCAAAAAGGAATACGACTGGCGCAGCGGCGAGATCATCTGGTGCGGCATCGACCACGGCAGCATGGGCGGCCAGTTCGGCTGGATGGGCGTCATGGACTATTTCCGCCTGCCCAAGCGCCGCTGGTACTATTACCGCGAGGCCTTCGGCGGCGTGAAGCATCCCGAGTGGCCCGTCGAGGGCACCCCGGCAAAAGTCGTCCTCACCTCCGACAAGGGATCCATGTATGCCGACGGCACCGACGACGTGCAGCTGATCGCGACGATCGTGGACGCCTCCGGCCGGGAGCTCAGCAATTCCCCGGACGTGACCTTCCGCGTGGTTTCCGGTCCCGGCGAATTTCCCACCGGCCGCTCCATCACGTTCAAAAACGATTCCGACATCGCCATTCGCGACGGCAAGTGCTCCATCGATTTCCGTTCCTACTACAGCGGCACCACCGTCATCGAGGCGACTTCGCCCGGACTCGAATCCGGCCGCATCGAGATCGCATCCACGCGCGGCCCCGGGTTCATCCCCGGCCGGACTCCGGTCATCGAAAACCGTCCGTATGTCAAGTTCACGGGCGAGCTCATCGGCACGAAGCCCGTCGACAAGCCGGTCAACATGGCATTGGACAAGCCCACGCTCGCCTCGGAATCCGTCCCCGGGCACTCCGCCACGTGCGCCGTCGACGGCAGCCCCGACACGTTCTACCAGGCGAAATCCGGCGAAAACTGCTTCCTGCAGGTCTCGGCGGAACGCATCATCCGTCCGAAATCCGTCCGCATCGTCTTCGCGACCGAGGCGGAATACGCGTTCAAGGTGGAATGCTCCGTGGACCAGGAATCCTGGATGCCCGTTGCCGAGGCCGGCGGCACTTTCAAGGAAAAAACCATCCCGATGGACGGCAGGTTCGAGGCGCTTTTCTACCGTGTCACGTTCACGCCTGCCGATGCGGCCGGCCCCGGCCCGGCGGTCGCCGAGTTCGGGATCATGCTGTAAAGCCTGAAAGAATTCGCCCGCGGATCGCCCGGATTTGATCCGCCGGAAACCCGTGCCGGAGGAATGGAGACGTTCTTCCGGCACGTTTACGTTTCCTGGTCAGCTCTTCTTTCCGTTTGCGTTCTGTTTTTTTAATCGTTTTTTCCGCTTTTTTCGAACAAACCGTCGGAAAAACATGTCTGTATTCATATGCTTTTTTGAAGAAAAAGCCTTGGAAATACTTGAAATTGCCCGAAGCGGTGCTACTATATAGTATAAAAACGGTTCCCTGTTTTTTTTCGCTCGGATCGTGCGGAGGCCTTTTTCGTTTTTTCGCAAAACGAAAACGAAGGAAGGCCCGCCGTGCGGATCGATGATTCGAGGCAGGGGGCTGCATAACCCGGTTTTTTTGATATGTCAATAATCATAACCCCAAACAAGGAGTTTTACCATGTCTGTTGTTGAGAACGAACTGACACCCGCCCCCGATTTTCTGGTGATCAATAACGGGGAGACATCCACCGGCCTGGCGATCAAAGGCGCCAATTATGTCGTCGTCATGGCGGGCGGCACCCTGACCGATTCCGTCGTAACGGAGGGAAGCTTCATCCTCGGCTCCGGCGGTGTCGTCAGGAACACTTATTTCTCCGACCAGTATACCGCTATCTACATCGACAACGAGACGGAAGGCGGCTTTGTCGCCGGGTCCGCCGAGAATCTGACGATCGACAACGGGGCCCAGTTCATAGTCGCCTCCGGTGCGATCCTGACCTCCGCCACGATCCTGAAGGGGGGCGAGGGCGGCGTGAACTCCGGCGGCATCGCCGATGACGTCTCCGTGACGGGCGGCTCTTTCTCGGTGGAAGGCGGCTCCGCGGCGCGGACGATCGTCGACGACGGCGGCGACTTCCAGATCAATGGCGTTACGTCCAAAGTCGGGGAAGAGGTTCAGACGTTCACGGGCGTGGCGCAGTCGGCGACGGTGCTGACCGGCGGCAAGATGAGCGTGCTGCCCGATGCCGTGGCGAAGGATACCAAGGTGAATGGCGGTAAATTCCATGTCAGCAACACCGTGATCGTAGATGAACTGGACGTCGAAACGGTTATTGGCGGCTCGGCCTCCGGCACGGTCGTTGCCGCAGGCGAAATGAAGGTCTTCGAAGGTGCGACCGCCGAGAACACGGTCCTGAACGGCGGCACGATGCTCGTCTCCGGCACCGCAGTCGGGACGACGATCAACGAGGGCGCGGTCATGTCCGCGGTTGCCGGTTCGGTGCAGTCCGCGACCATGAACGGCGGCGAACTCCATGTGCAGACCGCCGAGGTCTCCGACCTGACGATAAACGGCGGCACGGTTATTCTGGAGGCCGGTTCCACCCTGTTCGGCAAGTCCGTGTTCGACCCCGGCGTCAGCATCACGGTGAACGGCACGGTCGCCTTCGACACGCAGTACATGACTGCGACGGAAGCACAGATCACGGGCGAATTCGCCACCGGTTCCGACACGCAGTACACGCTGACCGGCGAGACCGCGATCGGCAACTACCTGCTCGCGACCGACGCCGGGACCTTCAACAGCGACATCTCCTTCGGCACCTATACATTGTCGCTCAATGCCCCCGTGACCGTCAACAATCTCGTCCATACCCTGACCCTCGACGGCAATGCCCTTACGCTTGAGGTCGCGGAGCTCCCCCCCGAAGGCACGGTCTTCTATGTGAACAGCGAATGGGAAGGCCAGACCGAAGTCGAGATCGACGGCATCACAGCCACGATCGGAGTCAATGCCTTCCTGACCGGGGATGACGCTGTGAACAGCGCGAAGGAAGTCGCGGATGCGAAGATCGTCGTCGCGGGCGGCCAGGCCGGCTTCACCGACGCGATCACCATCAATACGGTCGTCTACAGCGGCGCGACCCTGACGGGTTCCGGCGTCGCTGCGACCGGCAAGCTCACCGTGAACAAGGGCGCCACGATCACCGGCAACGCCACGTATGAAGCTGGCGCCGCCATCACGATCAACGGCACGGTCGCATTCGATACCCAGTATGCCTCCTCCGAGGCCGCGCAGTACGTCATAAACGCCATCCCGGCCGGAAAGGCGACCTTCACCCTGGATGCTGCCGCCGAAATCGGCACGAGCCTGCTCCTTTCCGGCATCCCCTCGTTCGAGGACCCCGTCCTGTTCCGGGAAGATTATGAACTGAGAGCCAACGGGTCCGTCGTCACGATCGACGACCTGGACTACGCGCTGAAGTTCACTGACGGCGTCCTCTCCCTGAGCGTTACGGAGCACGACGACTCCGATACGGTGCCCCCGACCATCACGAACCTCCGCCAGGACAAGGATCCCGAGGTCATGACCTGCGACAATGTCGTGGTCATGGCGGATTTCGACGACAATGTCGGCGTGACCCTCATGCAGTACCGGATCGGCGAAGACGGCGAATGGGACGACTACGACACCGGCGCCGGCGTGACCATGTATGTCAACGGCACCGTCTATTTCCTGGCCGGCGACTATGCCGGGAACACCGCCGAGGCGCAGTGGACGGTGTCGAACATCGACAAGTCCCTCGACACCGTCGCGCCGACCGTCACAAACATCGTCGCGAACACCACGGATCCGGCGGAAAAGGTCATCGTCACCGCCGATTTCGCCGACGACGTCGCCCTGAAGTCCTCCCTCTACAGGATCGACGATGAGGCCGAATGGAAAGACTACCACATCAGCGGCGTGACCGTGTACAAGAACTGCACCATCCACTTCCAGGCGGTCGACTACGCGGGCAATACGTCCCTCCCCGCCAACTACAAGGTGACGAACATCGAAGCCGGGCCGGACGATGTATATCCGACCATCACCGGCATTGCGTCGAATCCCCCGGCCGGCACCTGGACCAACACGGTCGTGACGGTTACCGCCGAGTTCGACGACAACGTCGGGCTGCTGAAGTCCCAGTACCGGATCGGCGATGAGGGCGAGTGGACCGACTATGTGGACGGCGCGGTTGTGGACGACAACGGCATCGTCTATTTCAAGGCCATTGACACCTCGGAGAACGTGACCGAGACCAGCTTCACCGTCGAAAACATCGACAGGGAGAACCCGGCGGTCCCGGTCGTCTCCGCCAGCACCTCGGAGCCGGCGGCGCAGGTCACCCTGACGGCGGAATCCTCCGACAATGTCGGCGTGGAATCCATGCTGTACAAGTTCGGCATGGACGGCGAATGGGGCGAATATGATGCCGAAACCGGCGTGGCCGTGACCGACAACGGCATCGTCTACTTCCAGGCGTTCGACGCCGCGGGCAATGCTTCCGAGGTCGCCGAATTCGAGGTGACGAATATCGATCCGTCCATCGACAATATCGCGCCGACCGTCACCGGCCTCGCCGGCAATCCCCCGGCCGATGTCACGACCTCCGGGAACGTGACGGTCACCGCCGTCTTCTCCGACAACGTCGAGGTGGCGCAGTCCCTGTACCAGATCGACGGGACCGATGATGACAAATGGACCGCATATCCCGAAGGCGGCGTGCCCATGTCCGACAACGGCACCGTCTATTTCAAGGCCGTCGATACCTCGGGCAACGAATCTGTGATCGTCCACTACGATGTGACGAATATTGACAAGTCCGGCCCCGGTCCGGGCCCCGGTCCCGGCGATGACACCCAGGCCCCGACGCTTGTCTACATCAAGGGAAGTATCCCGAACTCGAAGCCGACCAACAAGGATGTGACGGTCACCGCCGAGTTCGAGGACAACGTCGGCGTCACGTCCATGCTGTACAAGATCGGCGAGGCCGGCGAATGGACCGCCTATGTGGACGGCGCGGTCGTCTCCGAAAACACCACGGTCACTATCAAGGCGTCCGACGCCGCCGGAAACAGCGCCGAGGCATCCTACGAAGTGACAAACATCGACAAGACCCTGCCCGATGCACCGGTCAGCGTGTATGTGAACGAAGATTGGTCTTCGTATTCCTCCGGCACGCCCGTTACGACAGCCGATGGCTCGCATGCCACGGTCGGCGTCGATGCCTTTGCGACCGGCGACGAAGCGAATGCCGCCGTGGACTGGGACGGCACGATCTATCTTGACAAAGGCGCGATATTCTTCTCCGACTTCGCGCACAACATCGTCGTTTATGCCTCTGCCGATCTCGTGATCGACAATGCGGCGGGCCTTGACAACGTCTGGGTCTATGACGGCGGCGAAGTTTCCATGACGAAGGGCACCATGACCAACTGCCGTGTCTATGATGGCTTCCTGACCGTGGAATCCGGCGCGATCGTCGACGGACTGAAGATTGACTCTATGGATAAGCTTTCCGTTTCGGTCAACGGCGCCACCGTGAAGAATGTCACCATGGGGTGTTTGAATACATTCCTTGATATGCAGTATACTTGTTCCATGTCCGTCGCCGGCGAGGGCGGTCTGGCGCAGGACGTCGATGTGACCAGCGGCGGCCGTCTGTTCGTATCCGCCGGCGCTCGCGTCGAAAATGCCGTTTTCGCCGGGAACAATGAAACCTATCAGGAAGGCGAGCTTTACGTTTCCGGCGGGGCCGTGGCGTCCGGGATCAAGGTCTCCTCCGGCGGGTATGTCGGCTGTTGGCATGACGGCAGCGTAAACGACATTGTCATCCTGAATGGCGGCCAGGCGTATGTGCGCGGTACCGGCAGCAAGGCTTTCGTGAACGGCGGTCTGCTGGGAATGGAAGCCGGCGGCGTGATCACCGGCGCGACGGTCGCCGCGGGCGGTTCGATGTATACGGTCAACAGCGCCGGACGCGGCAGTGCGATCGATACCGAGGTGCAGTCCGACGGGTATTTGCAGCATTACGGCTATGCCTCCAATACGCAGATCCAGAACGGCGGGACAATGTATTGTCTTGGCCTTGCCGAGGCGACCGAAGTTCAGTCCGGCGGCAAACTGGAATGGTGCAACGGGACTCTGCGCGATGTCACGGTCCGGAAAGACGGCAGCCTGGCGCCTGCGGAATACTGCTACGGCGGAACGCTTACCGGCCGGGTGACGATCGAGGAAGGCGCGACTGTGAGCCTCGGAGCAAATCAGACCATCGGCTTCGATATCTCCGGCCTCGACGGGACGGAAACGACTCCGCTCGTGAGCGGCTATACCTTCATCGAGGGCACGCCGGAACTGACGCTCACGGTCTCCATGACCCAGGCCGCCGGCGATTATCTGCTGGCTGACGGCTTGAGCTCGTTCGACCGCGGCATCGCCCTCGGCGAATACGAGCTGACGGTCGGCGGCGAAGCGGTCGAGTTCGGCAATAATACCTACAGCCTCACCCTTTCCGGCAGTACGCTCGTGGTGACGGTCTCGGCAGGCACTCCGCCGACCCCGCCGACCCCGACCGAAACCATGTTCTATGTGGATTCCAGCTGGACCGGCAAGACGGCTGGCGAAACGGTCACGTTCATCGACGGCGAAGGCGAAACCATCACCGCCACGATCGGCACCGACGCGTTCGCGACCGGCGATGAAGCGGCATCCGCGGCTGTCGCCGAAAACGGCGCGATCGAAGTCGTCGGCGGCTCCGTCACCTTCACCGATCCGGTCACCGCGCCCCTCACGGTCGACAAGGATGCAACGATCTTCGGCAAGGTGACGTTTGCGGATGATGTCGACTTCAACGGCACCCTCGCGTTCGACGGCACCGCCGGACAGTTCGCCGGACTTGAGAACGTCACGTTCGGCGACGAGGCGAAGGTCACGGTCACTGGCACCCTTACGGAAGCCGGCCAGTCCTTCACGCTCTCCGCTCCGATGGATACGGATGTGACCCCGATCACGGACAA
>Ga0310690_10000383_pt1 | contig 98573 bp, 82 predicted proteins | sample AusTroGonzalo_MG_2_FD_207661 | JGI IMG/M metagenome (GOLD analysis project Ga0310690, IMG submission 207661) | Bovine rumen microbial communities from tropical cattle in Woodstock, Queensland, Australia - Gonzalo_04 (v2) (version 2) | ecosystem: Host-associated > Mammals > Digestive system >...
TTCTATTGCCATAGTAATTCTTTAAATTTTAATAACGTTATTAAACAATAAATTGTTTGTTGTTTCTTCTTTTCCTTAAAAAAGGCCGGTCAGCATTGACTCTAACCAGCCTTGTGTTTTTCGCATTACCTTTCCGGGGCCCCCGAAAATTTTAATTTTTGGGGAGAGCGGAGGTACAAGTCGCCCGTCTATTTAGCGGAGCGGTATAGACCTTTGCGATCTTGTTACCGAACGCGAGAGAGCTGCTTCCGAGAGTTGAACTCGGGACCTCATCCTTACCAAGGATGCGCTCTACCACTGAGCTAAAGCAGCATGCCCTTTGATTTGGGAGAGTGAGGTCTCTCTTGAGCGAAAGACGGGACTCAAACCCGCGACCCCCAGCTTGGAAGGCTAGTGCTCTATCGACTGAGCTACTTTCGCGTGTTGTACCCCATCTATTCTACGGGGCCCCCGACAAATTTTTAATTTGTGGGGAAAGCGGAGGCATCGGTCGCTTTAATGAGCGCAAGGCGCTCAGTCTGCGCGATTTGATTGCCGAACGCGTGGGTGCGGATGGATTCGAACCACCGAAGTCGAAGACAGCAGATTTACAGTCTGCCCCATTTGGCCACTCTGGAACACACCCTCGTCGGAATGGACTGCGCTATGTGGTCTCGCTATGCGAGCCGAGGCGCTTCGTCATTCCTCCTCTCAAAATCACAAGTCTCACTTCGTTCAACTTCTGATTTTGGTTTTCATTTTATCAATGATCGCTCAATCTGTGCGGCCCGATTGCCGAACGCGAGAGCCTCTAGTCGGACTCGAACCAACGACCGCTGGATTACAAATCTAGTGCTCTACCAACTGAGCTATAGAGGCAAACTTTTTACCTTCCGGTCGAAAGCGGGTGCAAAAGTACTGCTTTTTTTTGACATAACCAAATATTTTGCAAAAAAAATCAAAAAAAATGCGTTTTTATTCATTTTTGCCACTTCTAACTTCCAATTCCCTCTCCTTCCCTCAACTCTCAACCTCTCCCCCTTCAGGGGGCCGGGGGGCTTCCTTCGCTCGCGGGTGGGTAGCCATATATACACGCTTGATTTGCTCGAAGGTGGTATGGGTATAGACCTGCGTCGTACTGAGCGAGGCATGCCCCAGTAACTCCTGTATAGTACGTATATCCGCGCCGTTGTCCAGCATGGCGGTGGCAAAAGTATGGCGAAGTACGTGCGGAGAGTGCTTCTTAAGCGTGCTAACCTCTCCCATACGTGTGCGCACAATAGTATATAAGGTCTTTTTGTCCATCGCCACCACCTCGCCACGTCTGTTGTGCCGGATAAGGAAAGCAGGAAGTTCGGAGTCTGTCAAGCCGTTTCTAACCGATATATACTCTCTGATCTGCGCCATCAGCTTCTCGCCGATCGGCACGATACGTTCCTTACGACGCTTACCGAAGATACGTATCTGTCCCTGCCCGAAATCGATGTCGCTGTCCTGCAGTCCCAGCATCTCCGCCTGACGCATTCCCGTCTGGTAGAGCAGCTCGATGATTAGCCCGTCACGCACAGATTCGAACGATACATCATTAAGCACGGAGGATTGCCTGTGGCCATCCGAATCGAGCAAGTCATCATTGAGCAACGCAGTCGCGCTCATTTCATCATTCAGCCTCTTCTCGGCCGCTTCCATCTCCTCGGGCCGGAAGAAGACCGGCAGCGGTTTGTCCGCCTTAGGCGATACCACTCGCGCGGTGATATCTCTCTTCACCTTGCCCTGACGAAGCAGGAACTTATAGAAGCTGCGCAGGGCGGAGAGTTTGCGCTTCACCGAGCGCGGCGACTGATGCTGCTCCTCCAGCAGGCTGAGCATCCAATTCTTCACGTCCGTCTCATCCAATTGCGTGGGATCGAACTCCTCGGGCGTCCATCCCAGGAAAGTGCAGAAGTCCCGCAGATCATCGCGGTAGGCCTCCACCGTCCGCTGCGAGTACTTGCGTTCGATAGCAATATAGTCGAGAAAATGACGTATCATGCTGCAAAGGTACAACTTTTTTTGCATATATGCAAATAAAAAACAAAAAAAAGAGACCCGAAAGTCCCTTTTTCTAAGTTAGCACCTGTGCAATAATGTTCTATTTTGCCAAAAGCGCCGGGTGCAAAGTTACCCATTGATGCTTGCCCTCCTTGGGGTCCTGGATATACAGACAAATGGAGGTATCATCGATTCGAGATGCGGTGACACTCACAGTGCTCTTATAGGATTTGACAACACCTAATACACCGAAGCCTACATTCTCATATTTTTTAGGGAATACATAGGTTGCCACTTGGCCCTCTTTGTTAATAAATTCCAGATACATAGGATCGGTATTTTCGAGAGGAGCAGTCGCATTAAAACCTGTGTTGAGCCATTTGCGCACAAGGAAGCAGGAGACATCAGTAGCCGCGGAATGCGCGATAAATTGACGGCTTTGGATGGGTTTCACGTAGAACATGTAATTGATAGCTTGGAATCCGGTGTTTTCGGAAGGGGATACGCAATGCGAGAAACGGACATCCCGGCCATCGGCGCTACACCACATGTCATAGAACATAGCACCCTGCTCCTTACCGCGGAATTGCTCCACTAACATGCCACTTTCATCGCTGTATAGTACATGTTTGGAATCTTCATAACTTTCTGCAGGGAAAATCATTTGCTCTTCTTTGAGCGTTGTTAATTCGTTTGTTTGTATATTCCAATTAAAGGTCACGTAGCCGGTAGAAGCCGTTTGGCGTCTTTCCGTTTTGTACCATGCCATGAGTGTGATGCTGTTGTCATCTGCTTTTATGAGCGTTTGACGCAGGAAAATCTTATCCATCATAAGATCCGTGAGAGAGGCTGAATCGTTCCTATCCGCAGCGAGTGTATAGACGGACAATCGATTATTGCGAATAGGTATGATTTCATTCGTAGAAGCTGTGATTTTATGTACGCTTGCCGCATCAAGCGTGATATATCTCAGTACACCGTTGTTATTCATTTGCACCTGATAATCACCGTTGGTGAGAATTCCCGTCATGCCGCCGTTGTAAATTTTCTTTCTTGTTTTTTCATCTTGTGCCCACACCCATGGATCGTCAATATTACCATATACATAGCGCTCCTTGAGCAAAGCGAAATTCTTATCGTATAATTTAATGCCTGCACCGTTGTAAAGCGGATGACGCATATATTTTCCCTTGGATTCGTCAACAGAAATGCAGGCAATGTATTCTTTGTTTTCGGAATAGGTAAATTTTGCTTGATAGTATGTTCCTAATTCCGCTTGGGATATAATTTGTAAGTTCTTAGCGTCCAACACATATCCCATCCAACATGCCGGTTTTACGGTGTTTTGCCATAGAATCAAATAGATTTTTCCATCAGCCACATACATGTTAGCGACAGATGTTCCGGCATATACATCCGCATTGATGGGCACTTTGGTCACTACATTCATTTGTTTGTCCAGCAATGCTATTTCCGCTCCTTTCTTAGCGGTTTTGACAGCTACGATTTGTTTGGCGTCATTCATGCCGACATAGCGTGATTTTTCTTTCATCCAGTCTTTGGGAGGGAAGAAAGCGTTCATGTCCGCATCGAACGAACAGATGCCGGTCTCATACCCCGCATTATACTGCGCAACGAGATAGCCGTCAACCTCCTCCAGATAGTGCAGGCTTGCTTCTTTGAGTTCTTTCGGTACTTCGGCCAGTTTGCCGTACTCGGCCGTACCCAACTCTGCAGGAAATTCAACGATGGGAGTTTGCGCCCAAGCGAACAAGGTTGCTGTTGCGAGGGCAAGAATCAATGGAATGCGTTTCATACTACTTAATTTTAAGGTGAGTTAAGTTTTTCGCTGCAAAGATACTGCTTTTTTTTTGACATATGCAAATAAAAAAAATGCCGACTAATTATATATATACTACGTATATATATAGTGTATGAAGGCTAAAAAATGAAGTTTTTGGGCGTTAAAAGTGCTTTGACGTATACTTAATGTCGCGGTAATAACGCCCTAATAACGCAGTAATCACCCGGTAATCACCCGGTAATCACCCCCTTTTGTCTTGTGCCAGGTATGTTATTATCATGATTTTTTCTTGTGGATAGCATGTGCGAGTTTGGTGCAAATTACTCAATTATGAGATAAAAAATCGCGCCACGGAATCGTGACGCGATGATTGACAGTAGAGATAAGCGATGATTAGTGCAAGCTTTTCACATAATCATATGCGCCGGCATATTGTTCGAGCATGGTATTGTACAAGATATTCTTGTACTGCTCATTGACGGTCTTTTGGTCGGTTTTCTTATGTGAATACTGGCCTTTGTAGATATCTTTCTCGTTGATCTCGAAAGGAGAAGTGAAGATAATCTCCTTCTTCTCGGTATCGTACACATAGAGGATATATTCGCCCTTGAGCGCAATCTCGCAAGCGTTCTTGTCAGCGCAGCAGAGCAGCGGTACATAGACGGGGAAGAGGGTGAAACACGTGAAGCCGGCAATGAACCAGCCCGCGAACTCCATATCCGGATTGTCGTGCACGGCATCGCTATGGCTATAAGTATGGCGCACTACATCAACGAAAGTGACATAACGTTTAGAGGACTTGTAGGTCTCCAATTCCTGCAGCGAATATACGCCCATGTAGAAATTTTGTTTGTTCAGCGCGATGCCATTCCGTTCCAAATCGCCCCCAAAATCCTTGAACATCGGATTGTTGCGGTTCATGTTCTTGAAGCCGATAAACTCCATATTAGGCGACGACTTCTGGAAACTCTTTCTGCTGACTTCCGAGACTTTCAAGGCAGTATGGCATGAAGAGAGTATGAACGCGGTGAGTACTAAATAGAAAATACGCTTCATGTTCTCAAGATATTAAAAACGCTTGAATGCCACCCACGAGCCTTCTTGCTGTGCGTTGTAGGCGAACATCCACCAATAGCCCTCGATATTGTTGAATTGGCAGAGCGTGTAGTAATTATCCTTGTCAGCCGCTTGTGCTATCACTCCAACCAATCCACCATTATTCACTACATACTTTCCGGCTTTGTCCTTATTCTCTTCTACTTCGCTCCATGCACTCTTTACCATCGTAGATGAGCAAACGAGGTTGCAGGGATATAAGGTGACACCACCCGTGTAGCCCCAGGTTTTTGCTTGGTACATAGTGGTTTTGGTAATTGCCTCAGCGCCTTTCGTAAGAGGTAACTTATGCTTTTTGCCAACTCCTTCTGCAAAATGCAGGTTGAACAATTCCAATTCATGATTGCCTGGGATGAACCAACCCTCACCCAACTGCATTGCCCAGTCGTTCTGGCGGAAATATTTGGTAATGTCCACATTGTTCTCCTGGCAATAGTTGATAATAGCACGCTGGTTCTCCTCGCCGAACTCTACGTTCTGGCTAGCAAAGCCATCGATTGCTTTCCGTTCTTCTTTCTCAGAGAGCTTGCCATCGAATAATCTTGGTGCATTCTCAATCCACTCCATCACTTGCGCATACTTGCGGTTGTTTTCCTCGACAAGTTCATCAAATGCTGTTACATCCTGGCCTTGTTTAACCAATTTCTTACGAGGATTTTTTACGTACCACTTGTCATAGAACTTCTTGTTCTTAGCAAAGGTCTTAGCTTTTTTGAATTGCTGGAATTTCTTCTCCGTAAAAGCGAACGGGGACATGATCAGTCCGTGCTCACCGGACTCATCCACATACACAACAAGGGCGGGTACACCGGAAGGATCATTGGCATAGAAGTCTCCCACTTCCCATGCGCGAGCAACCATAGCCATCGCAACAGCTGCTACCAGTAAGAGTGTTTTTTTCATTGTGACTAAAAGATATAATTAGTTGTTGTTTTATTCGCGACCGCAAAGGTAGTATTTTTTTACGACATAAACAAGTTTTAGGACATATTTTTGAACATTTTCACAAAAAAAAATCATATTTTATTTGCATAAATCAAAAAAATGTAGTACTTTTGTCGACGAATACAATATTTGTACTAACAAAAAATTTCATCATTATGAAGAAGCATGCTTTACTCTTGATCGGCTTTTTTGTAGCCATCGTAGTGGCGGTACTCTTTGCCGCATGCGAGAAAAAAGAGTCCGGAAACGGTGGTGGCGGCGGTGGCGGCACCACGACCACCTCTAAGTTGATTGGCAGTTGGAAATACGTGGATTCGTATATGACCATCTATGTAACATTCAAGGCCGACAACACCGGTATCTTGAAGCGCTATGTAGCATATGAGAACAAGACGTACACCTCTGAGTTCTATTACAATTATGATGCGAGTCAGGAGACGGTAACCATGAAGGTGCAGTATGAGGAGTATGGTTATACGGACTACGAGACGATCAAAGCCGGACTGACCTGGTACGGCAATGACCGATTCTTCTTCCGCTATTTGGATTACGGCTATTCGGGTGATGATGATTACGAGATTGGCCCGTTCGTTCGTCAATAACAGGCTGATAGCCATTCTCACGATAGCCCTCTCTTACTTCGCCAAATTCGTTCTTTATCGGTTCGAAGTAGGTTTAGACAAGGGGCTTCATCCTTGGCAGATCATAGGTGCGTACGTCCTTCTGGCGGGCGCATCTATGGTTTTGGCGTGTATCGGTATGCGCCGAAACAGGCTGTGGGCTGTGCTAAGCCTGATGGTGGTGATGGATCTATGGATGATCGCCAACAGCCTGTATTTCTATTCTAATTTCTCGTTACTGGACTGGCAAGTGATGCTGGTGGCCGGTAACCTACGCGGGTTTGAAGACTCTATCCTAGCCTACGTGCGCTGGTGGCTATTGGTCCTGCCGTTGGTGACGGCGGCGACGGCCACCTTCCTGATCCGCTTCCGCAAGGAGCTGGCGGAGGAGGAGACGAACAGCCGACCTTTTGCGATGATAGTATGCACCGGCGTGGTGGTGTATCTCGCGGGATTAGGATTGGGGCATATGGGCACTTATCTGGCTTCGAAAGATCCTGCGGAGCCATGGTATTTCAATGAGACCAAACGGGCATATACCCAGCGTCACAGTCCGGCGGGCCATCTGGTATGGGTGGTATATGAAGGTATGAAGGAACGGGTCTTGCACCTGAAGGCTATTATCCCTCTGACCGATAAGGAGCAGCGATTGTTGCAGAGGGCGATGACCGATGCAGTGACACCTGCGACGCCCAAGGGACATCTGGTGTATCTGCTGGTGGAGAGTTGGGAATCATGGACGCTGCAAGCGCAAGATCTGGACGGGGTAGAGGTGTGCGAACAGATCAACCGGTATATGCGCGATCATAACCTGCTGGTATGCACCGAAGTGTACTCGCAGCAGAAATATGGTCGCAGCGGGGATGGTCAGTTGATCACGCAGACGGGTATGTTGCCGCTCTCGTCAGGCGTGACATGTATGAAATATGGGGATAATGTCTATCCCAATCTGGCACATTTCTATCCCAACAGTGTGGTGCTGAACCCTTATCCGGGCGTGTGGAATCAGCATACCACCACCTATTCGTATGGTTTTCAGCGCCTGAGAGAGACAGAAAGGATGAGACGACGGAAGGGAACAGACAGCCTGATGATCGACTGGACGATAGAGGAGTTGCGCCAGGCGGAGGAACCGACCTGTGTGTTGGCACTGACGATCAGTATGCATGCACCTTTCACCGATGTCCGCCCAACACTTCGTTTCGGAGATGAGTATTCTTCGATAGAAGCCAACTATCTGCAGACTGTCCACTATATGGATCGGCATGTGGGGCGTTTCCTGGCTTGGGCAGATACCGCGGCTGTGATGCGCGATGCCACGATCGTCATTACTGCCGACCACAATCATTTTGAGCGGGCACAAGGCAAAGGGCTATGTCCGCTGTTGATACAATCGCCTACGATAGACCGCCCCATCTATATCCCGCAGGCCTATCAGATGGATCTCTTCCCGACAGTGCTCCATGCGATAGGTCAGCATAACTACGCATGGCACGGCTTTGGTGTGGATTGGTTAGGCGCAGACCATCACCGAAACTTCACAGAAGAACAGGCGTACGCCTTGTCGGATAAGATGGTACGCACCAATTACTTCCGTTCTTCTGTGATCGATTCGATACGCTAACGCCTACTTACGTTCCAAGCGTCCCCACTCTCCATAATTGTCATAGACAATGATGTGGTTAGCATCTTGCCATTGTATGCGCAGGGACATGGACTGATTTCCGTAGTCGGGCAGGTCGTAGACTACTACGTCCAGCAGCGAGGTGCGGTGGTCGTAGGTGTAACCGAAGTTGTAGGAGACCGATCCGTTATCTTCTTCGTCACGGAAATAATAGGAGTAGTTACCACGACCGTTGCTGTACATACGGATAGTGATTGACTCGTACGTCTCTCCGTAGTCATAGTAGTGCTCCTCGGCCCACCAAGTACCAACCACATTGTAGTAGGTCTCACCTGTCTCGGGATCGGTTAGTTCAACCGGTCCGCTAGCGGAGTTTTTCTCACATGCGCCAAACGAAAGCGCCATCATCAGCACGGCTATACAGCCTGCAAAGAAATAAAAAGTGTGTTTCATTGTTTATAGGTGTTTTAGTTTTGTTTGGTCATGTACGAAACGGATTGGTCGGTAGCATCGGCGGGTGGTACAAGCTTGATGCGACGGCCGGAGCCGTCGATAGCCACGAAGAGATGGTTATCCCAATCCGGCTGATCAGCCGCGGCTTGCTGCACTTCTTTGTAATAGGCCTCCCATTCGCTGATGATGGAGTCCGCTTCGTGTTGTTTGTCCGGCAGGATGGTGATGGCGGAGCGATCGAAGTCGTACTCATATGCGGAACGGAAGGTCAGCAGAAGCGAGTCGCCCTGCAGTTGCCACGTACCAGTCTGGTGCACTATCACCTCTATGCGTCCGGCATAGTGAGGATGGGCAATGAAGAAGGAATTGGTATTGGTAAAGGTATGGTCCTTAGCAAAACACACCGTCTCCGTTTCGTCTGAATTGGTGGACTTTTCCAGCCATGTGCCATAGAGTTGCTTGGGCTTTACTCGATGGCCGGAATGGAGTTGCTGGGCGACGTAAGCGTTATATTCCTCATCGCTGATGTCCATCATAAATTTGCAATTGTTAGCATAGTTGGTGAAGTCTGCTTGATAAGATTTATAGTGCTCAATGCGTTGGAATGAACTGTTCAAGTAGTAAGTCACTTGGGGGAGTGTGAGTCGTTCGACCAAATAGGTGGCATAATCGAAGTTGACGTCATCGTGCCCCATTATAAACGTACGTACCTCGTTTCCGCTTATAGGTTTAGTATATAGGTCTGCCTCTTTGAGATAAGCAAGCACCTCCCGCCGGCGGTAGAAGAAATGTTGGATGAGATCCATAAAACGCGCATTGTCGATATCCTTCCATACTTCTTGACTGCTGAAAATGACTCGTTCGCTCGAATCATCGTAACTAAACGGATTGTCATTGAGGTCTGTGATATAATTGAGCACGTGGTTTAATGTATCATGGCCTATGGAATTAATCTCGTTGATGCGTGCCAGCACAGTCTGGGTCATCGCAAAATTGCGCTCTTCGCGTTTTGCTAATGTATTAAATCGATTAGCCGTCTTCTCAATATCGATGATTACCATCATCGCTGTTTGTCGACCATCTGCACGTTGCTGCTTACGCTCCAGATAGGAGGCCGTACCAAAGGTAAAGACGATGGATAATGTCGTTCCGAAGAAGGACATCAGCAGTTCCTTCTTCCATGATCCGGCGAAAAGCTTTTTCCACTTAGCCATATGAATATTAGTTCTCATTTTGCAGGAAATCACGGTAGGCGTTTTTTACACGACGATACTCTTCGGGATCGAGAATGCGTATGGAACATTCGTCGGAATTGGTTATCAACTTACGAGGATCATCTTGGTTGACACGGATATTAGCTTCGAAGCTCGGGCGCTCGTCCTCCGGAAGGATACGATGTCCCTCAAGCGTGGTCGGGTTAATCAGGACAACTATGTTCCCAGGCGTCTCTGCGTTCTCCTTCTCTTCGTCATCGGATTCGTCATCATTGCCAAATATGTCAAACCATCCGACAAAAGGTTTGCCTATCTTCCAGTCATTGAATTGAACAAGATAGTACTGCTGCCCCTGATATAGGAAGGAAAGTAGCGCATGGCGGAAGAAAGTATAGTAGTAGCCTAGCAGAAACTCCAATCCTATGCTTAAGTAACTAATTGCGTCGTCAGCATTGACAATTTTTTGATCTTCGGGGGCTTTCTCGTTATCCAAGAACCCTTGTTGTGTCAACAAAAAGGCTAATCGGGGATTGGTACCTACCAATACAAATGGGAAGACTATTTTTGTTCCCATCGTCACGGGATCCGTCCTGCCAAGTTCTTGCTCATAGGCGTTGATCGCCATCTCGCAATAGCGGGTCACGTCGTCAATGCTCTCCCCTTTGTACATCGAAAGCTTGAATAGTTCCAGACATGTATTTCCCAGTAGTGTATCCTTCATCACCGGTTGTGCAAGGCCTATCTGCAGCGCTTTCTCGGCATGAAGGATGGCCTGATCAAGCGCGACGGAATCGCCCTGTTCGAATTGCTTGAATAAAGTCCGCGCAGTGGCTAACTCCTTTAAGCCTTCCTTTTGTTGTTTGTTGGAAAAACGGTTGGCATTTGCTGCCACAACAGTGCATATCAGCACTAAAACACAAAGAATCTTTTTCATGGATGTATTGTTTTCGTACTTGTGTTTGAATCTTGAATTAGTCTCAATTAAAATATAGTATACTCCACACGAATCTTAGCACGCAAGGGAGATGGCTTACCATTAATTTTCCCGGGATTCCATAGCGTAGGGTTCTTGCGTATGGTTTCTGCAAGCAAGTCGTATAAGGTCTCCCTCTCGAAATATGTTACTGTTTGATCCATTTTGAGTTGTGAACAAGAAGCTTCGCCCCTTCCAACAGATACCGGTTTGCCCGTTTCATCTATCTCGATATAGAAATCCACCCAGCAATGTATCCAATGGCCTAACCAGTGGGTCAAATCCTTGAATTTGGCATCAATTGTATCATGATTCTGTCGCATATAATTATTCAGTGCTTTCTGCCCGCCAGGATATTTTGGAAACACTACTTTTTTCGTAGGATTACCTAATATATCATAATAGATTGTTTTGTCCGCGTTTTGCCTTTCACGTCGAATAGTCAAAGATAGTAATTCTCCGCTCGGATAATACGCGCGCAAAGTGTCCCATACCTGTGCTGCCCGTTTCTTAGTGCAATTCCAAATAGGGCGTTCGTTCTCATCATACCCAGCTGTTTGTATCGCTGTGTCATTAACGAACAGTTCTTCATACTCCTTTTTGTCGTTTTTGTAATAGGTGAAATAGCCCTCTCTGACGAAAAGCCCTGCGTCGTTCTTCAAATAACATTGCCTGCTTAGCTTATCTCCTGATGTTTTATCCCAACAACTAAAAATGGTGGTATCGCCACTATGGGTATATACACCATATTGTGCGCATGTATCCGCAGTTACCGCAGTATATATGTGTGTGCGTAACCACTTCATTCCATTATAAGTAGATTGTATCGAAAGCATATTTGTAGCAGGGACTGTATCGTTGCTATCTAAATAGGTTATTGGATTATAATGCACTCTTCTATACAATGTAGTTTGAACCGGCTTCCCGTTAATGGTAGCAGGGTGCCATTTGGGCGCTCCTTGACAGTTCAAGCGATAAAATGCATTGTTAACAAACTTAAAGATCAATGCTGAACATTCACCCGCCGTATCGACGGTTATGCATGCCGTGAAGGTCTCTTTAGTATACAGCCTATTTGCCCGGAACTTACTGTTAAAGAACTTTTCAAAACTGTCAAAACCATTGATGGGAGTTGCCTCTACGAATACCGCTTCTTTCCCTGATTTGTCGTAATAATGTATAACTGTATCATGTGCATAATTCATTAGGGACATCTTCTCTCCTGAAGGATATGACTGACTACGCATGGCCAATCTATTTGCAGAATAGATATACCGGCGGTCTGCATCTCCCTTTGCGTCAAACCACGTAGTACATACGATTGATCCCTTTCGGAACATATCTTCACAAAAAGGTTTATCGTTCACAAAATAAGTTTGTGATCCTAAAATAGCCATATTTCCATCTTCCTTTAACTGATAAGTCTCTTTTTTGATGAGAAGATGGTCCTCATAATAGCTTATGGACATAGTGTCACCAGTGATATGCGTAACCCCAAAAATCTCACCATTGGTTGATGGCGAGAAAGACAGATTGAGTGATGCAATCTCGTCATTGGGAGTTAGAAGCATCATGCCATTGTCTCGTTTGACCTTAATGGTGTCTCCATCCTGCCACGCTTTAGCGGACATACTTATCAGGCAACAGAGGACAAGTGTATAGATATGAATTGTTTTCATGGATATATTAGTAAAACTGCGCAAAGGTAGCACAATTTTCGGATATATGCAAATTATCGGTAATAATTTTGTAATTTTTCGTGTGATGGCACAAAAAAAATCGCGCCACAGAGGTGACGCGATCGTAGATAGATTGGAAAGACAGATGCTTATCTGCCCAGACGAGCACCGAAACGAAGATCGAAGAAGTGGTCATAATTGCCACTCTTGCCTTCCATCTGATAGCCAACGCTCATCGTAAAATGCTTTACGTCGAAGCCAAGGTTCATGCGATAGAATGCACAAACGTACGGATCGGTGGAATCAAAGCTGTCTGCAAGCGTTAAGACATCAATCTTCGGCCCCACGGCAATGCCGAAGAACGGTGTGACTTTCTTCTTCGTGGGTAGAGAAGCGCGGAGATCCAGATAGATAGGAATGCCCAGCTTATACGCAAAATCTTTACCACCATAATAACTATAAACAGTAGTAAAGGAGTTGTAGAGACCGAAACCAAGACCGGTGAAGAAGTAGTCGTTGAAGCGACAACCGTTGACGATGTCCATCACGACACCACCCTGGGGATAGCTATATTTCTCGCCTACATAACCACCGAACTCGATATATCCGCCGTAACGGGGATCCCATGCGGGATGCTGATCAGAGTTAGCACCGTCTTGTGCAGCGGCAGCGTTCTGCTTGTTAGCACCAAAACCACTGGCGACAGGTTGGTTGCGATAGAACTTGGAGAGACCGTAGGTGGTAACAACCTGGTCGAGCTGGTTGGCATAGAGCGTCTTACGCAGGCCATCAGCCTTGTAAACCACCATTTCGTCGCTCATAAGGAGCACCTTACCGCGAATAATCTCACCATCGGACTTGAGGATGGCTGCATCAATCTCATCTGCATCATTGGCCTGTTGCGAAGGCTTAGCTTCGTTGAACACAGCCACCTTACCGTTCGCATAGATGATGCTGTTGATGTCAGCAGTGGAGAGAGTGAACGTAGGGCCGCCGATGTGGTCTGCCTCTTTGTACTTAATCTCCGTCTGAGAAACCTCGAGGATCTTCGCGTTAATCTTCTTTGCATCGTTGGTGACGATGACATCTACTGCTGCAGCAGCAAAAGTGCTCACCGTGAATAGGATGGAAAGAGCAAAAAGGATAAGTCTTTTCATAATAGAGATATGTTTGTTCCCCCTCTAACGCCTTCGGGGATTGGCTTTGCGACTGCAAAGATACAACATTTTTCGGATATATACAAATTTTCGGAATACTTTTTGTATTTTTTCGCACAACAGAACAGAAAATAGTGTTCATTTCCAAAGAAATGGCAGAAAAAGCACTTTTTTGCAAAAAAAATGCAAAAATATTTGGTCATGTCAAAAAAAAGCAGTACTTTTGCACCCGCTTTTGAAAAGAAGACCACTGGTGCGGTAGTTCAGTTGGTTAGAATACCGGCCTGTCACGCCGTAGGTCGCGAGTTCGAGTCTCGTCCGCACCGCCAAGAGGCGCAAGCCTCTCTTCTTTTCAAAAGAGGGTCCATTAGCTCAACTGAATAGAGTACCACACTACGGATGTGGGGGTTGCAGGTTTGAATCCTGCATGGATCACAAGGTTAAAATTAAAATCGCATCTGAAAGTTCGTTTTCAAGTGCGATTTTTGTTTTAAACTTGTAAGACGTCACACCGAAGGGTGACGGATTACGAAGCAATCCTGCATGCTCCCCTAAGCAATCCTGCATGGCTCCGAAGAAATCCCATTAAAGATCACAAGGAAGTCGCCTTATGGGCGGCTTTCTGCGTTAAATGGCGTTGCTTACACGTCATCTGCGGATTTTTGTAGCGATTCTTCCGGACATCTTTTCCGGTGATGATCTCATACCAGACGCAGGCTGCCGTATAACGGCCGTATACATAATCCAGATGGTAACCATCACGACAGAGGGAATCTCCTAATCTGGTTTGACGCGCCAGTTGAATAGCCGTGCCACACGGAATGACCGGTAACTGATGATTGGTCATCGGTATTTGCAGACACGCCATAATACTGTCGTACATCTCCGTCTGAGAATTATGATAACGCGGATAGGCGGGGTGCTTGGCATCTTGGCTATACGCCCAAGTCTGCATCCAACAGAGTTGAGCCTTCGGCTGATAGGCCCGAACAGTGTCGATCAGCATCGTGAGCCAAGGTTCGTAACTGCTTCGGATACCGCTGTCATGGCTGGCTTGCTGCAAAGAGATATAATCGTATTGACCATCTCGTAGTGCCTGCCTAAGGGTGATGGTGTCTCTGATGACGCGTGGCGCAGCGTTGGTGCAGACGCGATGGGAATAAGCAGCCGTATCTGCCAGCAGGAACGCGGCATGTTGCTGCAGCGAACAACCGCCGTAGTAGAGGTTATGTATCTCCACCTCTACGCCTTGTTCTGCGCATAGAGGCACGAGTTCCTGCTCCACGGCATCCCAGGAGAAGCTGTTTCCGATGCATAATACTCGGATGACGAGTATTATAGTTAACTCTTTCATTCTTTAGTGTGCTTCAAGCCAGTTGTTGCCTACTCCACATTCGGCGATGAGGGGGATGGAGAGATGAACGGCATTCTGCATCTCGCTAACCACTATCTCACGTACGCGATCCACCTCAGCAGCAGGTACGTTGAAGTTGAGTTCGTCATGAACCTGCATGATCATCTGCGCCCGGAGGTGTTCTTCTTTTAGCCGACGATGGATGGAGACCATCGCCATCTTGATGATGTCCGCCGCCGTGCCCTGGATAGGTGCGTTGACGGCATTGCGCTCGGCGAAGGAGCGGACCGTAGCATTCTGCGAGTTGATATCCGGCAGATACCGTTTGCGACCGAAAAGCGTCTCGGCATAGCCACGCTGACGGGCCAGTTCTTTTTGTGATTCTATATATTGTATCACGCGCGGGAATGCCGCAAAATAATCATCGATGAGCTGTTTCGCCTCGGCACGACTGCAGTCGAGTTGTTGTGCCAGACCGAAAGCCGATATACCATAGATGATACCGAAGTTAGCCGTCTTTGCCTTACGCCGCTGGTCTTTGGAGATTTGTTCTATGGGCAAGCCGTATATCTTCGCAGCCGTAGCAGCATGGATATCCTGTCCGGAGCGGAAGGCGGCTAACATATGTTCGTCTTGAGAGAAATGCGCCATCAGCCGCAGCTCGATCTGGCTATAGTCGGCACTGAGGAACAGACATCCCTCGTCGGGTATGACGGCGCGGCGGATCAGTTGACCGCGTTCGGTACGCACCGGCAGGTTCTGCAGGTTCGGATTGCTGCTCGACAGACGTCCGGTAGCCGTGACGGTCTGGTTGTACGTCGTGTGTATCTTGCCGTCGGCGGCGATGTAACCGGGCAGGGCGGAGATATAGGTAGAGATGAGTTTGCTTAGTGCGCGGTAGTCGAGGATAGCGCCGACTACCGGGTGCCGGTCTTTGAGCGCAACGAGCACCTCTTCGGACGTAGAATACTGGCCTGTCTTCGATTTCTTGGCCTTGCTATCGAGCCGGAGACGGTCGAAGAGCAACTCGCCTACCTGCTTCGGGCTGTTGATATTGAAGGGCTCGCCGGCCAACTCATAGATACGCTGCTCGAGTGCCCGCAGCTCTTCTGTCAGCGCCGTCTCCGCCTGCTTCAGCTGCGCCACGTCGATACGCACGCCTGCCGCTTCCATCTCACGGAGCACCGGTACCAACGGCAACTCCACCTCGTTATACAGGTTCCACAAGTCCGCATCGGCCTTGAGTGCCGCAAAATCCGGCTCCTTATAGGGATTGAACGCCACCTCGGGATTAAGCAGATACTGACAGAGACGGTTCTCTATAGTATCGAAAGTGGCTACCGGCGCAGGGCTGTCGGCCGCCTGCTCCTCGGGCACGGCAAAGAGGTCCAGCTGATTAGGATCAGCAGGCTTGACCTTTTTCGGCGCAGCCTTCTCCGCCATAACCGGCTGACTCGGCGAAGGGTTGATTTTCTTAAGCAGCGTGTTGAACTCCAGCTCGCGATAGAGGTTAGCCAGCGCCTCGATATTCGGCTCTTTCTTGCTGAGCAGTTGTTCGTCCAGCGTGATTGGCACGTCGGTACGGATAGTCGCCAGGAAACGGGAGAAACGTATCTCCTCCACCTGCGACTCCACTTTCTGCCGCAGCGCACCTTTGATCTGGTCGGTATGGGCCAGCATGTTATCGATAGAACCGAACTGCCGGAGCAGCGCGACGGCTGTCTTCTCCCCCACTCCCTTACAACCGGGTATGTTATCGCTGGCATCGCCCATCAGCCCCAGCAGGTCGATCACCTGCGCTTGGCTCTGCAGACCGTATTTCTCGCACACCTCTTGCGGACCGAGGATCTCAAATCCTCCGGTATGCCGCGGACGGTACATGCGCACATGCTCGGTAACCAACTGACCGTAGTCCTTGTCCGGCGTGGCCATGAAGACCTCATAGCCGGCCTTCTCCGCTTGTCCGGAGAGCGTACCGATGACATCATCGGCTTCGAAACCATCCACTTCCAATACGGGAATGTTCATTGCCTCGAGCAGACGTTTGATGACCGGTACGGCACGGCGTATATCTTCCGGCGTCTCTTCGCGCTGCGCCTTGTATTGCTCGAATGCCTCATGACGGAACGTCGGTCCATGAGGATCGAAAGCCACACCCACGTGCGTGGGATTGACCTTGCGCAAGAGGTCGTCGAGCGTGACCACAAAGCCGAAGATGGCGGATGTGTTCTCACCACGACTGTTCATGCGCGGCGTACGGATAAAAGCATAGTACGCGCGATAGATCATCGCATAAGCATCTATTAGAAGGAGGGTCTTCATTATTGATGTTAGATTTAAGATTTCAAATTTACCACTCAACAGGCGGCAAGCCGTGTTGGATTAGATAGTTGTTGGCAGCGCTGAAGTGTCCGCAGCCCTCAAAACCGCGATAGACGGAGAGAGGAGATGGGTGAGAGGTCTGGAGCACAAGGTTTCTGCGTCGATCGATGAACTGCCCTTTGCGTTGAGCGTATGATCCCCAGAGCATATACACGATATGTTCTCGTTCACGATTGAGGGCGGCGATAGCCGCATCCGTCAGTTCTTCCCATCCTTTACCCTGATGGCTACCGGCACGGTGCGCTTCGACAGTCAGCGTGGCGTTGAGTAGCAGCACCCCCTGTTCCGCCCATCGACGCAGATCGCCGCTCGCAGGGATAGGCGTACCCAAATCGCGATGAATCTCTTTGTATATATTGACAAGCGAAGGCGGGATCTGCACGCCTTCGGGCACGGAGAAACTCAGTCCCATCGCTTGTCCCGGTTCGTGATACGGATCTTGTCCGATGATGACCACGCGCACTTTGTCGAAAGGGCAAGAGTCGAAGGCATTAAAAATAAGTCCTGCCGGCGGGAAGCACCGACAGGTCTTATATTGCTGGCGCACATATTGGGTGAGGAGTTCGAAATAAGGCTTGTCAAACTCCGTCTGCAATACGCGTTGCCAAGATGGATGGATTCGAACAATCATTGGTGATTGGTCATTAGTGATTGGTGATTGATGCCCCTTCCGTCTAGGGTTTCCCCATTTGACGGGGACACCGTCAGGTGATTGGTGTTAGTCGACGATCAACATAGCGTCACCATAATCGCCAAATCGGTATCCTTCCTTCACCGCCTCTTCGTAGGCATGCATTGTCTCTTCGAAGCCTGCGAAAGCAGCGACCATGATCATCTGGCTGGACTGCGGCAAGTAGAAATTGACGAAGAACGCATTCGCCACTGTGAAGTTATACGGCGGGAAGATGAATTTGTTGGTCCATCCATCGTACGCCTTGAGCTGGCCGTTGGTGCCCACCACATGCTCCATCGCACGCATCACCTCTGTACCTACCGCACACACACGGCGTTGCTGTTCGTGCGCGTTGTTGACGGCATTAGCCAGACGCTCAGAGAGGATGATCTGCTCCGACTCCATCTTATTCTTCGTCAGGTCTTCTACATCGATGTCCTTAAACACACCCAACGACACGTGGCTGGTCAGGAACTCCGTCTCAATGCCGCGGATCTCCATGCGCTTGAGCAGCTGCTTGGAGAAATGGAGACCTGCTGCCGGTGCAGCCACAGCGCCTATCTTATCTGCAAAAATAGTCTGATAACGCTCATTATCCAGTTCGCGCACAGGCTGGTCGTGGAAGATCTCCTCATACTTAGCCTGAGTCTCTGCATCCATCGGACGGCGGATATATTTGGGGAGCGGAGCACTACCCAGTGCGTACAGACGAGGCACAAACTCCTCATTGTCATAATCGGTCAAGAAACGGAATGTACGTCCACGGCTGGTGGTATTGTCGATCACCTCAGCCACGATAGAGGGGTCGTCATCGAAAGTCAGCTTGTTACCAATACGGATCTTACGGGCCGGATCGACCAGCACATCCCAGAAACGCGCACGATGGTTGAGTTCGCGAAGCAGAAAGACCTCAATCAACGCGTTGGTCTTCTCCTTGTGTCCCCACAGACGAGCAGGGAAAACCTTGGTATCATTAAACACGCAAAGATCACCCTCATCGAAATAGGAGACCATATCGCTCACCATCTTATGCTCGATCTCGCCTGTTTTGCGATGCAACACCAAGAGGCGCGCATCATCACGATAGGGCGTCGGGAACTGAGCTATCTGTTCTTCAGGCAGTTGGAAACGAAACTGGCTGAGTCGTATGTCATTCGTCTTGTACATAGTTGTAATCCTTCAATTGATCAAGGAATTGATCTATAGTATAACAATCGTTTACATTTATCTGCCCCACTCTAGTGCGGCGGAGGGCTGTTAAGTAGGCACCAGACCGGAGTCGCTGACCAATGTCGCGGGCCAAGGCACGGATATATGTTCCCTTGGAACAAACCACGCGAATCGTCAATTGCATCTTGTCGGCATCAAATCGGAGCACCTCGATTGCATCTATGACCAGCAACTTGGGTTTGAGCTCCACCGTCTCCCCCTTGCGTGCCAACTCATATGCCCGTTTGCCATTGATCTGCACAGCGGAGAACATCGGTGGTACTTGCCATTGTTCCCCAAGAAAAAGCGGGAGTGTCTGGTCAATCAACTCGCGTGTGATATGCGCCGTCGGATAGGTGGCATCCACCTCTTTCTCCATGTCGTAGCTCGGCGTAGTGGCTCCTAACTGGAGCGTCGCCTCGTACTCCTTGACATCATATTGCAGCTGGTCGATCAGTTTGGTTTTCTTACCTGTACATATGACCACCACTCCTGTAGCCAGAGGATCCAACGTGCCCGTATGACCGACCTTCAACTTCTTCTGTCCCAGCTTGCGGCACAAGGCGTATCGCACTTTAGCTACCAAATCGAACGAAGTCCAATGAAGCGGCTTATCAAACGCCAGCACTTCTCCCTCAGCGAAATCCCACATAGCTTAGCACAAGGTAGTGATAATCGCCATTGAACCTACAATCGCGCAATAGACAGCAAACCAAACCAGACGCTGACGACGCACGACCTCCAGCATGAAGCGGCAAGCCAAACAACCGGTTACAAATGCAGCTATAAAACCGACCATAGCGGGAAGAACGCCAATATCGACCGTCACCTCGCCCTTGAGCAACTTCAATCCGTCCAGCATGGCTTCCCCCATAATAGGAATCAGCACCATCAGGAAGCTGAACTGGGCCACGCTCTCTTTCTTCACGCCACAGAGCAGACCGGTAGCAATCGTCGTACCGGAGCGGCTCAGGCCGGGCAGCACGGCACAAGCCTGTGCAATACCAATGATGATCGCATCGCGGTAACTCACTTCATGTCCGCTGTTCTGACGCTTCTTCTGCAACCACTCGCTCAGCGCCAACAAAGCGGCTGTGACAAGCAAACAGATGCCCACCAGCAGCAATCCATTTCCAAAGAAAGATTCCACCTGATCCTTGAAGAACATCCCCACCACAAACACGGGAATCATTGACACAAAGATCTTAGCGACATAGTCTTTCTCCGCATTCCACCGGAGGGTAGTGAGAGTACCGTTAAAGAGCGACAATACCTCTCGCCACAAGACCACCAGTGTAGAGAGCACAGTGGCCACATGCACGATGATAGCGAACGACAGGTTCTCCTCACCGGAAGTGCCCAATAAGGCGTGACCTATCTCCAGATGACCGGACGAAGAAACCGGCAGGAACTCGGTCAGTCCCTGCACGATGCCCAGTATAAGTGCTTGAAACCAACTCATTTCTTCTTACCGCGGAACAAGATGGCAAACAGCATAAACACAAACCCGAACAAAGAGATCATCGGTCCTACCGTGATACGACGGAAGGAGAAGATATCCGGATTATACACCTCACCTGAGGGTTCGCCTACCATCAGGCAAAAGCCCACCACGATAATAAGCACCGAGACCGCAATCAGGATGAGGTTGAGCGTAGGAAGAGTATGTTTCATATCAAATCTCGTATAAGGAGTTATTATCCATGCGAATGTAGCGACCAGTGGCAATCATCGAAGCCAACCAGGTGATTAGCAGACCTGTAGCCAATACGACAGCCGACACAAAAGTGACATTCTGCCACGTCAGCGGGAAGAGCAGCACGCCAAGGCGCACATCCACATAATAAACAATACCGCTCAGGATCGCCAATGCTACCAGACTGGACACAAAGCCCATGAGCATGTTACGCCAAACGAAGGGACGACGCGTCACCCAGGCCGTAGCCCCGACCAAAGTCATCGTGTTGATCAGAAAACGCTTAGCGTATATCTGCAGACGGATGGTATTGATAATAAGCGCCATCGCTACCAGCAGCAACACACCGGCCACGATGAGCAAGGCCAGCGACAACTCACTCACATTGCGACTCATCAGGTCTGCCAGATCACGCGGATAGATCACTTCAGTCACATAAGGCAAGTTCTGCAACTTATCTGCCAACACTGCCAAACTATCCGGACTGCTGTATGCATCCGACGGATGAATCTCATAACTTGCCGAGAGCGGATTATAACCAAGAAAGACCGTAGGATCTTCCCCTAAAGAGGAGATATGCTCTTGCAGGGCATCCTCACGCGACACAAACGCGTAACTGCAGCAAGCAGGGCTAGCCTCTAGTATCTGCTCCAGACGTGCACAATGCGTAGTATCCGCCTCTTGCGACAAAACGGCAGTGATGGTCATCTTCTCGCGCATGCGTGTAACAAGCGCCCCTGCTGAAAGCAGGAGCACACATTCCAAGCCAATCAGGCACAGCACAAGCGAAACGCTGACGGCGGAAGTCAGATACGAATTACGGAAACGATGTTTACGCATGTATTAATATTCCCAGAGGTCTTGCTCGAAATTAAGCAACTCGGTAGCAATACGTTCTTGCTCTTTCTTAACCTGCTCCACCGTCCCAGAGTAATCCGGGATCCAACGGTTGTACATGTTACCCTCACCCACGATATAACTGGTGAAGAGATGCTTCTGGAAAAACTCATCGAAGGTCACACGTTTCACCTCGTTGCGGTTAGGGATAGCATACTGCATAGCCAGGTACGGACGCAACGCATCGAACGGAATCCAGAACATAATAGACTCGCGCAGCGAATTCATGATGTTGGAATCGTCACGTGTGGAGATCTTGTCTGACTGCATCGGAGCAATACCCATGATCTTGGTATGCATACGAGACGTGTGTTTGTCGAAGAACACCACTTCCTGAATCAAGTATTTCAACTGGTTCTTAACCAGTTTCTCGAACGGGTAGAAGTGGAACGACAACTCGTCGGAGATGCTGTCATAGTGCACCAACATAGCATCCGAACTGGTGATATCGAAGTGCGTGGGATCGTCGGAATAGTCAGCCAGAGGATCATCAGCCATAAACATCGTCGGAATCACATCGCGCGAGATAGGCGCTTGCTGGAAGTCGGGCTTGATGGTCTCCATATTCTTCTCATAGATAGGCAGGCCATCCACAACAGCGTCGGTGATCACCTTGAACAGGTTACGATAATCCGCATCGTCCGATTTGGTCGGGAAATAGAGCTGGTAGTTCTGCTTGTAGCGCATATCGATGATACGATATACATAGCGTGCCCAAATCACGTCATCAATGCGGTGATCAACCATCACAATCGTGTCGTGAGCCTGGGAGAACTCCTCGGTCTGGATACGTGCACTACCCATCTCATCGAAGAAGGATGTAACCTTATGCTGCGCCTGAACCGTAGTAAATCCAAGCACCAAGCATGCGATAATACTGAGTTTCTTTATCATACGTGTAAAATATTAATTCAGTGAAAGCGGAATAGGTGACAAACGAACCTCCTTACCATCCGGACCTTTGGCGCGGATGTCAGTAATAACGACGATAGCACCCATTTTCAGTTTCTCCAAACGGCTACGTTGATCCGCCGTAAAGCGGTTGCCGCGAGCCTCGGTCAACACACCGTTGATGTTCACCTTGAAGCTGGTAATCTGGAACGGCAGGTCCAACAGACCATCCGGGCCATAAGATGCGATCACGGTAGCGCCACCGTTAAGCAATGCTCCACGAGAGATGTTACCATCTGAATACTCGTTCTCTCCGGACTTGAAGTAAGCACCCGGTTTCGGCAGTGCCTTTACGCGATATTCCTTGCTACCCATAGACTGCATACGACCGTCTAATTCGGCAGACACAGAGATGGTCACGTTGCGTGCTCCATCGCCCGGCTTGATAATCCAAAGACCACCCTGCTGACGTACGGAAGCACCGTTAACGTTCACTTTTACCTTGTCGTTGGACACACCCGGTACCGAGATAGAGAACTTGTTGTCATAGCCGCGGTACATGATGTTGAGGTCGGTATTGGAGATCGTTACTGCAGGCTCGCCCACACTATACTCACTCTGAAACTCCAGATTCTCTATCTCACCCGACGAGGGGTTTTGATAAGCGATCCAACCGGAGTATTTCTTCAGACCAATTCCTGTAGCTGCCACTTCATACAGACCACTCTCGTCAATTTTCTGTCCCTCCACATAATAGTCCGGACGTTGCGTTGAGTCGATAGCGGCCAAGATGATTTGAGCCGAATAACGACCACCACGGATTACATAATTGGACTTCGGAATCACATACGCGTTCAGTTTATTCACGCGCAAGTCACCTGCGTCCGTACGATCCATGAGGTACTGAATCAACTGACTCTCGGTAGAACGCACATCATTCTGCATCTTGGTAAGGATTGTGACAGACGCGCCTACAGGCATGCCGTCGAACACTGCCACTTCCCAATCGCATGAGTCTTTCTCATGTGCATTCCATCCACGTTCGGTAGCCAGATTCTGACGAATAGAGGTACGCAGTTCGGCATCATGCTCGCACAAATCAGCGGCATAATCGCGATAGTACGCAACAAGGGCCTTGAGTTCGCTACCATGACCTTGTACAATAGCATACTGGCCGGTGACATCCAGATTGGAGTTACCCTCAATATGCGTAGTAGGATCTTCGCCCATTGCTTTACGTTCTTCCACCGCTTTCTGACCGTCCGCCAGAATAGCTATCTGCTCCTTGAAATTCTGGATATAGTTGAACAGCGAGTCGGCACGTTTCTGAACCTCGACCGACTTATCGAACCACTCTTTGGTCTTCTCGGGGTTGTCTCTATAGGCTGCCTGGAAATCGCGGTACAACTTAGCATTGCGTACATCTGAAGCCGCGATAGAAGAATGCAGACTATTGTCCACCAACGTAAAACCGTTGAGGATATCCGTACTTACGTTCAACGCCAACATGGCGGTGAGCACCAAGTACATCATACCGATCATTTTTTGTCTCGGGGTTTCCGGACAGTTTTTTGCTCCACCCATTACTGAAGTGTTTAGAGATTAAACTTATGCGAGTGCATTCAACATATTGCCGTAAATAGCATTCAGGTCAGCCACCTGCTTCTGCAGTTGCTTAGCACCGTTAGCGTAAGCCAACTGAGCCTCTGCAGCCTCTTTGGCCGAAGCCGTTACGCTCTTCTGAGCCTCTACCTGTGCATTAACAGCCTGGAGTTGCAATTCGTAAACCGAGTTGAGGGAAGCCAGTTTCTTGCCCATCTCCTCTACGCTCTCCTTATATGCACGGGTCTCACCGGCTACGCTCTTGATATCCTCGCCCACTTGCGCATAGGTAGCGCTTAGACCATTGGTTGTCTGAGTGAAGGAATCAGTAGCCACACCTGCAGCAGACAATTTGTTGGTGTAGTTCTCTGTAGCCACCTCAGCAGCAGCCAGTTTCTCGCCCAACTTAACGCCCGTCTGAGCCACCTTATCCAGCTCGCTCAACTGAGAAGCCGTCTTAGCCAAATTAGCGATACCCTCTTTCAGCGCCTTTACGTCATCCTCTTTGAGGGAAGGAACCTGTGCTCCCGGAGTGGTTTGACCCGTAGGTTGGGTAGGATTAACGATAGTGGTCTGTCCACCGGCAACACCTGCACCTAACAAGGTAGGACGCGGTTGTTTGGCTTTCTCTTCCAACAGCTCAGGCTTCGTACCATATTCCAGCAATTGCGGGAACACGTTCTCCCAGTGGAACTCGGGATGCGGATGCTCGAGAGTACCGATGAGGAACAGGAATGCTTCGGTAAACATACCTATCATCAGCACCTGGCTGGCACCCGGCCAGTGCAGAATCTTAAACAACGCACCAATGATAACGACAGATGCACCTGCCGAATAAATGATGTTTACGATAGTTTTACCTTGGTAGGATTCATACCAATGGAAGAACTTTGCGCCAAAACCTTGCTTTGCAGCGTTTTCAGTAGCCATAATATTGTGTATTTAAATTTTTTCTTTGTTGTTAGTTGATTAATCGCCGATGTAAGCACGAACGCAACGGAAACCGATGTACGGACGGCTCTCAAATTGGTACTCATAAGTACGAACACCGCACTGCATGAAATAGCTGATATCCTTCCAGCTACCACCCTTTACCACCTTACGTTTCAAGATGTCGGGGTCGGCCTTACGAGCCATATAGCTATAATCCGGATTCAGATCGTGAATATGCGTGTTAGCCGCACTCTGGTATGCCGAGTTGGTCCACTCGGATACGTTTCCGGCCATATCGAACAGACCGAAGTCGTTCGGACGGAACTGAGCCACCTTCATCGTGGTAGTACCGGTATCATCGTTGTAGGCTCCACGATAAGGCTTGAAGTTAGCAAAGAAGCAACCCTTACCGTCGCGGGCATAATTGCTACCCCACGGATACATCGCCATCTTGCGGCCGCCACGGGCAGCATACTCCCACTGTGCCTCCGAAGGCAAACGATAAGCATTGGCCTCGGTAGCCGAGTACATATTAAACAGTTTGGTACGCCAGTTGCAGAATGCATGTGCCTGCTCCCAAGTAACACCCACTACCGGATACTCCGCATAGCCCGGGTGCTTGAAATACATATGCAGCAACGGATCGTTGTACGAGAACTGGAAGTCACGTGCCCAAACCAAGGTATCCGGGTAGATACTGATGATCTTCTCGGTCAACAGGTCTTTCGGCTCACGCAACGGGCGGAAGATCGTAGAATCCTTGATCTCATTACGCTCGTTCACCCAGAACGTATCTACACGTGCCGTAGCTCCCGGAGGATAAGTACTGGTGGCCACATCGAACTTGTTACGTTGCGGCAGCGCCTCGTCCATATTCACCCAGCTATAACGATAGTGCAGGTTGTTGGTATTGAGCGAACCGTCGGAGTAGTACATCGGAGCCAATGCGTCTACGACATCCTCCTCCTTGCTGTTCCAAGGCACTTTCTTACGCCAGTTGATGCGGAAATTCTCCTCATCAAAGTCTTCATCCTTGGGCTGCAAAGCATAATCCGTCATACCGGCAGCAATCAGGTTGGTCAAAGCGATTGAATCGCGCACCCAATTCACAAACTGATGGTACTCATTGTTGGTGATTTCGGTCTCGTCCATCCAGAACGCATCCACCGTAACCATCACAATGTTGTCCGGCTGCTCAAACACAGCAGACTGCGTGTTTGCGCCCATCATGAAACTACCCTTCTTGATAAACAACATACCATAGGGGTTAGCCTCTTTGAAATTAACAGACTTACGAGCTCCTACGAGTTCGCCAGCCGGCTTGTTACAACTCGCCAGTGCAATCGCGAAAACGATCAAAGGCAAAATCTTTGTTACTTTCATATTTGATCAAATATTATAAATATCTAATTGATTTATATTTGTTGGTCCGTTTGGGTTTGAGTATATCAAAACTATAGGACAAGTATAATTCGTGGCTTCCATAACTCTCTGCCAGCAGTTTGTTGGTCGGTAGTTCGCAACTATAGCCCAACTGCAATCCAGAGATAATATCAACGCCCAGCAGTATATTCACACTTCCGTCGATGCGGTAGCCTAATCCCCAGCGATAGCGATCCTTGAAGTCACACATCAACGTCAGGTTGATATCCCAACTGATAAAGTCGCTCATCACCTGTGCGCTGGGAGTCAGCACCCACTCTTTGTAGTGCTTGAGGCGGAAGTGGTATCCACCGACGATGTACATCGTACCCACCACTTTCACAGCCGTCTTTTCGTCCCAGTCCACTACAGGACGCGTCACGTGGCTGTAACTAGCACCGACCCACCAAACAGGAGTGCAGTAATACAAGCCGACGCCCATATCAAATTTCATTCCCGACTTGCTTCCCGAAGGGATGGCCTCATCGTTGGCATCATGGTAGTCATCCCCCATCTTGCTCAGGTTGACCGAATCACCACGGAAGCCCACATTGATAAATCCCAGATCTACTCCTGCGCTCAGGTAACCGTTTCCCAGTTTCTGCCTATACGCGTATTGCGCGTACAATGCTTGCGTAGAGAACAATCCAAAGCGATCGTTCAGAAAACGCAAACCAGCGCCGTGTCGGGTCTTGGCTATTACAAAGGGCGAACTAAAGCAAAACCATGTACTCATTGGCGCATTGGAAATATCCACATATTGCATGCGGTGTAATCCTGCCACTTTCATCATGTCGCCTTCTCCTGCCGCTGCAGGATTGTAGCCAGTTGTCATATACATATATTGTCCCATCTGCGGGTCAAATTGCCCGTAGGCAGACCCGATGGCCATAAGCCCCAACAAGAGAACAATATATCGTTTCAATTTTCAATTGTCAATTAGTCAATTCGTCAATATTCCTCTTCGTTGAAGAAGAAATCGTCATCTTGGGTCGGATAGTCAGGCCAAATATCCAATATACTCTCATATTGCTCTTCGTCCTCATCCTCCAACTCCTCCAGGTTCTCAATCACCTCTGCCGGAGCACCTATACGGTTGGCGTAATCCAACAATTCATCCTTCGTTGCGGGCCAAGGTGCGTCCTCTAATTTTGAAGCCAATTCCAATGTCCAATACATAATTCAATCCAATAGCAAAATCTACCCAATACGGGCACACTTTTTCAAAAATCGTGCAAAAATAGTAAAAAGATTCGATTCGTGCAAGTTTTTTTACTATTATTTATCAATTTTTGCCATTTTTTTGCCAAATTGCCATTTTTTCACCATTTTGGTGTCCAATAAAACGTGACAAAACGAACAAGTAGTCGCTCAACCGGTTGATCCATTTCAACTCGGTCGTGGAGGCACATTCCACCATCAGTCGTTCGGCCCTTCGGCAGACCGTTCGACAGAGATGACATCGGCACACGGTCTCACTTCCGGCAGGCAACAAAAAAGCTGTTTGTCGGGGCAATTGTGCCTGCATGGCATCGATCCATTGCTCCAGTTGCAACACATCAGATTCCACGATCCACTCTCCCGGTGCCAGACTCAAAGAAGCGCCAAGGTCAAACAGTTTGTTCTGAATCCACTCCAGTTGATCATTGGTCATTGGTAATTGGTGATTGGTCATTTGTGCACGCAGCAGTCCCACCCAACTATTGAGTTCATCCACGGTGCCATAGGCTTCGATACGGACATCTGTCTTGGGTACACGCTGACCGTTAGCCAGCGAAGTCTCTCCTTTGTCCCCTGTCTTGGTATAAATCATATTAGTTAATTTTCAGCTGTCAGATTCTAATTTTATAATGTCGCTTCAAATAATGCGGATCGACAAAAAGCAAACCTATATGGTAAAGATCCATGCTGGTAGTTACCCGAGGATCCGCCTTCAGTTGTGTCCAAGCCTGTGCCATCTCACGCGAATAGTGGATATCATCGATGATGAGCACTCCCCTCTCCGCGAGTTGCGGCAGCAACCAGTCGGCATAGCGCATCGTGGCCTCATAGGTATGGTTGGCATCGACGAAGGCCATATCTATTTTCGCGCGCGCGTGTTTTAATAAGGTGTCCTCGATACGTCCTTCCACACATTGGATGTTCTCGAGTCGCAGTGCGCGCCACTGCCGGCACGCCATTTGTGCAACAGCCCGGCTTCCCTCGAAGGTCAGCACATGGTTGCCACTATGCGCCGAAGCCATATAGGCGGTGGTAATACCCAGCGACGTACCCAGTTCTATCAGCTCCAGCGGCCTACCCTGATCATGTCGCATATGCACCAACAGGCGGAAAAGGACTTGTCCTACACGCGGACTCTCCAAATGGGTACGCGCGATGTCGCACACGCGACGCTGCACGAGTCGGCCTTCAGGCGAGCCCTGCGAACCGTAGTCAGTCACGTTAAGCACGCGTGTGTCGGAGAGCAAGATCTCGCGACGACGCTCGATATCCGCAAAGCAATAGTAGTTGTTCTCATCGCGCAGCAAGAGACGCACAATATAGAACAAGTTAGGCGAATGAATGCCTTCCCCCGTCGTATTCCATGCGCTCAGTTGATGCCACACATACGATCCCACGCGATATAGAACGTCTTTCCACTGCATTTATGGCGCAAAATTACAAAATTATTTGCACATGACAAAATTTTTTTGTAACTTTGCGCCATGATTTTGAATTATATCTGGATTTCGCTTATTCTGCTGGCCGTTATTTTTGGCCTGGTACAGGCTGTCTGTTTTGGTCAGACGGACATTTTCTCTGAGATTCTCAATTCCACTTTTGCAAATGCAAAGACGGGTTTTGAGTTGTCGCTGGGTCTGACGGGCGTGTTAGCCCTCTGGATGGGTATTATGAAGATCGGCGAACGTGCCGGCGCGGTGAACACGCTCGGCAAGGGCGTGGCGCCATTCATGAAACGCATCTTCCCGGGCATCCCGAAAGATCATCCCGTGTTCGGCACCATGACGATGAACTTCGCAGCTAACATGCTGGGCCTGGACAATGCCGCCACGCCGATGGGGTTGAAGGCGATGAGCGAGTTGCAAGAGCTGAACGACGACAAGGAGCGGGCAAGCAACGCGATGATCATGTTTGTGGTGCTGGGCGCCAGTGGACTGACGCTGATCCCCACCACTATCATGGCTTATCGCGCCCAACTGGGTGCAGCTAATCCCGCCGACATCTTCCTGCCTATACTGATTGCCACATATGTAGCCACGCTGGTTGGCTTGATCTGCGTCTGTGTAGCGCAGAAGATACGCCTGACGGACAAAGTGGTGCTGGGTACGCTGACCGGCTTGACCGCTTTGGTCGGCTTGCTGGTATGGGGTGCCACCTTACTGCCACCGCAACTACTCTCATCACTATCGGCCGCTATCGCCGCTATCTTGTTGCTGGGTGTCATCTGCTGGTTCATCATCCAAGCGATGGCAAAGAAGGTCAATGTATATGATGCCTTCATCGATGGTGCGAAAGGCGGTTTTCAGACGGCTATCGGCATCATCCCGTACCTGATTGCCATACTTGTGGCGGTAGGTATGTTCCGTGCCTGCGGTGCGATGGATCTGCTGGAACGCGGCATCGCCTGGTGTTTCGCCGCTTGCGGCATCAACCCAGACCTGGCTGGAGCTGTACCGACAGCGCTGATGAAGCCACTGAGCGGCAGCGGGGCACGCGGACTGATGCTGGAGGCAATGACCACGCACGGCGCAGACAGCATGGTTGGCCGGTTGTGCTGTATTCTGCAGGGCACAACGGACACCACGTTCTATGTACTGGCTGTTTATTTCGGAAGTGTGAATATCAAGGACACGCGTCACGCTGTGGCTTGCTGCCTGCTGGCTGATTTGGCCGGAGCGGTGGCCGCATTCGCCATCGCGCCAATCTTCTTTGGGTAAATCAGACTAACGAGACACTATCGAGAGAGAATCGGATCGAGCGTATATGCTGACATTTAACGTCCAAGATACAGAGATGCCTGCGCTGGACGAGCGCAAGACAGGCAGATGGATCAGAGCCGTGGCGGCAGACTACGGGTTCACCGTAGGAAACATCAATTATATCTTCTGCTCCGACGAGCGGGAACTGGAGGTGAACCGCCAGTTCCTCGGGCATGATTACTATACGGATGTCATCACTTTCGATTATTCGACGGCGGCTACGCTAAACGGTGACATCTTTATCTCGCTGGACACCGTACGCAGCAATGCAGAGATGGTGGGTGCGAGTTTTGACGAAGAACTCCGCCGAATCATCATCCACGGTGTACTACATCTGACCGGTCAAGGCGACAAGACGCCTGAGACCAAAGCGGAGATGACAGAAAAAGAGAACCGCGCTCTCGCACAGTTCTCTCTATAAGTATTTCTTTTCTTAAGAATATACTGACTTTACAAGCGTTGACCGGTGATGGTATAGACCTGATCGCCGCGGATGATAACAATCTGTCCGTGGCGTATTTCTTTTTTGGCCGCAGGTCGCGTCTCCACCGTCTCTATGTCCGTACTATATTCGCCCAGACGCATTCCGACCATGACTGCGTCATGATCTGAATAACGGTTGGCATAGTAGGTAGAGGTGTTGGTATGCCATACGGCCGCACCGGTGATCTGCTGTCCCATGGTGGTGTTGGCGAACGCATGATCGATAAACTCACGCGTACCCTTGTATATATAGGAATATGCCGTGGCATCAAAACGGAGCAACTGCTCTTGGTAGCCGTTATCCTGAATGATAGTGATCGCACCTTCATCCATCTGGCAATTGAGATCACCTACGATGAGGATGTCCGGATCTTTTACCTTGGAAGCCGTGGACAGACCATTCATAAGCCAAGTGGCATTGTCGATGCGTTTATCCTTATCCGAATCGTTCTGACCTGCTTTGAAGTGGTTCATCGAGAGAGTGAACGATTCACCCGTGGCTATTTCTGTCCACGCCTGGATGCGCATGACGTTCTTGTAGTAGGTGACATTAGTCGCCGCATAATTGCTACCAAGCGGTTGGACGGTAGCGCGCTTATAGACAAAACCGGATTTGATAGCGTTGTCGTAGGAGTCTGTCGCCACGTCGATGCCATCAGAAACGGCTGCATAACATTCGTAGCCGAGTGTGGCGTTGAGCGAATCGACGAGCTGCTGCAGCACGATGGGTTTCGCCTCCACTTCGCAGAACGCAAAGATGTCGGCATTGGAGGCGAGCATCATCTCCACAATCTTCTGCGTCTTTTCAGCACGGCCCGCGTCGGTATCGTAGGATGGACGTGAAGACTCCTGATAGTTATAATAATAGTTCTGGAGGTTGTTGGCCAGCACTACTATACGCGGGTTTCCGAGATTAGGTACGGCAGGCAAGGCGGCTTGCACAATGAGTGCAGCCGCCAAACCTAACCATATCAACAGATGACGCTTCATCAGTCTTGGAATTTAGCGCAGAGGAACTCGCGGTTGAGGCGAGCGATGTTAGCGAGGCTAACGGATTTGGGGCACTCAGCGGCACAAGCACCGGTGTTGGTGCAGTTACCGAAGCCGAGTTCATCCATCTTAGCCACCATCGCTTTGGCACGACGTGCAGCCTCTACCTTACCTTGCGGCAGGAGTGCGAGTTGCGATACTTTCGCGGAAACGAAGAGCATAGCCGAACCATTCTTACAAGCAGCAGCGCACGCACCGCAACCGATACAGCTGGCAGCATCCATTGCCTCGTCAGCTACCGGCTTGGGGATAGGTATTGCGTTTGCGTCAGGTACACCACCGGTGTTGACGGAAACGAAACCACCGGCCTGCATGATCTTGTCGTATGCGCCACGATCGACCATAAGGTCCTTGATTACAGGGAACGCACGGCTACGCCACGGCTCGACGGTGATGGTCTCGCCGTCGTGGAACTTACGCATATGGAGCTGGCAGGTCGTGATAGCGCTGTCCGGTCCATGCGGGTGTCCGTTGACGTACATGGAGCACATACCGCAGATACCCTCACGGCAGTCGTGATCATAGGTAACGGGGTCTTTGTGCTCTGCAACGAGTTGCTCGTTGAGAATATCAATCATCTCCAGGAACGAAGCGCCTTGGAAGACGTGCTTCAGGTCATACGTCTCAAAATGACCTTGTGCCTTCGGGCCGGCCTGACGCCATACCCGTACTTTGATATCAATATACTGATCCATAATTTAATTACGAATTAAAAATTAAAAATTAAGAATTAATTCTTGTAATTACGCGTCTTCCTTTCGGTAAACTCATAGTCTAGCGGCTCCTTGATGAGTTGCGGCTCTTGGTCCTCACCCATATATTTCCAGCAGCCAACGTACGAGAACTTATCGTCCTGACGGAGTGCCTCGCCTTCCGGTGTCTGGTATTCCTCGCGGAAGTGACCACCGCAAGACTCCTCACGATGGAGGGCATCGACAGCCATCAGACGGCCGATCTCGATGAAGTCAGCCAGACGGAGTGCTTTCTCCAACTCGTTGTTGAGGTGGTCAGCCGTACCCGGGATATACACGTTGGTCCAGAACTCTTTCTTGATCGCGTCGATCTTCTTGATACCTTCCTTGAGGCCCTCAGCGGTACGACCCATTCCGACGAAGTCCCACATGATGAGACCCAGCTCTTTATGAATCGAATCAACCGAACGCTTGCCCTGGATAGCCATCAGGCGGTCGATCTTATCCTGAACAGCTTTCTCTGCAGCAGCGAACTCCGGCAGGTCGGTACTCATGCGCGGCACGCCGATCTGGTCGCTCAGATAGTTCTGAATAGTATAAGGCAGTACGAAGTAACCGTCCGCGAGACCTTGCATCAATGCCGAAGCACCGAGGCGGTTGGCACCGTGGTCGGAGAAGTTGGCCTCACCGATACAGAACAGACCCTTGACGCTGGTTTGCAGCTCGTAGTCTACCCAGATACCACCCATCGTATAGTGGATAGCCGGGAAGATCATCATCGGATTCTCATACGGATCTTCGTCCACGATCTTCTCATACATCTGGAAGAGGTTACCATATTTCTGTGCCACTACGTCCTTGCCCAGACGCTGGATAGCGTCGCTGAAGTCGAGGAACACAGCCAGGCCGGTGTTGTTCACGCCGTAGCCCTTGTCGCAACGCTCTTTGGCAGCACGCGAAGCCACGTCACGCGGCACGAGGTTACCGAAAGCCGGATAGCGACGCTCCAAGTAGTAATCACGATCTTCTTCGGGTATGTCACGACCCTTGATCTCTCCAGCTTGCAGACGCTTAGCGTCTTCGAGTTTCTTCGGCACCCAGATACGTCCGTCGTTACGGAGCGACTCGGACATCAGGGTCAGTTTGGACTGGAAGTCGCCGTGCTTCGGGATACAGGTCGGGTGGATCTGTGCGTAGCAGGGATTAGCGAACAGCGCACCGTGACGGTACATCTGCATAGCCGCGGAACCGTTGGAAGCCATCGCGTTGGTGGAGAGGAAGAAAGTGTTGCCGTATCCACCCGAACCTACAACGACTGCGTGAGCGAAGAAACGCTCGATGCGGCCGGTAACGAGATTGCGAGCGATGATACCACGAGCACGCTTCTCGCCGTTCTCGTCAGCCACGAGGACGATGTCGAGCATCTCATAACGCGTGTACATCTTCACCTTGCCCTTGCCGATCTGGCGGCTGAGAGCGCTGTATGCGCCGAGCAGCAACTGCTGACCGGTCTGACCCTTTGCATAGAAGGTACGGCTAACCTGCGCACCACCGAACGAACGGTTGTCCAGAAGGCCGCCGTATTCGCGTGCGAAAGGAACGCCTTGCGCTACGCACTGGTCAATAATATTGTTGCTGACCTCTGCCAGACGATAGACGTTGGCCTCACGGGCACGGTAGTCACCACCCTTGATCGTATCATAATAGAGACGATAAACAGAGTCGCCGTCGTTCTGGTAGTTCTTGGCGGCATTGATACCACCCTGCGCAGCGATGGAGTGCGCACGACGCGGACTATCCTGGATACAGAAGTTGAGCACGTTGAAGCCCATCTCTGCGAGGGAAGCCGCAGCCGAAGCACCGGCCAGACCCGTACCGACAACGATGACGTCCAGACGACGTTTGTTGGCGGGGTTAACGAGTTTCTGATGGTTCTTATAGTTAGTCCACTTCAACTCCAGCGGGCCCTCGGGGATCTTTGCGTCCTTCGGAGTAATCACGGGGATATTCGCCTCCTGGATTTTCTCTGCAGCGGCATTCACAACTGCTTCTGCAGCGTCCAGTGCCACCTGAGCAGCCTTAACGGCTACTTTCTTAGCGGTTTTCTTAGCCGCTTCTATTATCTCTTCAGTTTTCTTAGTTGCCATAACTTTTTCAAATTAAAAATTCATAATTGAAAATTCAAAATTATAGCATAGCAATACCCATGCCGAGGTAATACAACACAACGATTGCGAACGGAGCCACAGCCAGCGAAGCGACAATGACGCCGATCACTTTGATACGCTTCATCCAAACGAGGTTGTTCCAACCGATGGTGTGCAATGCCGACCAAACACCGTGACGAAGATGGAACCAGAGTGCGCAGAGCCAGATGAGGTAGAGTGCGCAATAGATCTGGCCACAAACAGGAGTAGTGAAGAGGGCGATCACATAGGAAGCACCGTCTTGGGGATCAAACGCACCAGCAGTAGCACCGTGCGTGATCTCAGCCAGCTGCATGCGGAACCAGAAGTTGTAGAGGTGGAGCACCAGAAAACCGATAACGATAATACCCAGCACGAGCATGTTCTCCGATTCCCATTCCACGCCCTCTTTCTTACCCGTTACCGCATAGCGGTCGTTACCACGCGCTGCACGGTTTTGGATGGTCAGATAGATGGCATAGCTGAAATGCACCAATACCAAGAAAGCCAGACCAAGGGTGCCGACGAGGGCATACCAGTTAGCTCCCAGCAAACGACAAATCGTGTTGTAGGCCTCTTCCGAGAAAACCACAGCCAAGTTCATACAGCCGTGGAAGATGAGGAAAAGAACCAACGCCAAGCCGCTAATCGACATAACGAATTTACGGCCGATAGAAGAGTCTTTTAACCACATAAATAGTGAATTGTTAATAATGAATAATGAATATTTTTTTGTAATCGTTTCAAATTGGAACAAGTGTTTTTCATTCCGGCTGCAAAGTTACTACAAAAATTGCATATATGCAAATTTTTTTTGCGTATTTCAAAAAAAAGCAGTAATTTTGCAGCCGATTTGCGTTATGAACGAGTTTTTAGAGAAAGAAGAAGCCATACTCAAGATGCTCAAGACCGTGTTTGATCCGGAGATTCCGGTGAACGTGTACGATCTTGGGTTGATCTACGGCATCGAGTTGAAAGACGACGGTGTATGCGATATCACGATGACGCTGACTGCGCCATCTTGTCCGGCGGGCGATTTCATCGTAGAAGACATCCGCCAGAAAGTAGGTAGTGTGGAAGGCGTGAAGGACGTGAACGTACAACTCGTGTTCGAGCCCGAGTGGACCAAAGATATGATGTCGGAAGAAGCAAAATTGGAACTGGGGTTCCTGTGATTGGTAATTGGTGATTTTTTATGATATATTTTTTGAGTGACGCCCATCTGGGTAGTTGGGCCATGGAGCGCGGTTATGCGCAGCAGAAGAAATTGATCGACATGCTGGAGATGATGAGCAAGGATGCCGTCTCCATCTATATGTTGGGTGATATGTTTGATTTCTGGATGGAATATTTCATCCACGACAAGCAGAAACACCAATATTCGCCGTTTTTCAAAGAGATCAGGAAACTGGTTAAGCAGGGTATTCACGTACATATGTTTGTCGGCAATCACGACATGTGGACCTTCGGCGGCATAGAGAAACTATGCGGTGCGGAAGTACACTATGAGCCCTGCACCATCATCCGTTACGGCAGGTCACTCTACCTGAGTCACGGCGACGGACTGGTGCCGGAAAACTGGGAGCAGCTCTACACCGTCAGGGAGAAGAAGCAGATCAGACGATTTATGAAACTTCGCGATATCTTCCGCAGTCCTTTCCTACAGTTCTGTTTCCGCTGCCTGCCACCGGCCTGGGGCAACAAGTTAGGCTACGGATGGGCCAAGCGCAGCCGCGAGAAGGAATTGGCCAACCCCTGTCCGTACAAAGGCGAGAACAAAGAGGAGTTGGTGCTCTTCGCCAAAGAGCAGGAGAAACTGAACAACCACCGCGATTACTACCTGTTCGGCCATCGGCATATCGAACTGGATCTGCAACTGGAGACCGGCAGCCGCGTCGTTATCCTGGGTGACTGCTTCCGCCAGTGGACCTACGCCAAACTGGACCATCACGGCGTGCTGACGATGCACAACTATGAAAATTAAGAATTCAAAATTAAGAATTCAAAATTCAAAATTCAAAATTCAAAGTTATGCATACAAGGGAGGAACAGCTGAAGGCGTTTGGGCGGCTGCTGGACATCATGGATGACCTGAGGGAAAAATGTCCATGGGACAGAAAGCAGACTTTCGACAGTCTGCGCCAGAACACCATCGAGGAGACATATGAGTTGGCGACAGCCATCAGCAGGCAGGACATGAACGAGATATGCAAAGAACTCGGAGATGTGTTGCTGCACGTGGTTTTCTACGCGAAGATGGGAAGCGAAACGGAAGAGTTTGACATAGCCGATGTATGCAACCGTATATGCGACAAGTTGATATTCAGACACCCGCATGTGTATGGTGAGCAGTCAGCCGTCAGCATTCAGAATTCAGAAGATGTCAGCCATCTATGGGAGCAGGTGAAGCTAAAGGAGAAGGGCGGCAACAAGACCGTGCTGGGCGGCATTCCCGACAGTCTGCCAAGCCTCGTCAAGGCCTATCGGATACAGGACAAAGTGGCCAATGTGGGTTTCGACTGGGAGAAGAGAGAGGATGTATGGGAGAAAGTGAAGGAAGAGATCAGGGAGTTCGAGGAAGAACTCCGAAAGAATGATGAAATGAGCGCTTCGCTCAATGGTGACGCTTCTCTTAATGATGGAATCACAGCGGAGTTTGGAGATTTGCTGTTCGCGCTGATCAATGCCGCGCGCCTATATAAAATCAAGCCGGACAATGCGCTGGAGCAGACCAACCTGAAGTTCATTCGGCGGTTTAACTACATTGAGGCAAAGGCGAAAGAGCAAGGGAAAGAATTGAAGGACATGACGCTGGAGGAGATGGAGGAACTTTGGCAAAAAGCCAAAGTCGTTGAAGGTTGAATGTTTAATGTTTAACGAAAAACGAGCCCGAATGGACTCGTTTGTGCGGCATAAAAGACTCGAACTTTCACTCCTCTCGGAACCAGATCCTAAGTCTGGCGCGTCTACCAATTCCGCCAATGCCGCTCGCGTTCGGCACTCTCGGACACGGACTGAATCACAGATTCATTTAAGTCCTCGAGGCCTCCGCTCTCCCCATCGCAAACGCTTCGCTGGTTTACGCTGGGGGCCCCAGAACAATGAGCCCGCCAAGGACTTTACCACGAAAGCGGCTGCAAAATTACAATAAATTTTCGAACTGTGCAAGAAAATTCGCAAACTTTTTATCATAAACTGCCAAATGGCATCCAAATTGTACACCGCAGGACACCCAGTCCGGTGGCATATGTGGGTGTGATGGTAGGTGCCGGTACGCGTGATGAAGCGCCGGAAGAGAACGGTATGGCGCATTATATCGAGCACTGCGTATTCAAGGGCACAGCGCATCGCACGGCACGGCAGTTGATTCGTTCGATAGAGGGCATCGGCGGTGAGATCAACGCATACACCACCAAGGAAGAGACCACCTTCTATGCCGCCATCACGACCGAGCATGTGCGGCTGACGATGCATCTGCTGGCCGAGCTGGTCAGCGAACCGGCATTCCGCAAGGAAGAGACCGACAAGGAACGGATGGTGATCCAAGATGAGATTGACAGCTATAACGACCAGCCGAGTGAATTGATCTACGACGATTTTGAGGGGCTCGTCTTCGCGCACACACCGCTCGCGCAACCCATATTAGGTACGCGCAAGACGCTACGGCATATCAGTAGCAAGCCCGAATACGCGCGGCGATGGATGGAGACGCACTACCGGCCGGAGCGGATGGTGGTGTTCTGTCAGGGCGACGTAGCGCCCGAGGTCTTCTTCCGAATAGCAGAAAAAGAGTTCGGTGGTACCCATTGGACGGGTAGCAATCTCGATAATGTCTCGTTTCAATCAGGTAATAGCCAGGTAATAGTCAGGGAATGCTCTCGAGATGCCCTCGATAACACCTCGCTAAAGTCCTGTAAATGTTTCGATAATGTCTCGATAAAGTCTCGTGAGTGTCTCGATAATGTCTCGTTCACACCGAAGGAGGCACATTACCGCCGTCATACGCACCAGGTGCATGCGATGTTGGGCGGAAAAGCGTATGCGTTAGGGCATGAGAAACAATTGGCGACGTACCTGCTTAACAATTTGTTGGGCGGCGGCAGTCTGAACAGCCGGCTGAACCTGAGTTTACGAGAGGCAAAGGGACTGGTTTACACCGTGGAATCGACCTATACGCCGCTGAGCGACACGGGTTACTGGTGCGTCTATTGGGCTTGCGAACCGGAACATTACGAGGAGAGCCTGAGGCTGGTGAAGGCAGAACTGGAGCGGCTTTGTACGCAGCCGCTGAGCGAGGCGGCGTTACGCAATGCCATGCGTCAATTGCGCGGGCAGATGGCCATCGCGGCGCAGAACCAGGAGAATAGTGCGCTGAGCATGGCAAAGTCGATGCTCTACTTCGGACATGCGCCGGAATGGCAGGAAACATATGCCAAAATTGCAAAAACGTCAGCCAAAGAACTCCAAGAAATAGCAAATGCATTGTTTGAAGCAGAAAATCGTTACATTTTGACATACGAGTAGACAAAAATAAGCATTTTTTGACACTTTTTGCGCAAAATATTTGCTCATTTCAAAAAAAAGCAGTACCTTTGCGCGATTTTTCGTTTTTATACGCAAACTATAACAAACAAAAATAACAATAACAAACAATTATGAAGAAGATTTTTACACTTTTGTTTCTTGCGTGTCTGAGCGTCGCAATGTACGCTGAGAAGCAGGTAAACGGTGTAGTGGTCGATGCCAATGGTGACCCGGTGATCGGTGCCAGCATCCAGGCAAAAGGCTCTACACAGGGTACAATCTCGGATTACGATGGTAAGTTTGAGATGGACGTACCGGAGTCGGTGAAGACCCTGGTCGTTAGTTTCGTCGGAATGGCTACTCAGGAAGTGGCAGCCGGCAAGAACCTTCGCATCGTCATGACTGAAAACAGCGAGGTGATCCAGGAAGTTGTCGTTACCGGTTACGGTACGGTGGCCAAAGGTGCTTACGCCGGTTCGGCTCAGGCGGTAAAGGCGGAGGACATTGAGAAGAAGAATCCTTCGGACATCACCAAGGCCCTTTCGGGCGAGGTAGCCGGCGTACAGGTGGTAACCTCGAGTGGTCAGCCGGGTACAGTAGCCAGCATCCACATCCGTGGTATCGGTTCGATCTCGGCCAGCAGTGCGCCGCTCTACGTGGTGGACGGTATTCCATTGGAGGCCGGCGCGGTCAGCTCGATCGACCCGAGCGATATCGCCAGCACCACTATTCTGAAGGACGCTACCGCTACTTCGCTCTATGGTAGCCGTGGTGCAAACGGTGTGATCCTGATCACCACTAAGAAAGGTAGCTCGAACGGCGATGACGGCAAGATTGAGATTGACGTCAAGGCCGGAACCAATGTGCGTCTGCTGCCGATGTATGACGTGATTGACTCACCTGAGGACTTCGTTGTACTGGCATGGCAGAGCTTGTACAACCAATATAGATTGGCCGGAAACAAGACGGAGAAGCAGTCGATTGACTACGCCAACAAGAACCTATTTGGTGCAGGCGGTATTCCCGAGATCTATAACCTCTGGGACAAGCCGGGCAACAAGCTCATCAACTACTATGATGCTGCCGGCAATGTAAAGCCGACTTTCGACTATGCCAATGCAAGTCGTCTGCCCATGTTTAAGAAGATGGACAGCTGGTATAATGCCCTGTTCCACAGCGGATTGAAGTTTGAGGCTACTGCTAAGATCAGCGGCGGTAACGAGAAACTGAACTACTACACCAGCTTCGGTTACCTGAAAGATCAAGGTTACTACACGGGGTCGGACTTCCAGCGTTTCAACGTGCGTGCCAACATCAACTACCAGGCCAAGAAATGGCTGAAAGGTGGTTTGAATATCCAATATGCCTATTCTAAAATGAATGATCCGGGACAGACGAGTGCCGCCAACAACGGTTTCAGCTTCGTGAACGAAATCCCGCCGATCTATCCGGTATATGTATATGATCCTGCCACCGGCAAACCGAAGATTGATCCCAAAACGGGCCGTAATATGTATGACTACGGAGATAACGGCAATGAGAATATCGGCGAAGATGGCGGTCGTCCCTACTCGTTCGGTATCAACCCTGCCGGTGCACTGGAGTGGGACAAAAACCGCACTGTTCGCCATCAGACAGTGGCTAATGCCTTCCTGGAGTTCAAACTTTATGAGGGTCTGAAGCTCACGGTAAACGCCGGTCTTCAATTTCAGAATATCCGCAACAACGAGTTAACCAACCCGTACTACGGTGATGCAGCAGGCGTAGGACGTATCAACAATTCAACGTACAACTACTTGTACTTCATGAGCAACCAACTCTTGGAATACAACAAGACGATCGATGAACACTCGATCCGCGTCATGGCCGGTCATGAGGTTAGTTACCTCAATGCGAACTACCAATATGGAGCACAGAAGTATATCGTACTGGATGACGTACCCGAGCTGAGCAATGCCGTAAGCATGGACGCAATATCCGGTTCTGCCACCACAGAAGCTCTGCAGTCTGCCATTGCTACTGCTACCTACGAGTACGACAACCGCTATTTGGTAACCGCCAACTACCGTGCTGATGGTTCGTCGAAGTTCGCCAAAGGTCACCGCTGGGGTCATTTCGGCTCGATCGGTGGCGCATGGAACTTCACCAACGAGCACTTCATGGAAGGAACGACGGCTGCTGACTGGCTCAAGAACGGTAAACTGCGTTTGAGTTGGGGTGTGCTGGGTAACCAAGAGATTGGTGATTTACGCTTTACAGACCAATACCTCATTGACATCGCAAATGGCTTACCATCTACGCCATGGAGTTCTCGCGGTAACGCAGAGCTGACCTGGGAGCGTACCAGCCAATTGGACCTCGGTTTGGAACTTTCGATCAGCAAATGGCTGGATGTAGAGATCGACTATTTCTACAAGAAGACCGACAACATGCTCTTCCCGCGCTATGTAGCACCTTCGCTGGGTTACGGCGGCTACTACGTGAACGACGCTGCGATGGAGAACCAAGGTCTGGAGTTTGACCTGAAGGCTCACCTCGTGGATATGCGTAATATCAAGTTGGACGTCCGCTTCAACGGTGGTTTCTATCGTAACAAGATGTTGCTGATGCCGATTGACGGTTATGACGAGAGCGGTAATCCTGTTCGCCAGATCATGTCGGGCGGTATGGCACTTGGTCACTCTATTGCAGACTGGTATATGGTACACTATGAGGGTGTGAATGACGAAGGTCAAGCCATGTATACCGGTTACTACGATGCGAACAAGGGCGGTTGGGGTCACACCTCTGCTGACCTGATTGAGGAAGGCGATCCTGAGACCGGCAACTACATTGGTTCTGTATATGAATACAAGCAGAAGAACCCGAATGCAGACATCCGCACCGTTTCTATCCCCGATGCAGAATATACTTACGCTGGAGACAACTACACCGGCAAAAGCTTTATGCCTGATTTGGACGGCGGTTTCGGCGTTGACCTCGAGGCTTACGGTGTAACGCTGAGCATCAGCTGCAGCTACCGCATCGGTGGTTACGGTTATGACAACATGTATGCCCTCTTGATGCATAGCGACAAGATCGGTAGCATGAACTGGCACAAAGACATGCTCAACAGCTGGACCGAGTGCAATACGAACACCAACATTCCTCGTCTGTCCAACGGATCGGACCGGTATGCCAATGCTGCTTCTGACCGTTTTCTGACGAGCAACTCGTTCCTCAGCCTGAACAACATCAACTTGGGCTACAAGTTCCCGAAGAAATTGATCGAGAAGGCCAAGATGAACGTGCTGCACATCTGGGTAGCTGCCGACAACCTGGGTATGATCACTTCCCGCAAGGGTTACAACCCGATGATGTCAATCGACGGTTCCAACGGATATAACGACTACAGCCCGCTGACCACTATCATGGCCGGTGTGAAAGTTGAATTCTAACGGATAACGAGTGAACGAATTAACGAATTAAAGAATGAACGTATTATGAAAAAGATTCAATATTTGTTTGCAACAATCATTCTAGGCCTGGCCTTCACGTCTTGCTTGGATCAATCTCCAGAAGGAGGCGTCCTGACTGAAGAACAACATCAGGGTTTGGCTAACCGTTTGGAGTATGATCTCCGCGGTATCTACACGAAGATTTATGAGTACGGTGGCCACAGCACGTTCGGTCTACGTTCCATTGATATGTACGGCGACATCCAGTGCGGCGACATGGCGATGAAGCGTAATAGTTACGGCTGGTTTGAGGACTATGAGCGTGGTTATTTCTATGCTTATGCCCGCAGTTATATATGGTCATACAACTATGAGATTATCCACTTGGCCAACCTTTCTGAGCGCTCGATTGAGAACGAAGTGGACTCTATTATGAAAATAATGGCAGACGAAAGTACGCCAGACGAAGTCTACGCGCTAACCGGCTACTGCTACGGTCAGATTCTGGCCTTGCGCGGTTGGGCTTATGCCAACCTGCTGAATGTATATTGCGACGCCCGCGATGCTAATTCTACCGACTTAGACCAGGTAAATGCAATGCCAATCTATACCGGCAAAGACCTGAAGACTCCTGACGGTCGCGACACCTTGGGTGCGCCGCTCTCGACAGTAGCCGAGGTATATTCTCGCGTCTATGAGGATCTCTCCGAAGCCATCGATCTGCTGAACTACTACGGCAAATATAACACACGCGAGTCGAAGCTGAACATAGATGCCGATGTAGCCCGTATGATTTTGGCTTACGCGATGCTGAACCATGGCGACAAGAACGAGATCATTGCCGACGGTAAGAACTGCTACACGATCGCTCAAGAGTTAGCAGAAACTGTTATTCCCAAATATCCGATTCTAAAGTTTGAGGAGCTGACCTCCACCGGTTTTGCAAATATTCAGGCTACCAACTGGCTGTGGGGTGAGGAAGTGAGTGTAGAGAACTCCACTGCGCTGGGTTCGTTCTTCGGACAAGTGGACATTCACTCCTACAGTTATGCAGCAGCCGGCGATACCAAAGGTATTGACAGCAAACTCTATGACGAGATTGTAGCTACCGGTTGGGATGCCCGCAAAAACTGGTTCCGTTCCGGCACTGAGAAATTCCCCTATTGCCCGGATGGCAAATTCTACAGTCCGAAATATAAGAACACTACTGACATAACAAAAGTAGACCGTGAATGGCTATGCGACCAAGTGTTCATGCGTGTGGAGGTTGCATACCTGATTGCAGCCGAAGCTGCTTGGAACAACGGTGACGCTACCGGTGCTGCCAATCACCTGATAGCTCTTTGCAACGAACGCGTTGACAAGAACGATTCTACCGCCTATGCCAATTACCAGACTTGGCTTGGCAACTTGAATAGTTCGGATGCAGTGAAAGACGCTTTGGTTTATAACTGGCGTGTTGAGATGTGGGGCGAAGGCTACGGTCTGCAGACCCTCCGCCGCTTAGCGAAGAAAGTTACGCTGGGCAAAAACCACTTGAGCCGTGCTGACGCTGAGATTAATACCGAAGATGCAAATACTGCAGAGCAGTTTATGTGCGAGATCCCTGCATCTGAGATTCGCTACAACCCGACGCTGAGCTCAATGTACAACTTGCAACACCAATAAAAAAAATAAGAGACGTAAAGTCTGTTTATATAAACATTAATTATCACATCAAAACTAACAATTGTTATGAAAAAGTATCTGATTGTTTTGGCAGCTGCCGTCATGGCATTGGCAAGCTGCAGCAATGGTGGTGGCGGTTCTAAGTACACCAGCATTAAGTTCAAAAACGCAGAAATGACGATGGCTTTGGGCGCAACCGACAAGTTGCAGGTGCTCTATGAGCCGACCAGCCTTGATGCTCCGGTATGCGTATGGGCATCGAGCAACGAAGATGTCGTTTCGGTGGACCAACAGGGTAACATCGAGGCTTTGGAAGAAGGCGTAGCCAACATCACCGCTACTTATGGTGAGGGCGAAGAAGCTCTTAAAGCTGTCTGCAAGATTACTGTTGAAGATGGTAGAGCTATGTTGGAATGGGGCGGTGTATCTCGTTTCAGCGATGTTACCTTCTTCGACGAGACCATTTATGACGTACCGCTGAGCGATGGCGTATACAAGTGCAAATACGGCTTCGCCACCTACTATTTCTGGGACAATGGTATCTTCATCAACGATAATCACTATCTTGATGGTGAGGGTTACCTATTCATGGTCGATTCCGTTCCCACCTACATTATTGCAGAAGGCGAGTGGGCAGGCTACGGTGTTGGTCACCCGATCTACTTCCTTGACGAGGAATTCAACCCGGCAGACACCGCTAACCTTGGATGTGTAAAGGCTGGAGCACTTGGCGACGTAAACGACCTGGCAGCTTACATACTGGAAACAGACAGCACTAAAACATATGAGGACTGCTTCTTTGGACCGGCACTCGTAGTTCTGTATGACGGTAATTTCTACTATCCGAGTTTTGGCGCAATTTTAAACAAGGGTTACATCTATGGCAACTACCAAACTATGGGTGTTTATAACTTCTCTGCAACTTGGGCTGACGGTTACTATGGTCTGGCTATTGACGAGACCGGCGAGGCACTCAAAGAGCCGTACGAGTGGGATGTAGTTACCTTCCCCTATCTGCTGAGCAACGCATCAGACGCACCGCGTCACATCAGCCCGAAGGCTGTTGCTAAGAGCGGCCGTCGCGCATTCAACATGCCGATGAAGGCTTTCCAGACAAAGGAAATGCTGATCAAGAAATAATCAAAAGGATTATTTTTTAGCAAAAAAATCCTGCATACTCTTGCGTATGTGGGATTTTTTTTGTACTTTCGGACTCCGCCTTTATTACCCCTTTCCGTCTAGGGTTTCCCCTACGAGGGGACACCGTCACCCCCGAAATTACGTTCGCACTTTCGTGCAAACTACAAGAAATTTTAAAAAAAATGCACACTTATGCAAGCACAGACTACATTTTTTGTTTAATTTCTTGCAAATTTGAAAAATTTGTAGTAATTTTGCGGCCTAAATTGGATAAATCTACATTGTTATGAAAAAAATAGGCTTATTGATTAGTGCATGTCTATGCTGTATCACCGCGTTTGCCGTGATGGCTACGCCGGAACCGATACAAGTGGTTGAAGCAGACGGAAGCACCCGTATGGTGCGTCTGGTGGGCGATGAGTTCCACAGTTACTACACCGACCTGCAAGGTACACCGCTGCGCCGCAACGCGCAGGGGATGTGGGTGGCAGATCCGACGGTGGCAGAGGTTCCCGCTGCTGCGCAACAGGCTCGTCGTGCGGCACGTATGCCGAAGACCGGCAACAACGGTTTCCCTCTGACCGGCTCGCCCAAGAGCGTTGTGATCCTCGTTAACTTCAGTGACCTGAAATTCCAATTCACGCTCAACGACTATGAGCGCATGCTGAACGAGAGCGGCTATAGCACCAACGGCGGTGTAGGCTCGGCACGCGACTATTTCATCGCATGCTCGGACAGCCTGTTCCAGCCGCAGTTCGACTGCTACGGCCCCGTTAACCTGAGCAAAGGCTATGCCTATTACGACCAATATACGGCAAAGATGGTTGTAGAGGCTTGCAACTTGGTGGCAGACCAAGGCGTAGATATGGCGCAATATGACACCGACGGTGATGGCAAACTGGACAACGTGTTCATCTACTACGCCGGACACAACGAGGCTGAAGGCGGACCGTCCAGTTCGATCTGGCCACACCGCAGCGTAGTGACCACCGGCGACCGCGTAGACGGCAAACTGATATACGACTATGCTTGTACGTCTGAGCTCCGCGGCTCGAGTGGCAAAGCCATGTGCGGTATCGGTACGTTCTGCCATGAGTTCGGCCACGTACTCGGTCTGCCCGACTACTACGACACCGGCTACACACAATACACCGTCGGCACCTGGGACATCATGTGCTCGGGAAGCTATAACGGCAATGGCAAGACGCCGCCGAGCTACACCGCCGGCGAGCGCTTCCAACTGGGTTGGCTCACACCTGTTCAGTTGAGCAAGGCAGGCACCTACACACTGGAGCCGCTAACCAACGGTAAGCATCAAGTGTACCTAATTGCCAAAGGTGATCACAACCTGAGCTTCGGCAGCGCCTCGCCCAGCGAGTACTGGCTGCTGGAGAACCGTCAACGCGTGGGATGGGACGCTCCATCAACATGCCTGCCGGGTACGGGTATGCTCATCTGGCATATCGACTATCTCGCTTCGGCGTGGAGCAGCAACGTACCCAACAACTATATCCCGCTGCGCTACCACGTGGAAGAAGCCGGCGGACGCAAAGGCTATTCGGCCGACAGCGACCCCTATCCGGGCAGCAAGAACGTAACGACATTCACGCCGACGCTGCATAGCGGCGAGATGCTGGAGCAGCCACTGACCGACATTGCACAAGTGGGGCAAAACATCACGTTCACCTTCAAGTCAAACGGTTTTATGTTCGTGCCGGCCACGATGCCCGTAATCGCGAGCACCTATATCACCGAGACAAAGAAAGCCTACACACCTGGCTATAAGTTACGCATCGTAGGCGAGCACTTGGATCCGAACCAAGATGTATCAATCAGTCCTTCCAGTTCAAGTTTCAATATCTCAAAAGACAGCATTACATGGACATCTGGCACATTCAATACACTGAACGCCACCGTGAATGCAGACTCAACAATGGAGCAGGATATTTGGGTGCGCTATGCGCCGAAGAAGCAGGTTTGCGATGAACAACGCGGCACTATCTCCGTACGTCAAGGCAGCGCTGTCGGCACCCTTGTAGTGTTTGGCACCAGTCCGCGGCCCGTGCTGATTGAGGCACCCGACATCACCACCATAGAGAATGTAACGCCAACCACCTTCACTGTCAACTGGACACCGCAAGACGATGCCGAATATTACTATGTAACTATGTATCACATGGAGGAAGGTACGGAATCGACCGTAGAGAGTTTCGAAGGCTTTGACGATGAAGCAACTGTTGCGGAAAGCGGCTGGAGCACCAGCTTCTACCGAACCACCACCAAGGCTAAAGAGCAGGGTGCTGTGTCGATGTGGTTTAAAGAAAACTCGGAGTGGATGCTTACACCTATCTACTCCAACCCGGTAGTAGAACTGAGTATGTGGCTGAACGCGCCCGCTACCACCGACAGCGATGTCGGACTGATCTATCTGGTAGGCTATAGCGATACCAGCATCGATACCCTCGACATCATTCATATCACCAAGAACACCAAGAAATATACCTACCGCAAAACGTTCACCGAGGAGCAGGGCTATCGCCGCTTCCGTCTGGACTACGCACAGGTAGGCGGCGAGGGTGTGTGCCTGGATGCATTCACCACCACCTTCAACCAGAAGACCGTTTATACCTACAAAGGACGCGAGCGCACTATCCTCGCAGAAGAGGGCTATGAACAGTTATATGCCTATGACCTGATTCCGAACACCACGTACTACGTACGTCTGCAGTGCTCGGAGGAGAAGGGGTGCGAAGAACACCTAAGCGAGCTGAGCATGCCTGTGGCCATCACCACCAAAGAGGGTTCGGGCATAGACGGCAGCCGACTGACATACGATCCGGAGCTACATGCGGTTTATCTGCCACAGTCGCTCACATCGGGTAGCGTAGGTATCTACACGACGGAAGGACAACTGGTGAAGACCATACCCGTTTCGGCCACCATCAACATCGTACCGCTGCCCGTCAACGAGATGCAGCACGGCGCCATCTATATCATCAAATATCTACCGAACGATAACATGCGCCGCGGACAACCGTGGATCAAGATACTATTCCGCTAAATCCACGTCATATGATCCGTATGGCATGTCTGAGCGCCCTGGTGGCACTCATGACAGCTTGTCATTCGTTCTCGGCTGACAGTCGTCGCCTGCAAAGGCAGGTGGTGGAACGTGAGAACTATGCAGAGCAGCAGATAGCCGAACTATCCGCTGCTTTGCAACGTCATGCAAGCATGGACACCATTCGCGCAATAGCCGAAGCTGACCCTACCCTGCTCTTCTACGTCTTCGATGCCACGCAGCTGCTCTACTGGTCAGACAACTGGCTTGCGTCGGGCGAGGTGCTGCTGACCGGATACGACAAATGGCGTTACGCCTTTTTTCGTAACGCGCACACGCTTGTACGATGGACCAAAGCCGCCGACTACAACATCATGACGGTGATCCCCATCCGTTATGCCTATCCGCTGCAGACCCGGCTGATGCGCAACACGTTCGTACCGCCATTCAACATCACCGACCGTCGTGGCGTGACCCGCTACCGGCGCGACGACTACGCGCCTATCTATTCCGCCGACGGCGATTATCTGTTCTCGCTGATGAGCGAAGCGGAGGCAACGGACAACACCGAGGGCTATGCGATTGCCAACCAGACCTTCTCCTTCCGCACGCTGCTGGAAGCAGACGAAGCCGAGGATACTGCCTGGTGGCGTTCCGGAGGCTTGCACGGGCGACTCTATTATATCCTATGCATCGCGCTCTTTGCCCTACTGCTGGCTATAGGCATAGGCGGACTGATCGCACATCGCGGCATACGCAACATGCGTCTTTCGACCCGTATCATGTACGTCATCGTGGCCTGCGTGCTGGCGGTGTTTGCCTATCTATTCATCATCTCCGTGCGCTATGTGCGCACCAACTACGAGGAGCGGCAACGTGAACAACTGCTGACGCGCTCGGAATATATCCAGTCGTATCTGCGTTCGCTATACTACTGGGACGTGGCGCTCAGTTCCGCACAGTCGCAAGGACTCGGCGTGGACCTGCACGACCTAGGGTATGACCTGCATCAGGACATCCACGTCTATTCACTCACAGGCGAACTAATTGCCACCTCGTCCAGCACCCTCTTCCGTAACGGCGTACTATCGCTGCGCATGGCTCCGGAGGCTCTCTTCGGCAACGAGCACAGCCTGGTGTGCTACGAACAGCTGGCCACCCACCCTTACCTGGTATCCTATGTGCCGTTCTATAATGGTTCGTTCGTACCTATCGGCTACATCGCCATGCCGTATTTCCTGAGCGAACAGACGCGCAATGAGGAGGTGGACAGACTGCTGGCACGTCAGCTGCCGCCATACATCATCGTGCTACTGCTGGCACTGGTCTTCTCGTTTGCCGCTGCGCGTAGCATGACCGCACCTATCCTACTGCTGACAGATAAGATGCGTCGCTTCCAGATAGGCGCCAAAGACAACCACGTCACCTATCCGTATCATGACGAGGTAGGTATGCTCGTAGAACGATACAACCACCTGGTGGACCGTGTGGAACGCTCGGCCGAACAACTGGCTAAAGCAGAACGCGAAGGCGCATGGCAGACCATGGCACGACAGATAGCACACGAGATCAACAACCCGCTCACACCGATGAAACTATCGGTACAGAAACTACAACGCTTGCACGGTACGGAGCAGTTTGACGCCTACTTCGACAAAGCCACACGTATGCTGGTGTCGGAGATAGACAACCTGTCGCACATAGCTCACTCGTTCTCCACCTTCGCCAAACAGCCGGAAGTCATCACCTCGGAAGTGGATGTGGCGCAGAAACTATCGGATGTGATTACCCTGCAACGCGCGAACGATGCAGAGATACCTATTCGCTATGTAGGTCCGGACAGCGGCGTCATCGTCCATGCCGACCGCGAACAGATCAGCCAGGTGTTCGTCAATATCCTACGCAATGCACTTCAAGCACTGAGCAGCGACTCTATCGCTGACAGCGGACGCACACCGGACATCATCGTTGTACTGAATGCCGCCTATGCCGAAGACGAAATATGCATCTCCTTCTCCGACAACGGCCCCGGCATACCCGCTGACATACAGCCCTCTATTTTCCGCCCCTCTTTCACCACAAAATCCAACGGAAACGGACTTGGTCTGGCCATCTCGAAACGCATCGTAGAGGGCACCGGAGGACGCATCCGCTTCGAAAGTAACGAAAAAGGTACTACTTTTTATATTTACCTGAAAAAATAAGGTATTATATGTTCAATTTGGCATGATTTTTGCTGAGGAATATCGGGTATTTTGAAATATATTATGTTTATGAACTATAAGTCAACTATTTTTGCGGCTGCATTACTGTGCCTAACCAGCATGGTATCGGCCCAAGACACGCTGCGCTGTTCGCTAGCAGACTGCAGGCAAATGGCCTTGGAGCTTAGCCAGTCGGGTAAAGCACAAGAAGAGATGCGCAAAGCGGCCGAATACAACCGCAAAGCGGCTCTGGCGGCGATGTTCCCCCGCGTGTCGGCCAACGGCGGCTACCGCTGGAACTCCAAGAACGCTCATTTGCTGGGCGACCAGACCGATCTGGGTTTCGGCACCGTCAGCACAGGCAACGCGTTCAGTTGGAATCCGAACAGCCTATTAGGCCAACTGGAGCAATATACTGCCGGCACCATCTTCCATCAGCCCATCGTCAACCTGGAGAACAACGTGGGACAAGTCATCTCTAATGCTTATCAGCAGGCGTACGATGTACTGACTGTGGATATAGAGCACGTGCTGGTGGCACAAGTGGGGGTGATACAACCTATCTACACCGGCGGACGTCTCACACAACTCTACAAGATCGCCAAATCAACCGAACAGATTGCCAATATCCGCTCCACAGCCAACCATGCCGACATCATCATGGCAGTGGATGAGGCCTACTGGCGCGTCGTATCGGTGACTGAGAAAAAAGCGCTGGCCGAGGAATACTACCGGCTGCTATGCAAACTGGAGGACGACGTGCGCAACGCCGTAGAAGAAGGTATGGCTACGCAGTCGGACCTGCTGAAGGTATGCGCCAAACGCGGCGATGCAGAAGTGAAGAAACTGCAGGCTGAGAACGGCTTGACACTCTCCGGTATGGCACTGGCGCAGGTGTGCGGACTGCCGTTGCGCACTGTGTTCCTTACCGATACAGAAGGACTGAGCGAGACCATGCTCACCTCTGACTCGCTCGACGCAGAGAGCATCACTGCTGCGCGAAGCGAGATGCAGATAATGCACGAGGTGGAGAAGATAGCCCGCAGCAATGCCAAACTGGCATCCGCAGGGCTACAACCCAACATCATCGCTTCGGCCAGTTATATCTACACCAACCCCTCGGTGGAGAACGGTGTTCACTCCGACTGGCAGGGCCGCGGCTTCTTCACAGCAGGTGTGACGGTGAATGTACCTATCGCACACGCCGATGCTATCCTGCGCTACAAGGCTGCACGTCATGCAGCTAACGCCGTATCACTAAAAGTGGACGAGATGCGTGAGAAACTGACGCTTCAGACCACTCAGGCCAACCAGCGACTGCTGGAAGCGCAGCAGAAGATAGCCATGGCACAACTCAACAAAGCGAATGCCACCGAGGTGCTACGCATGGCAGAGGAGTCGTTTGAGGCCGGCATGATCACCGCCTCGGATCTGATGATGGCGCAGACGGCATGGCTGTCGGCTGCCTCCGAACTGGTGGACGCGCAGACAGAAGCCAAGACCAACGAGACGCAACTGCGCAAATATTTAGGACAACTATAAGACACAAAGAGACAACACGCATATGAAAAAAGAAGAAGGACAAGGCAGTCTGCTGCTGGGTATCATCGCCCTCTTGGCTGTCGTCATCATTGTAGCATTGGTGGGTGCACTGGCACTGAAGCCAGAGGACACCCTTATCCAAGGAGAGGCTGTAGCCTCTGAGTACCGCGTTTCCGGCAAAGTACCGGGACGTATAGAGAAGTATCTGTTTGAAGAAGGCGATCTGGTACACAAGGGCGACACCCTCGTCATCATCTATTCGCCGGAGGTGGAGGCTAAGAAAGAGCAAGCACTCGCGGCACGTGAGATGGCCGAAGCCGTCAACCGTAAGGCTAAGAACGGTGCGCAGCCTCAGCAGATAGAAGGTGCGTATGAACTCTATCAGAAAGCACTGGCCGGCGAAGAGATCTATCGCAAGAGTTACGAGCGCGTATCCCGTCTGTATGAGAAGGGAGTGGTCAGCGCACAGAAGCGCGATGAGGTAGAGGCGCAATACAAGGCCGCTTCGGCTACCGTCAAGGCTGCAAAGAGCCAATACGACATGGCAGTGGCCGGTGCACGCGCCGAAGACAAAGATGCGGCGCAGGCTCAGGTGGCACGCGTGGATGCCATCCTCAAGGAAGTAGCAGCTGCGGAAGTGGAGCGTTATCTGCTCTCGCCCTGCGACGGCGAGGTGAGCGAACAGTTCCCCAAGGTGGGTGAACTGGTAGGACAAGGCAGCCCTGTGATGGCCATCGTCGACCTGACCGACATCTGGTTTACCTTCTCCGTTCGTGAAGACATGCTGGCACGATTTGCCAAAGGCAGTCAACTGAACGTACGCATCCCCGCGCTGGGAGACGACGGCAAGACCTATCCGGTGGTAGTCACTTATCTGAAAGTGATGGGTACATACGCCACATGGCGCTCCACCAAGCAGAACGGCGGTTATGACGTACGCACGTTCGACGTCAAGTGCCGTCCGCTTGCCCCGATTGAGGGTCTGCGTCCCGGCATGACGGCTCTGGTTGTTAACGAATAAGAGCGTTGAAAGAGATTTTCTTCAATATATGGCAGGTGATGCGTCGTGAGAACCGTCGCATCGTGTCGCGTCCGTTGTATCTGGGTGCGTCGGTGGGAGCTTTCCTATTCTCACTATTCTTCTATATGACGCTGATGATCCGCGGTGCTGCCGAGAACATGCCTGTGGCTGTAGTGGATCTGGATCAGAGTTCGATCTCGCGTCGTCTGGCTCATGAGATGCAATCGACTCCGTCAGTGGACATCAGACTGGTGACCAACAACTATGCCGAAGCGCGTCAGGCGATGCAGCGAGGTGAGATATATGGTATCTTCGTCATCCCTGACGGTTTCTATCGCAACTTGGCCTCCTTCAAGCGTCCGCGACTGGATTTCTACATCACCAACGCCTACACCGTAGGCGGCAACACCGCCTACAAGCAGATGCTGACTGTGACCAACCTGGTCAGCGGCGCCTTCCAGCGAGAGGTGCTCCGTAAGATGGGACTGACGGACAACATCATCATGCGCCGTATCCAGCCACTCGTCATCGAATCGCATATGCTGGTTAATCCATGGGGTAACTATACGATCTATCTGGTCAGCACCATCCTACCCGGTACGCTCGGACTGATCGCACTGATGCTGACGATCTTTGCTATAGGTTTTGAACTGAAGTCACGCTCTTCGCGCGAGTGGCTGCGTACGGCCGGCGACAACTACACCGTCGCCATGATCGGCAAACTGATTCCCTATACGATCATCTATTTGATCTTAGGTCTGGTATGCTACTTCGTCATGTACAGCATCGCCGGCTTCCCCGTGCTGGGCAGCCGTATGCGCCTGCTGTTCGGACTGCTGCTTTTCATCATGGCCATGGAGACGATGGGTATCGTCATGATCGGATGTCTGCCTACGCTTCGCGATGCGCTGTCGGTGGGTGCTCTCTACGCCATGCTCGGTTTCTCGCTTTCCGGCTTCACCTACCCCAATATGGCAATGATGCCGTTCGTGCGCGGACTGAGCAATCTAGAACCGCTCCGCCACTACTATCTTATCTATGTCAACGAGGCTCTGATGGGAGCTCCGGCTATCAACTCGACACCACACGGACTGGCACTGGCTGCGTTTATGATCCTGGCGATGCTCGTCGCGCCGCGTCTGCACCATGCTCTCAAATATCAGAACTATCGGCTTAAATAAATCGCTATGTCGCATTTCCTTCAACATCACTGGTTGCAACTCAAACAGTCCGGTTGGATCTTCATCAACGAACTGAATCGTATCTTCCACGACCCAGGAGTGATGATCATCTTCTTCCTCGCTACACTGGCCTACCCGTTCCTCTACAAAGCCATGTACTGGAATGAGCAGATCACCGACATACCGGTAGCCGTGGTGGACTTGAGCCACTCACCCGAAAGCCGTGATTTTCTGCATAAATGGGAAGCCACGCCGGACGTTGTTTTAGCCTACTACTGCACCTCGATGGACGAAGCAGAGGTACTGCTACGCGACCAGAAAGTGCATGGCATCATCTATTTCCCGCGTGATTTTTCCGCCCAACTGGCCGACCCGCTGGGTCAAGCGCACCTCTCGCTCTACTGCGACATGTCGTCCTTCCTCTATATGAAGGGCATCTTCCTGAGTTGTAACATGGTCATGCTGGAGTCGATGTGTAACATTCAGATAGATCGCTACGAACGGATGGGCTATGGTCATGAGTTCGCCTGGGAACTGGTGCAAGAAGCGCCCTATACCGAAACGGCCCTCTTTACCCCGACCGGTGGCTACGGATCTTTCCTGATTCCAGCGGTACTCGTTATGATTTTGCATCAGACGCTCTTCTTCGGTATCTGCATGATGGCCGGTACTATTCGCGAAGAGAAAAACGAACTTTACCGTATTCCCGGACGACGCCGCGGCTACTCGGCTTTCCGTATCATTTGCGGTAGAGGTGCCGCCTATTTTGTGATCTACTATGCCCTGGCAGCCATCCTACTGGGCCTGTTGCCCCGCCTGTTCGACCTACCGCATATCGGTGCCATCTCGGATATACTATGGTTTAACGTGCCCTTCATACTCTCGGTCATCTTCATGGCCATGTGCGTAGGTTTCTTCATCCTCAACCGCGAGACCGGCATGGTACTGCTCATCACCAGTTCGCTCATCTTCCTCTTCGTCGCAGGTATATCGTGGCCGAAAGAGATGGTGCCGGACGGATGGCGCTACTTCTCCTACTTTATTCCATACACCTGGGCGGCAAACGGCTTCATTCACATCAATTCGATGGGGGCCACACTCGCCACCACCCGCACCGAGTTTCTGGCACTGTGGGGACTGACCATCCTCTATTTCTCTATCGCCGTGCTGATGTTTATCATCGCCGGCTATCGCGAAGAGATGAAAGAACTGCAGCAACACGAAGCGTTGATGCAAGAAGCGCAGCAACCGGCTCAACCATCGTAATCTATGCAATTTCGTATACTCCTCCCCAACGAGGCACTCCGACCTTATATATGTCGTTACGTATACGTGCGTGCGGACGGGTCGACCGACACGATGATGCCACCGACCGATGATCCGCGTTTTGTCAACGGCAAGCATGTACAGCCCTTGCTACCCAATTACGGCAGCTTCGTTTTTATGCGAGATGTAAGGGTGGATGTCAGTGGTGTGGCTGCCGACGGTCTGACGCTGCTGGGAGCCAACCAGACCACAATTGGTCTCACGACGCTCAGCGGATGGTTCAACGGCATGTTGCTTGATTTTGAACCCGGCGGCCTGCACGCTCTGATGCATATCGACCTACAAGATCTGGCCGGCAAGGTTCTGACGGCACAAGCTTATGGCGACCCAGGCTTGCTGCAACTCGACAGCCTCTTCAAGTCAACTCAGGATTCCGCTGAGATTACGCATCTTATCGATGCCTTCTTCCTTGGTCACCTGCCACGCAAAGAGGACTACAACTATACACGGCTATGCAAAGTGATTGCGGCGTGCGACGAGGCGAAAGGGAATATATCCGCTGCCGAGATGGCTTCTGTAGCTTGTCTGGGCGAACGGCAGTTCCTGCGCATCTTTCGCCAGTATGTAGGTATGCCTCCCAAGCAATTCATTCGTCTGCGCCGTTTCCATAAGGCCCTGCAGGCGATGCAGCGCGAAGCTGCAGCCGGCAAACAGGTCGATCTGATGCACATTGCCTTGCAGCACGGTTATTATGATCTTAGCCACATGGCACTGGAGTTTCAGCAGATGGGGTGCGTATCGCCGAGCCATTTCCGCATGTTGGGTATCCCTCTGACGGACGATTTCTCCGTCTTTTTTGCATAGTTTTATATGGAAAGTCCGTTTTTTCATAGTTCAGGTTGGAAAAAAGCAGTACTTTTGCACCGGAATTTTGAAATAAACGGACAAACATAAAGCAAAAATGAAAAAAACATTCTTTTTTAGTATCCTTTTAACGGTACTGGTAATCATGCCGGCTTCGGCAGAAACGATTAAAGGAAATGTCATTGACACAAAAGGTGACGCCATGCCATTTGTGACCATCTCGGTATTGTCGCAGGACTCCGCGCTCCTCACAGGAGCGATTACGGATGATAACGGTCATTATTCTATAGAGGTTTCTGCCAGCACGTATATCATTCAGGCATCGTATATCGGCTATCATACCGCCTTTGGCGGACCGGACTTCGTGTTGCATGAAGAGACGGAACGGCTGCAAGAGGTGGAAGTGAAAGCCAAGAAACCGCTCATCGAGCGGCAGATGGACAAACTGGTGGTCAACGTGAGTGCCTCACCGCTGTCGGCCGGCAGCAACGGTAATGATATCCTGCGCCGTGCCCCGGGTGTGCGCATCGACAAGGACGGCAACATCACCGTCAACGGTAAATCAGTGGAGATATACGTGGACGGCAAACCTTCCTACCTGAGCGGCCAACAACTCAAGGCAATGCTGGACGGCACCGACGGCAACACCATCGAAAAGATAGAAATCATCTCCAACCCATCGGCCAAATATGATGCCAGCGGACAAGGAGGCATCATCAATATCAAGACCAAACGCAACATGATGCGCGGACTGAACGGTATGCTCTCGGCGGCCTATGGAGGCATGTACTTCAGCGATGTCAAACGCTGGCTGCAGATGGACATGTTCTCGCTCAACCTCAACTACCGCGGAGAGAAGACCTACACCTTCGGTCAGTTGACGCAGGTGTACGCCCAGAACGACGTTGACCTGGAGACTTATAGGCAGACCCCTACACTGAAGAACTACTCCCGATCGGGTTACAACCTTGGTTTCCAATATTATATGCTGAAGGTAGGCAACGACTGGTACATAGACTCCACCAATACTCTGGGATTTATCCTGCAGGTGCCGTATATGGATGTCCGCCAGTCGATTGTCCCCGGACGCAACTACGCCTGGACCATCGAGGGCAATGACACCATCAACAGCATAACCGAATCGAGCAACCGACTGCAGGCACCGCAACACACGGCTAACATCAACTATACACACACTTTCTCGGAGGCGAAAGAGCGCGAACTGACCGTCAATGTAGATTACAACCGCTACAACAATCGTTCGCACAACCTTCAGGAGACCCGTTATACGCCGGCTTATATGAGTAACTCCCAACTCGGACTGGACATCAACAGTCGTCAGACAGTAAATATCTATAGTGCGAAGATGGATTTCCAGACCAAGTTCTGGCAGACAGCCATGTTGGAGTGCGGCGTCAAGTATGCCCTCTCCTCCACCGACAATAATATGACTACCGACTCCACACGCAATGATCAGCCGCGTCCGAGTGCGGAGAGTGCGTTCCGATATGACGAACACGTGGCTGCCGCCTATGTGTCGGTGGGCAAACAGTTCGGAGAACACTGGTCAGTCAAGCTCGGTCTGCGCGGAGAATTCACCTACAGCCATGGCAACTGGAAGACGGCTGACTCGCTGACCAACAAGTCCTACTTCAATCCCTTCCCCACAGCCTATATCGGTTATACTACGCGCCCGCTCGGTAAGATAGGTCAACCTATCTCCGTCAGCGCCAGTTACACCCGACGTATCAAACGACCGAACTACTACATGCTCAATCCCTTCGTTACTTATATAGATGCCTATTCCTACCAGGTGGGTAACACCGAACTGACGCCGGAGTTTAACAACGATGTGGAAATCCATTTCTCCTGGACTCAATATCTCAACCTGACATTCAACTTCGCCCACACCCAGGACATGTTCTCTCAGAAAGTCAACATTTTGCCTAATGGTATGGGGTCTATCCAGTGGAGCAATTTCGGTACATGCACCACCCACGGCGGCAACCTCTCGCTCACCGAACTGCCTATCGTGCCGAAGTATATGACAATGGAAGACGGCACCCGTTCGCTGCAAGGAGCATGGTTGGCACTCACCGTCAATGCCGGTTTCTATCATTTTCTGAACAAGTCGTACGAGCGTCAGGCAGACGGCAGTCCCGTTTACCAACTCGGCAGTCACTATACCTACGCGGGAGGTACGTTGTCCGCCTATCTGCCCAAAGACTGGACTCTCACGTTTGACGGCAACTGGTCGTCACCTATGACCACCGGTTACGACCAACAAGGAAGTACGTATTACCTGAGCTTCGGTGTGCGCAAGATGTGGATGCAGAAAGGTCTGATCTTCAATCTCAACGTACAAGACCTGGCCCGTTCACTCCGCTTCCACACTGTTGATAAGGGACAGCAGGAGGGCTATACCAGTTGGTACACCAACACCGTTCGCCAGCAGCGCGTGACGCTCTCTATCACCTGGATGTTCGGACAACATCAGCAACACAAGAACCGTAAAGTGGGTAACATGGATGAACTCAACCGTCTCGGCGGAGGCGGAAGCGTACAGACAGGAAAGTAAGCAAAAAGCGGGCTTTTTCGAAAAAAAATGCAGAAATATTTGCGTATATCAAAAAAAAGCAGTACTTTTGCACCCGCTTTTTAATCGAAGGCACTTGTGCCAAGAAAAAACGGTTAAAAACCGCTTTAAAAAGTGCTGTCCACTCGTATATCGGTATTACACCGGATTTTGGTTCCGAGAAGCGAGGTTCGACTCCTCGGTGGACAACAAGGCTGCTTCGGCGGCCTTTATTTTCCGCAAAGGCGGAGACGTGTGATGGAATACACGGTATTAAGTAACACAAAACATTTTTATTCAAATGAAAGAATTCGCATTAGTAGGTACTCCGCGTAGCGAGTACGGCAAGAAAGCCGCTAAGGCTTTCCGCGCAGAGGAATTGATTCCTTGCAACATCTATGGTTGTGGCCTGAACCTCACCTTCACCGTAGCAGCAGCTGACGTTCGTAAGTTGATCTACAGCCCGGACACGCAGATTGTTGACCTGACCGTTGGTGACACCAAGACCAAAGCTATCGTTAAAGAGTTGCAGTTCCACCCGATTGATGGTAAGACACTGCACATTGACTTCCTCGCCGTTGACGAGAAGAAGCCGGTGGTAGTTGAGATTCCTGTTCAACTGAACGGTCTCGCTGAGGGTGTGAAAGCCGGTGGTAAACTGGTTCAGAACATGCGCAAACTGAAAGCTCAGGGTATCTACACCGCATTCCCCGATCGTATCAACATCGACGTTACCGAACTTGGTCTGGCCAAGAAGATCGCCGTTGCAGACGTGAAGGTAGATGGCTTGAAGTTCGTTAACCCCGCTGACGCTTGCGTCGCTGAAGTAAAGGCAACACGCCAGAGCAAACAGGCCTAATCCGAAGTCACAAAGTGACGAGGTACAATGTACAAAGGGGCGAGGCGTTATGACGCCCCGCTCCTATTTTTCTTAAAAGCAATGAAATATCTTATAGTAGGTTTGGGTAATATCGGTGACGAGTACGCAGGTACACGCCATAACATCGGTTTTATGATGATCGATGCGTTTGCTGCGTCCGTCCGAGCCGAGTGGCAAGACAAACGGTACGGCTTCGTAGCCAAGTGTCGCGTGAAGAATGCCGAAATGGTGCTGCTCAAGCCCTCCACCTATATGAACCTGAGCGGCAATGCCGTGCGTTATTGGCTGCAGCAGGAGAAGATACCGGTGGAGAACATGCTGGTGCTCGTGGACGATCTGAACCTGCCTTTCGGCACGATCCGTATTCGCAAACAAGGCAGCAACGGCGGACATAACGGACTTGGCAACATCCAGTCGGTATTGGGAACCGATGCGTACGCACGCGTACGCTTCGGCATCGGCAACGAGTTCACACGTGGAACGCAGATCAACTTCGTGCTCGGTCAGTGGACGGATGAAGAGAAAGCGAAGATAGACGATCGACTGAAAGTGACGACTGAGATCATCCCGTCCTTCTGCCTGCAAGGTATCGATCGGACGATGAATCAATACAACAACAAGTAATGGCGGAAGTTCGTATTGACAAATACCTCTGGGCGATGCGCATATACAAGACGCGCAGCATCGCGGCTGATGCGTGCAAGAACGGACGTATCACGATGAACGGTGTACAACTCAAACCGAGCCGCACGTTCAAGGTAGGCGACATCTTCAACGTCCGCAAGGGACCTATCACCTACACCTACCGCGTGTTGCAACTGAGCGAGAACCGTCTCGGTGCCAAACTGGTGCCGGAATATCTGCGCGACTGCACATCGCCCGAACAACTCGAACTACTCGAACTGGCACGCATGGCCGGCAACGGAACACGTGACCGCGGTCTGGGACGTCCGACCAAGAAAGATCGACGCGACATTGAGGTGTTCATGAGTGATAACTATCTGGATGAAATAGATTTTGACGATGAAGAGTAAGAAAGACAATATTGCGGAATATATTCTCTATCTATGGCAGATGGAGGACTACCTGCGTGCCTTCCCTGCGCACGCAGAGGCCACGCCGGAACTGCACGAACTCAATGAGATGATGCACCGCGAAGGTTTGCTGGAGGGTGGTCACTTACAGTTAGCGCAAAACGCCTTGACCGAACTGGAAGAACTGCACTCCACCCTGCTGGAGGAAGACGCCATGTACCGCGCCGCTATCATTCGCCTCACGCCACAACTCAACCTACTCAAGGCGAAAACCGATCGTCCGACGATGTCCGACATCGAAGCCTGTCTCACCCTGCTCTACCAGATCATGCTGCTGCACCTGCAGAAGAAAGCCGTCTCACCTCAGACAGCCGACGTGCAACAACAAGCCACACAACTTTTGCAATTCTTAAGCAAGACCTATTATGCGAACAGCCGAACGGTTTGAACATATACTGAGTTGGTTTGCCGCCAACATGCCTGTAGCGGAGAGTGAGTTAGTCTTCGCCAACCCCTTCCAATGCCTGGTGGCGGTGATGCTGTCTGCACAGTGCACCGACAAGCGGGTCAACATGGTGACACCTGCTCTTTTCGCTGCTTATCCCACACCCGAAGCGATGGCAAAAGCCACTAGCGACGAGGTGTTCGAATACATCAAGTCCGTCAGTTATCCCCGTTCCAAAGCCGAACATCTAGTACAGATGGCACAAAGAGTGATCGAGACATTTAGCGGACAGATACCTGACAACATCGACGACCTGCAGACGCTGCAAGGCGTTGGTCGCAAGACGGCGAACGTGGTGTGTGCGGTAATATGGAACCAACCCACCATGGCGGTGGATACGCATATCTTCCGCGTGAGTGAACGACTTGGGCTGACCACTAACAGCAAGAACCCGCTGCAGACGGAGAAAGCACTCGTCAAGTATATTCCCGCCGAAATTATTCCCAAGGCCCACCACTGGCTCTTGCTGCATGGCCGCTATATATGCCAAGCACGCAAACCGCTGTGCGAACAGTGCGGCTTGCGTGCTTACTGCAGATTCTATTCCAAATAGCGTTTCCGCTATCGGTTAAACCGTTGCCTCGATATTCCAGACAAAGGCACGGACTCCTACCTCCTCGTTGCGCATGTCGAGTTTCTTCACCGACTCCAGCAACGCGGCTACTTGCTCATCCTCCACTATGGTGATGACGCATGAGTTCATCTCAGGCCAGGCATGTGTACCACGGCGGGGTTCACCACCGTTGGTACCACGACCCTGCACCTGCTCGAAGAAGGTAAAACCTTTGATACCCAGTACATCCAACATATATTCCACACGCCCTGTATTGGCCTGATTGAATACGATCATTACAGATTTCTTAGCCCCTGGGGCACGATTAATTTCGTTGTTCATGCTTTTTCCTCCTTCTTTACTTTAATGTCCATGAAGATAAATTTCTTGCGCAGTGCCTCCAGTTTATTGCGGTCGCCGTGCTTGGTCATCGAGCCATAGAGCACCGGCACGAAATAGAGTGTGAGGAACGTGCTGACGGTCAGACCGCCTATAACGACGATACCCAGCGGTTGCCACATCTCTGCGCCTTCACCTGAGGAGACTGCCATCGGCACCATACCAAGGATGGTGGTGAAGGCGGTCATGAGGATCGGACGTATACGACTGCGGCCTGACATCGTGATAGCTTGGTTGAGTTCATATCCACGTTCTCGCATCAGGTTGATGTAATCCACCAGCACAATACCGTTCTTCACGACGATACCTACTAGCAGTACCACACCCAAGGCACCCACCATATCCAGCGAACGGCCCGTTATCCACAACGCGAGTATCACACCCGTGAAGGCGGGGAAAATCGTGAGCATGATGATGAAGGGCAACAACAGACTCTCAAACTGCGAGGCCATCGTGATATAGACGAGCAGGATGATTAACAGGCCCAAGAGGATCATGTCGTGGAAGGTCTGCTGCTGATCTTCGTAGTTACCGGCGATATGCGTGGAATAGCCCACCGGCAAATCCAGCTTCGGCAGCACATTCGCTTCCACCTCCGCTGCCAGTTCACCCAACGAGATATCGTGCGGGGTCACTTTGACGGTGACGATACGCTGACGGCTCTTACGCTCGATGGTAGGCGGTGCCCAGTATTCACCCACCTGCGCCACTTCGCTCAGTTTGACCGCCTTACCTGTCGGTGTCGGGATGGTCAGATCCATCACGTCAGAGATGGAGTTACGATCTTCTTCCTGCAGACGCACTACGATATCATATTCCGAACCGTCGTCCTTCAGATAACCGCAACTCATACCTGCCACGCGATTGCGCAGGTAGGTGGAGATAGTGGCAGAACTCAGTCCCAGACGCGACGCTTTCTCTTTGTCCACCGTGATCTTGATATCCGGACGGTCATCCTCACGACTGATATTCACGTCGCGTGCACCCGGCAGTTCTGCACAGAGATGACGCGTCTGCTGTGCCAACTGACTGGTCTTGTCGAAGTCGTAACCGTAGATCTCGATATCCACAGTGTTGTTGCCCGTGCCGCCACCCATGTTGCTGGCTACCTGGCACTGATACTCGTTGATCTCAGGATACTTGGCCATCTCCTGACGCAGCACCTCGGCGATCTGCCAGATAGTACGGTCACGCTGCCATTTCTTATTCAGACGCACGGTCATCTGTATCTTGTTGTTCATCGTGCTGGAAAACAGGGCGGCGATGGATGCATCGTCGTTCGAACCGGCAGAAGTATTGATCAACTCTATCTCCGGTGCCAGTACCATGAAGCGGGTCTCCAGCTGGCGTGCTGTCTTCAGCGTCTCTTCAATACGCGTACCGCGCTGCAGCTTGACGATAACCGTCAGACGACCGTTATCCTGTTGCTGCATGAAGTCGGTACCGATACTTCCGGTCATCACCGGTAGCAACGACAAGCCGAAGATACCCAAAATAGCGAAGATAGTGATCGTCTTATGTTGTAAGCACCACCCCAGCGATCGCTCATACCAACCGTCAATCATGTCCAGCATGTGCACCACCGTACGATCGTACCACGAGTGTTTGTCTGCTTCGTCGTCCACCAGGTTACCGTTCTCGTCCACATGCACTTTCTTCGCCTTCAGCATCTTCGAGCAGAGCATCGGCGTCAGCGAGATAGCCACTACGGTGGACGTACAGCATACAACAGTAACGATCCAACCCAGTTCGTGGAACATGATACCGGCCATACCGCCTAACATCGTCAGCGGCACGAACACCGCCACGAGTACAAGAGTGGTCGCGATGACGCTGACCCACACCTCGTTCGTCGCATAGATAGCCGCCTCGTGCGGATCCTCACCACGCTCCACATGACGCGTGATGTTCTCCAGCACCACAATCGCATCATCCACCACCATACCGATGGCGATGGTCAGCGAACAAAGCGAGATGATGTTGATGGACGAATCGGCTACGCCGAGGTAGATAAACGCAACAATGAGGGCGATAGGAATCGTTATACCGATGATGATGGTAGCACGCCATTTGCCGAGGAAGAAGAGCACGACGAGCACGACGAAGAGCAAGGCGTACATCACCGACTCCTCGAGCGAGTTGATCGAATTCTGGATGTTCTCCGACATATCATAGATCTTGTCTATCTTCACATCCGACGGCAACTGTTTCTGTATCTCAGCCAACTCTTCTCTCACCTGACGGCATACTTCCACCGTATTCGCACCCGTCTGCTTGGCGATCACCAGACGTACGGCCTCGCGGCCATTTGTCTTCTCATCAAGCGACAGGTCTTTGATGGTATCCTTCACGGTAGCGATGTCGCGTACGAACACCTGTTGTCCCTGCGGCGTCATCGTCACCATCAGGTCGGCTATCTCCGAACTCTCGATGAATTCTGAGCGCACTTGCATCTGGTATTGCTCCGTCGGCATCTTCACCGTACCGGACGAGAGGTTGAGGTTGTTGGCTGAAATCACCTGCCCCACCTGCTCCAGCGTCAAGCCATAGGCATCGAGTTTCTGCTGGTCGATATTGATATATACATACCGGTCAGGGGCACCAGAGAGCGAGATATTTCCTATTCCGTCCACGCGGTTGAGCTGCGGGATCACCTCGTCGTTCAATATCTTGTCAAGCCCCGGATAGGTCTCGTCGGCCGTGATAGAGTACTGGCAGACAGGCATCGCCGATGTTGATAGTTTGAAGATCATCGGCGTACCGCAGTTGTCCGGCAGGTTGTTCTTCGTCATGTCGATATACGACCGCACATCGTTCACAGCCTCGTCCATGTTAGCACCCCACTCCAGCTCGAGCAGCACCATCGACATGTTATCCTTCGATTGCGAAGTGATATGCTTCAGGTGATCCACACTGGTCAGGGCGTTCTCCATCAGTTTGGTCACGTTGGTCTCCATCTCACTGGCCGACGCACCCGGATAGGTCGTCATCACCGTGATATACGGAGGATCCATTTGCGGGAAGAAATCGATAGGCAGCTTCAAGAAGCTGTAGATACCGATTACGATCACCGCCACAAAGATCAAGGCGGTCGTTACCGGTTTCTGTATCGCTGTTTTATAGATTGCCATATTATTTCACTATATTAATTTTCACACCATCCACTAGTTTATGCTGGCCGGTAACCACCATCTCTACGCCGTCGGTTATCTCGGGCGAGATCAGTTCCACCTCTTGGTCGAAACGTTGTCCCAGTTGCACAGCCACTCGTTTGGCACGTCCGTTGTCGTTGATGAACACATAGCGGTCGTTGGCGCCAACGAGTTTCTCTACGGCCTGATAAGGTCCTACGATGGCCTTGGCTTTACCCAGACCCAGCACCGTGTTCACGTACATTCCCGGACGCAAGAGGCGCTTGCCGTTAGGAATCACGATCTTCACCTGGAAGGTGTGGCTCGTTGCGTCAATCGTAGGATAAACCACCTCCACCGTAGCGGGGAAGGTCTGGTCAGGATAGATCTCCGACGTTAGTGTCAGCTTCATGCCTGCCTTGAACTGCGGGAAGTAACTCTCCGGGATAGCCAGCAGCGCTTTGAGTTTGTCTATCTGCGTCAGCACTAGGATAGGCTGACCCGCATAGAGTTCGCCGTCCTCATAGTTCTTCGCCGAGATCACACCCGCGAACGGGGCTTTCACGTATGTGTTCGTTTCTAGAAACTCGAGTTGCTCTTTGGTGGAGTTATACTGCGCCACCAGCTGGTCGTATTGCTGCTGGGTAGCCGATCCGGTACGAAGCAACATCTCCGTGCGGTTCTTCTCCGTCTCGAGGTTGGTAAGACTGATCTTAGTGGTCTTGTATTGGGTCTGATCCATGCGCACCAGATCCTCACCGGTGCTGACACGATCACCCACCTCGCGGTAGATATGCTCTATCTTACCTTGCAACGACGGTGCCACGTTCTGAGTCAGATAACCCTGCAGGTTGGTTGAGACCGAGATCTCACGCTCGATGTCCTGCATGTGCAGCACCTGCGTACGCACCTGCTCTACGCGTTCCTGCTGCTCGGTGTTCTCTTGTTTGCTGCACGCCATCATGGCCAGCGCAGCAAGCGTGTAAAGAAATGTCTTCTTCATATATCCTTTCATTTTTCAATTTTCATTTTTCATCTTTAGTTATTCAGAAACTGCTTCAGTTCCACCTCTGCATTCACCAGATTCAGTATAGCCTGTATGTAGCTCGACTGTGCCGAGATCAGATCATTGCTGGCGTTGGTCAGTTCCATACTGCTGCTTGCACCGTAGCGATATTTATTCGTCGCCGAAGCAAACACACGTTGTGCCACTTCGATATTGTCTTTCTCGTTGGCGTAGGTTTCATAGGCGTTCGTGAGGTTGAAGCAGAGTTGGCGATACTGGATTTCCAGATTGTCCGTCGTCTCACTCAGCGTGTTCTTGGCCTCCTCCAGCGCGATCTTCTTCTCCACCACACCGGCCGCACGCTTTCCGCTCGACCAGAGCGGCATCTTCACACTCAGTTGTACCACGTTAGGCGGCGTGGTACGCATACCGCCTTCGCCGTAATACTTCTGGTAGGTATGATTATACGCCAGACCCAGCGTCGGGCCGTAAGCCCAGCCAGCCATGTGGACGTTCTTCTTTGCCAACTCCACTTGTTTCTGCAACAACTGATAGTTGAGGTTGTTCTCTATCATAAACTGATTGCTTAACAGTTGCAGCACACTCTCCGGGGAAAGCACCTGCTCGATGTCTTCTGTCAAAACGAGTTCGGTCGAAGCCGGTACATCCAACAGCACCTTGAGGCTGTTGGTAGCCAGTTCTATATTGCGTTTCTGTGCATTGATGTTGTTGCGGAGCGTATTGACGCGCACTCGGATCTGGTCTGCTGCGATTGCTTCTGCTGCACCTGCCTGCACGGCGTTTTGGGTGATTTCCTCTAGATGAACGAGGTTCACCAGACTCGAATCCAGCAAACCGGCTATGCTCTGCAATGCAAGTACGCTGACATAACTGCCCATCACGTTACCGCGCAGCTCCGTTTCGCTCTGCTCCAGAGATATCTTCTTCATGTCGATGGCGATAGTATTCAGTAGCGCTCCTACGATAGCCTGACCGTTGATACCCACCGATGCCGTCACGCCCAGCGCGCCTACATTCGGCATGCTGATAGATATCGGCGTACCGTTCATGTTAAGCGTCGCGCTATAGCCCAGATAGTCACTGTAACTGTAGCTCGCATCCACCTGCGGCAACATCGCCGCGATAGTCTGCCAGCGCTGTGCATAGGCTTCCTGCACTGCCAACGAGGCATTCTTCAGGCTCCGGTTCTGTTTCACCGCATAGTCCTGCGCCTCCTGCAGACTCATACTGAGCGTCTGACCGCTGACAGCCGGCTGCTGACTGCTTTTCGTAGCCGCCATCACATGGTCCTCTGCCATCAGCGAACCACTCAACAGCACAGCCGATAAAATAACAAATAGTTTCTTCATATATATTTCAGATTCTTAAATTTTTCTAATGATACAACTTGAGTCCTTCTTCACTCAAGATGCCGCGCACCAGAATATCCATCGTGGTATATCCGAGTTGATGCATATTCTGGTTCTGCGCCTCCAGTTCTTCAAAATCACGAATGGCAGCACTGTGGATACGCGCAAAAATCAGTGCCGTCACCTTTATATTTAGATTCGCGCGCACGAGCCCCTGCGACACACCCAGTTCCAGGTATTGCGCTATATACTGTTCGTGCAGTTCAAACATCTGCTTTTGAAATTGAGCGAAATGACGCGGATAATATTTCTTCAGGTCATACACAAGTTGCGGCACGCGCCGAACATCATTCTTCTCCGTCTCCTGACGCTTGAGAAAACGCTTGACAATCTGCCGAAAATCCTTCAACGCCAACAGTTCACCCATCTTTTCGCCTATATAAGCCAGATTAGCCTGCAACAACTGTTCAATGAGCGCATCCTTGCTCTCGAAATAGACGTAGAATGTTTTTTTCGACATACCCAGTTCATGACAAATATCGTCTATCGACACACTGCGTATTCCCAGGCGAAAAAACATCTCGCCTGCCGTCTGGATAATATGATTTTTCTGGTCTTCCGACATCTTTTCAGCAAAAAAGCGTGCAAAAGTACAAAAAATATTTTATATACGCAAGAAAAATGGAAACTTTTTTCACTTTTGTAGTTTCCATGTGACAATAAAAAATGACTTATAAAAGAAAATATTTGCGTATATCAAAAAAAAGTTGTAACTTTGCAGCGGTTTTTGCAAAACCGAGCAAAGACCAAGAATAACGAACAATATAACAAACAATTTTTTTGAATAACAATGAAACGAACCTTTTTATCTGTAGCGCTGTGCCTAATGGCTGCGCTGACAATGACTGCCCAAGAGGTAGATAAAGCGGTGGTAACCGATAACGCAGAGAAGGCTGCTAAAGCAGGAGACGATCTAAAGAAGTTGGAAGAGGCCGAGAAAGCCTGGAAATTCGATGGTACGGTCGGACTGAATGCCGCCGCTACCGGACTGGTAAACTGGGCTGCCGGCGGTAAGAACAATATCAACGGCATCGTCTACGCCAAGTTGCACCTGCTCTATCACAAGAATGGCTTTGCCTGGGAGACGAACTTCGACACCGACTTCGGTATGACGTGGATCGACCAAAAAGAAGATAAATTCCAGAAATCGAGCGATAATATCAAGCTCGCTACCAAATTCGGTTGGGAATTCAAGCCGACCTGGTACCTGACGGTGCTGGGTGGATTCCAGAGCCAGTACGCTCCCGGATTTGACTACATCGACGGACACAACCCACTGATCTCCAAATGGTTGGCACCGTCATACACCGACATCTCCGTCGGTATCGACTGGAAGAAGAGTTACAAAGGAGCGGACTTCTCTATCTATCTTTCTCCTATCGCCGGACGTATCACTACAGCCTATATCGGCGACAGCTGGAACAAGAAATACACCAAGTCGCAGTGGTTGGCCGACAACCCCGACAAGACAGAGGCTGACTGGAATGACGGTGTCTATCAAGGCTTGGTGGACAACCATCAGGACGTACGCAGCGCTTTGCAGACCAGCATCGGTACATATTCCATCAACAAGGATGGTCTTACCGAGTACCACAATTTCCGCGCTGAGTTCGGTTTGAGTTTCAAGGGTGGCATCGCCTATACCTACAAAGACCTGAAGCTGAGCACCACGCTCGCACTCTTCACCCCGTACCAGGGTAAGGGTTTCAGCCTCAAGGACAAATATGAGGAGGACCACGGTCCGGGCTCTTGGGAGACGCGTGACGTGAATGCGAACTATTTTGCATGGTCCAACCGCAATCGTTTCTTCGGTATGTTCGATGTCGATTGGGATGTAGCGCTGAGTTATCAGTTCCTCAAGTGCCTGCAAGTGACGCTGCAGACGAGCCTGAAGTACTATCCGGGAACACTGATCGAGAAAGACGGTGTCATGAGCGAGCGCGTACAGTTCAAGGGTGTCATCGGTGTAGGTGTCGGATATAGTTTTTAATTAAAAATTAAAAATTAAGAATTAATTGGATGCAGGTTCTCGACGACCTTTCGCAAAACGTACATCTGTTGCTGGAACGCTATGAGGCGTTGCAGCAGGAGAATGCATCGCTGCGTGAGGACATCGAACGCCAGCGCGACGAATTGATCCGCACGCATAGTGAGTTGCAGAGCCTGCAACAGCAGAACCGACGGCTGGCCATGGCCGGCGCGATGAGCAGCGCTGAAGGCAGCGAACAGGCACAGAAGCGCATCAATGCCCTGATTGCCCAAGTGGATCGGGCGATAGCAGCACTGAAAAAATAAAATCTAAAGGCTGAAAACTGATGGCTTCTATTGACAAGCAACATATCAATCTGCATCTGGATGCTCACGTAGTGGGACTGGATGTGCCGCGCGAGCAGGAGCCCAACTACCGCAAGGCGGCGGAACTGCTCAACCGTCGCTATCAGTACTACCTCAAACTGCGTCCGAACGCATCGGCCGAACAACTATGGATGTACACCGCCCTGGAGGTGGCTGTAGCTCTGCAGTCGGACGTGCGCGAGAAGAGTCTGGTGCCCGTAGAAAAAGAGATCAAAGAATTGAATCAAATAATAACTGAAAAACTAACAAAATGAACACAGCAATCCTAATCGTGATTAGTGCAGTCTGCGGCCTGGCATTAGGCTCCGGACTCTACTACCTCATCGCTCGCATCATCGGCGGCGGCATCATCCGCAAGGCCACCGAGGAGGCAGAGATGGTGAAGAAGAACAAGATTGTTGAGGCAAAAGAGAAATTCATCGCCCTGAAGTTGGAGCACGACAATACTGTACGTGAGCAGGACAAACGCATGCAGCAACAAGAGCAGCGTCTGCAGCAACGTGAGCAACAACTCAACCAGCGCCAGGGTGACGTACAACGCAGCCTCAACGAAGTGAATCAGAAGATGCAGCAGGTGGAACAGCGCCAACAGGCCCTGGACTACAAGCAGCAAGAAGTGGAACGCCTGCACCATGAGGCAGAGAAACAACTGGAACAACTGAGTGGTATGTCGGCCGAAGAGGCCAAGAAGCAACTGGTGGAGACCCTGAAGGACGAAGCCAAGACAGCCGCCATGAGTTACGTGAACGAGATCATGGATAACGCCCGTCTGGAGGCCAATCGCGAGGCGAAGAAGATCATCATCCAGACCATCCAACGCGTATCGTCGGAGACAGCGGCAGAGAGCACCGTCTCCGTCTTCCACATCGAGAACGACGAAGTGAAAGGTCGTATCATCGGCCGTGAGGGACGTAACATCCGCGCCTTGGAGGCCGCTACCGGAGTGGAGATCGTAGTGGACGACACGCCGGAAGCCATCACGCTCTCCGCCTTCGATCCTGTTCGTCGCGAGATAGCTCGTCTGGCCTTGCATCAGTTGGTACAAGACGGACGTATCCACCCCGCCCGCATCGAAGAGGTGGTGGCGAAAGTGACCAAACAGGTGGAAGAAGAGATCATCGAGGTGGGCAAACGTACCACCATCGACCTCGGTGTTCACGGTTTGCACCCCGAACTGGTACGTCTGGTAGGTAAGATGAAATACCGTTCGTCCTATGGACAGAACCTGCTGCAGCACAGCCGCGAGACCGCCAACCTGTGTGCCGCGATGGCAGGCGAACTGGGCCTGAACGTCAAGGCAGCAAAACGTGCCGGACTGCTGCACGACATCGGTAAAGTAGCCGACGATGATGTCGAGTTGCCGCACGCCGAACTGGGTATGAAGCTCTGCGAGAAATACGGCGAGAAACCCGATATATGCAATGCCGTAGGCGCCCACCACGACGAGTGTGAGATGAAGAGTCTGATTGCACCTATCGTACAGGCCTGCGACGCCATCTCCGGTGCCCGCCCCGGTGCCCGCCGCGAGATCGTAGAGAGCTACGTGAAACGACTGAACGACCTTGAGAACATGGCGATGTCCTTCCCCGGCGTAGTGAAGACCTATGCCCTGCAGGCAGGTCGCGAACTGCGCGTCATCGTGGGTGCTGACAAAATCAGCGACAAAGACACCGAACTGCTCTCGTTCGACCTGGCCAAACGTATCCAAGACGAGATGACCTACCCCGGACAGATCAAGGTGACCGTCATCCGTGAGGTACGCGCCATCAATGTGGCGAAATAACGTTTAGCGTTTAACGTTTAGAGATTAGAGATAGAACTCTTGGCAGAGTTCGGAATAGGCGGCGGAACGGCCGCCTGTTTCGTTTTCCAGAATGAGCGTGTCCTCGCAGATCTCGAATCCGCTACCGGTGTTTTTTGATTTCTCAAATGCCATCAGTACCCGCTTGGCAGATTTGCCTGCCTTTGAATAGACGCGTGTCAGATGGGTCAGACGCAGGCCGTTTGCCGCTGCCAGCGTCCGTACCTGCTGCTCGGTTTCCGCGGGCAGGATCAGAGCGAGTTGGCCGTCCTCACGCAGCAGACGCACACAGTGCGTGATCAGTTCTTCGTACGACAGACTATCTGTATGGCGCGCCAACTCACGAGCCTTGTCGGGGTTCTTGAGAGAGTTTTGGAAATACGGAGGATTGGAGACGACTATGTCGTATTGGTGATTGGTGATTGGTGATTGGTGATTGGGCCAATCTTGCAAGGAAGAGCAGAAAGCAGAAAGTTGAGAACTGAATGCTGAATGCTTAAAATTCTCACGGGCCTGCTCCACCGCCGCTTCGTCGATGTCGATGGCATCTATATGCGCCATCGGAAAACGTTGAGCAAGCATCAGCGCAATGAGTCCAGAGCCTGTTCCTACGTCTAAGACAGATCCGACATCTTCTCGTGATTGTCTCGATAATGTCTCGATAGTTTTTCCGGCCCAAGCACCCAAAAGGACACCGTCGGTGCCTACCTTCATCGCGCAACGACTATCCTCTACAAAAAATTGTTTGAACCGAAACGACACGAATTCTTATTTTTTTATTATCAATTCGGTATGGTCATGTCCGCACGAGCAGCCATGTTCGTGCTCGTGTGCCTCCAAGTAACAATGTACCGCGAGATAAGCACCGAGAATCAGGAACAGGATGGCACATACATGACGGAACCATTTCTCGAAGACCTGCATCCGGCTGGTCAGCTTGCCCAGACTCACCGCGCTATAGCTTACCAGCCACGCAATCAGCATGATAGGCAGACCCGTTCCAAGGCCGAACACCACCGGCATCAACCAGTTCCACGAGCTAGGCAAAGTCAACGTGATGTCGATCATCGTCAAGAAATAGACCAGACGGTGAGGACAGAAGGCGATGGCAAAGAAGATACCGAGGATGAACGACCAGAGCCAACTCTCCTTGCTATCCGTATCTTTGAGCCAACGGCTGATACCGTGATCATGCTCGTGGTGATGATGACCGCTGAAGAGCAGCACCACGCCGCAGACGAGCATGAAGCCCGCCAGGATAGGCTCGCCCCAGTGGCCCAACACATGCTGGATACCCTCGGTCTGTGCGCCCATCAGGAAGGGAATACTGAGCAACACATAGGTGGCTAACTTGCCAAAAACGAACATCAGTCCGTTGGTCAGCACCAACCGACGGTTGTTGATTTCCTTGTCGATATATCCGATGGCCGTGATGCTGGTCATCAATGTACAGGGGTCTAAGATGGTCAGCAGACCCAGCAGTAAGGCCGTAAGAACTTGTACCATAAGTTAAATTCTCAAAAAACGACTGCAAAAGTACACTTTTTTTTGCACATGTGCAAACAAAAAGAGAAAAAATCGTTCGAGCCTCTTGACGAGATGAGAAAAGTACAAAACACATAGAATTTTATTCTATCCGGCAAAAAACAGCCAAATAATTTGCATATGTGCGATTTTTGTTGTAATTTTGCAGCCGATTTGTGTGCGTACGTGCACACAGGCGAATGAGCGCATATAAAACATAAAAGAAAATACGATGAAGAATTTTGTTGAAGAATTGCGTTGGCGCGGCATGCTGCAGGACATCATGCCCGGCACGGAAGAACAGTTGATGAAAGAGATGACAACCGCCTACGTAGGTATCGACCCGACGGCGGACAGCCTGCACATCGGACACCTCTGCGGCATCATGATGCTGCGTCACCTGCAGGCTTGCGGTCATAAACCTATCGCCCTGATAGGCGGTGCAACGGGCATGATCGGAGACCCGAGCGGCAAGAGTGCGGAACGTAACTTGCTGACCGAGGAGATCTTGCGCCATAACGTAGCGTGCATCCGCGAACAGCTGGAGCACTTCCTGGATTTCAACAGCGACGCACCCAACGCCGCCGAACTCGTGAACAACTACGACTGGATGAAGGACTATACCTTCATCAACTTCACCCGCGACATCGGCAAGCTGATCACGGTCAACTACATGATGGCTAAAGACAGCGTGAAGAAGCGTTTCAACGGTGAGTTCTCGCAGGGCATGTCGTTCACCGAGTTCACCTACCAGCTGCTGCAGGGCTATGATTTCGTCTATCTGAACGAGCACAAGAACTGCCTGCTGCAGATGGGCGGCAGCGACCAGTGGGGCAACATCACCACGGGTATTGAGCTGATGCGTAAGATGAACGGCAAGACGGCTTTCGCCCTCACCTGCCCGCTCATCACCAAAGCCGACGGCGGTAAGTTCGGCAAGACAGAGAGCGGCAACGTATGGCTGAGCAAGAGATATACGAGTCCGTATAAGTTCTTCCAGTTCTGGATGAACGTGAGCGACGACGATGCGAAGCGTTATATCAAGATCTTCACCAGCCTCAGCCGCGAGGAGATAGAGGCGCTGATCGCCGAGCACGAAGAGGCACCGCACCTGCGCGTGCTGCAGAAACGTCTGGCCAAAGAGGTGACCTGCATGGTACACAGCGAGGCAGACTACAACGCCGCCGTAGAGGCCAGTAACATCCTCTTCGGCAACGCGACGGCGGATGCGCTGCGCGCACTGGACGAGGAGACTTTCCTGCAGGTGTTTGAGGGCGTGGAGCAATACGAGATAGCGCTGGACGAACTGAAAGCCGGCGTCGGTCCGTTGGACCTGCTGGCGGAGAAAACAGCTATCTTCCCCTCCAAAGGCGAGGCACGTAAGATGATACAAGCCAACGGCTTCAGTCTGAACAAAGAGAAGCTGACCGATCCGCAGACGCCGATCACCGATGCCGCATTGCTCAACGGCAAGTATCTGCTGTTCCAGAAAGGCAAGAAGAACTATTACCTCGTGAAAGCCGTATAAAGAAAGTGCCATGGCTTATCATCTGAAAGAAGTGTTTGCGCCCAAGCTGCTGCATACCTTGCGGCACTACAGTCGGGCACAGTGGGGTCAGGACATCCTGGCCGGCATCATCGTCGGCATCGTGGCCATCCCCCTGGCTATCGCCTTCGGTATATCATCGGGCGTGGGGCCGACGGAGGGTCTGGTGACGGCTATCATCGCCGGCCTGCTGATCGCGGTGCTGGGTGGCAGCAAGGTACAGATAGGCGGTCCGACGGGTGCGTTCATCGTCATCATCTACGGTATCATCCAGCAGTACGGCCTCGCGGGCCTGATGATCGCCACCGTGATGGCAGGTATATTGCTCATCGTGATGGGTCTGGCGCGATTCGGTTCGGTCATCAAGTTTGTACCCTACCCCGTCATCGTCGGCTTCACAGCTGGTATTGCCGTGACGATATTCTCGACCCAGATGAACGATTTCTTCGGTCTGGGGCTGAGCAACGTGCCGGCTAACTTCGTGGACAAATGGATCTTCTATGCCCAACATTTCACGATGAACGGTTGGGCACTGGCCATCGGCCTGTTCTCGTTGGTTGTCTGCATCTTCATGCCGCGTATCACAAAGCGCGTACCGGGCAGCCTGGCTGCCATCGTACTGGCCACGCTGGTCGTATGGTTGCTCAAGGAATACGCACCCGAGTCGTGGGGCGTAGCGGGCCTGCAGACCATCAGTGACCTGTATGAGTTGCCTCACGGCCTGCCTGCGCCGCATATGCCTTCGCTGCAACTGGCGGAAGGAGAGACCTTCTTCACCCTGATACAGAAACTCTTCCCATCGGCCTTCACGATCGCCATGCTGGGTGCGATAGAGAGCCTGCTGAGTGCGATGGTGGCCGACGGCGTGATAGGAGACAAGCATAACTCGAACACCGAACTGATTGCCCAAGGTGTGGCGAACGTGGTGGTACCTTTCTTCGGCGGCATCCCCGCCACGGGTGCGATAGCCCGTACGATGACCAACATCAACAACGGAGGCCGTTCGCCGATAGCCGGTATCGTCCACGCAGTGGTGCTGCTGCTTGTGTTACTCTTCCTAGGACAACTGGTAGGAATGATACCGATGGCCTGTCTGGCAGCCGTGCTGATCATGGTGGCCTACTCGATGTCGGGATGGAAGACGATCGTGGGTACGTTCAAGCACCGCAATCGTGACCTGTGGGTACTGCTGACGACATTCTTCCTGACCGTGCTCTTCGACCTGACGGTAGCCATCGAGGTGGGTCTGCTGCTGGCGATGGTGCTGTTCCTGATGCGTACCAACGAGCAGACGCACATCCGCACGTTGCATCATGAGATAGACCCGAACGAAGACACCGACATCCAGCTGAATCTGGAACACCTGACTATCCCTGACCGGGTCGAGGTATATGAGATTGACGGCCCGTATTTCTTCGGTATCGCCAACCGCTTTGACGACATCATGACACACGTGTCGGGCGAGAACTATCCGATCCGCATCATCCGCATGCGTAAGGTACCATTTGTCGATTCGACGGCTATGCACAATCTATCGATGCTCATCGAGCGTAGCCACAAAGAGGGCATCACCATCATCCTCTCGGGCGTGAAGACCCACGTGCTGCACCAGCTGCAGACCGGAGGTATCGAGCAACAGATGAACCCGAAGAACATCTGTCCGGACATACACGCCGCCCTGAAGCGTGCCAACGAACTATTAACCGACATATCCTGATGCGACTACTACTGACCTACATACTGATGATGCTGACGCTGAGCGTCTCGGCCCTGACGATTCCGCAGGGTACGCTCTATTACGACAACAGCAAGACCGGTTACCCAGCCGTGAGTTTCGTGTATGGCAGCAACCAGCCTGCGGAGACCTACGTGCTCCGCATGACTCAGGACGGCAACAGATGGAAGGTGACCGTCCCCGCCATCGTAGCCAACACCTACCGTTTCACTTTTGTAGGTGCGTCGCTGCGCGAAGGACTGCATGCCACCGATTTCAACACCTTCAAGGACAGCGTCAGCCTGACGGCAGGTCTGCTGCGCACCGCCACTTCGGAGGCGCAGATGCGTGCCGGCGACATCTTCGTTCCCACCTCAAGCGACAACTGGGCTCAAGGCAGTTGGATGAGTCTGGAGGCATGGATAGCCAGCCAGGGAAACAGCCAACCCGGTACGGCGCAGATAAGCGGCACACTACCCGTAGTGTATGTCAACACCAACGGACAAGGAATATACGACACCGAGACGCAAGTGGCGATGACGCTCTATATCGACTCGATGAACAGCAAGTACCACCCGCTGGGGTCGGCCGCAGCACCGATAGCCGGTACGATCAAGGGTCGCGGCAACTACACCTGGCGCGACTTTGCAAAGAAACCCTATAAGATCAAGTTCAACGTCAAGCAGAAAGTGCTAGGCATGCCCAACAACCGCCACTGGTGTCTGATGGCCGGCGCGGACGACTACCTGGGTTTTCTGAAGAACCCCACGGGATACATGGTGAGCAAAGCACTAGCGCTACGCTGGACGCCACGCATGCGACCGGTGGAACTGGTGCTGAACGGTCAGTATCAGGGCCTCTATTTCCTGACGGAACATGTACGCATCGCATCCAACCGCGTGAAGATACATGAGCAAGCCGATGGGGAGACGCACCGCGACTCTATCACCGGCGGATGGCTCGTCGAGATAGACAACTACCCGTCGGAGAACAATATCGTCCTGCAGGAAGGCAACGGACAGACCATCATGGTGTCACTACGCGAACCCGAGACCCTCTCGCAGGTTCAACGTTCCTATCTGGAGAACCAGATACAGGCTATCAACTCGGCACTCTACGAGAGCAGTTCGACCAGGCTGAAACAACTGGTGGACATCGAGGAAGCCGCCAAGTACTATCTGGTGCAAGAGATAATGGAGGACTGCGAGTCGTACCACGGCAGTTGCTTCCTCTACAAAGACCGCGACAGCCTGGGTGTAGCCGACCGATGGAAGTTCGGACCCGTATGGGATTTTGGCAATGCTTACGACCGCCATCAGGAGAGCTGGATATACGAAAATCCCATCTGGCCGCAGTACTGGGTCGGACAACTGGCCTCATGGCCGGAGATGCAGCAGGCCGTCAGAGAACAGTGGTGGATCTACTACCACACACAGCACGACAGCGTGACGGCTCAGATCAACCGTCTGGCCGCGCAGATCATGCAGGCGGCGAAGAACGATGCCGTCGTATGGCGTAACACGCAGGGCTATAACGACAACAGCGACATGACCGCTAAGCTGAACGACCTGCTATGGCGCTACAACTGGCGCATCCAGTGGCTATACAGCCAGTGGGGAGAAGGTATCCGACCGGTCACTTGGGACGTAGAACACGCGGAGGAACAACCGACGGGACGCAAGCTGTTCAGAAAGGGTCAGGTGTTGATCGAGCGTAACGGAAAGACCTACGACCTGATGGGACGACCCATACGTATAGAAGACTAAAAAAACTAATCACACATATAATGAAACGATTTAATGAATACAAACAACTGAACCTACCGCAGCTGAGCCGTGAGGTGCTGGCGCAGTGGGAACAAGAGAACCTGTTTGAAAAGAGCGTGACGACCCGTGAGGGCCATCCGCAATTCCTCTTCTTCGAGGGACCTCCTTCGGCCAACGGCAAACCAGGTATCCACCACGTGATGGCACGTACCATCAAGGATACGTTCTGCCGTTTCAAGACCATGCAGGGATTTCAGGTACGCCGCAAAGCCGGATGGGACACCCACGGCCTGCCCGTAGAACTCGGCGTAGAGAAGATGCTGGGTATCACCAAGGAGGACATCGGCAAGAAGATATCGGTGGACGAGTACAACGCCGCCTGCCGCCGCGAGGTGATGAAATACACCAAGGAGTGGACCGAACTGACCAAACAGATGGGTTACTGGGTAGATCTGGACAACCCCTATATCACCTACGACAACAAGTATATCGAGACGCTCTGGTACCTGCTGAAGGAACTCTACAAGAAAGGCTATCTCTACAAGGGTTATACCATCCAGCCCTACTCGCCGGCTGCGGGTACGGGTCTGAGTAGCCATGAGCTGAACCAACCGGGCTGCTACCGCGATGTGAAGGACTTGACATGTACGGCGAAGTTCCGCCTGAAGGGACAAGGTGACAATGCAATGTGTACCAAGTACATCATCGCGTGGACGACTACGCCGTGGACGCTGCCAAGCAATACCGCGTTGTGCGTGGGGCCGAAGATCGATTATATCGAAGTGGTGATGCCTAACGGAGATCACATCATCCTTGCGGAAGCACGTCTGGACGCATATAGGAAAGAGCTGTGCGGCGTGGATGCGGATGGCAACACGCTCGAACCGAAGATCGTAGCGCGTTACAAGGGTACGGACCTTGTGGGACTGGAGTACGAACCGCTGTTCCCCTGGGTGAAACTGGAGAACGCATGGAAGGTTATTCCGGGTGATTACGTAACAACCGAAGACGGTACGGGTATCGTACACATCGCGCCTACCTTTGGTGCAGACGACAAGAAAGTGGCAGACGCAGCCGGTGTACCGGGACTCTATTTCCAGACCAAAGCGAACGGTCCGCGTCCGATGGTGGACTTCACCGGCAAGTACTGGAAGATAGACGATCTGGACGAAGCGTGGGTGAAGGAGCATCTGAATGTGGAGCTGTACGGCCGTTACGCCGGCCGGTTCGTTAAGAACGCCTACGACCCGACGATGACGGACAAAGACGAGAGTCTCGATCTGCACCTATGTCTGGAGATGAAGCAGGACGGACGTCTGTTCAAGACCGAGAAGCACGTGCATAGTTATCCGCACTGCTGGCGCACCGACAAACCGGTGCTCTACTACCCGCTGGACAGCTGGTTCATCCGCTCCACCATGGCACGCGACGAGATGATCGCGCTCAACCAGACCATCAACTGGCAACCGGAGAGCACGGGAACAGGACGTTTTGGTCAGTGGCTCAACAACCTCAATGACTGGAACCTGAGCCGTAGCCGTTACTGGGGCACTCCGCTGCCTATCTGGCGCACTGAAGACGGACAGGAAGAGATTTGTATCGGTTCAATAGCCGAACTGTTCGCCGAGATAGACAAGTCTGTCAAAGCCGGCTTCATGCAGGCTAATCCATGGCCGAAACATGTGGTGGGCGACTATAGCAAAGAGAACTACGACCCGTCAGTTATCGACCTGCACCGTCCTTATGTGGACAGCATCATCCTCGTTTCGCCGAGTGGCAAACCGATGAAACGTGAGTTGGACCTCATTGACGTATGGTTCGACAGCGGTGCGATGCCCTACGCACAAAATCACTACCCCTTCGAGAACACCGACCTGCCGCGTACGGCGGACTTCATCTCCGAAGGAGTAGATCAGACCCGCGGATGGTTCTTCACGCTGCATGCTATCCACACGATGATAGAAGGCACGGTGGCATACAAGAACGTCATCTCTAACGGTCTCGTGCTCGACAAGAACGGCAATAAGATGTCGAAACGTCTGGGTAACGCCGTCGATCCCTTCGGTGCACTCGACACCTATGGTGCCGATCCTGTACGCTGGTATATGCTCACCAACTCCAGCCCGTGGGAGAACCTCAAGTTCGATCCCGAAGGCGTGGATGAGGTACGCCGCAAGTTCTTCGGAACGCTCTATAATACCTATGGCTTCTTCGCCCTCTATGCGAACGTGGACCAATGGAATATACAAAGGGACAATGTTCAATGTACAAAGGAATTATCCGAGATTGACCGATGGATACTCTCCAAACTCAACTCGCTCGTTAAGGAGGTAACCGAAGCCTACGAAGCCTACGAGCCGACCAAAGCCGGACGTGCCATCAGCGACTTCGTGCAGGACGACCTGAGTAACTGGTACGTACGTCTGAACCGCAAACGTTTCTGGGGCGGCAGCATGGACGCCGACAAGCAGGCGGCCTACGAGACGCTGTACACCTGCCTGAAGACCGTGGCACAACTGATGGCACCCAACGCACCGTTCTTTGCCGATCGTCTCTACCGTGACCTCACTGGCGAGACTGTCCATCTGAGTGAATGGCCGAAAGTAGATGAAGCGATGATAGACACCACCCTGGAGCGCCAGATGTTCCTTGCGCAGCAAGCGACGAGCATGATCCTCAGTCTCCGCAAGCGCGCAGAGAAGAACGTACGTCAACCGCTACAGAAGGCGGTAATCCCGACACCGGACCAGGAGACCACAAAAGCCCTGATGCACGTGGCTGACCTGATCAAGAATGAGGTGAACGTGAAGGAACTCGTCATCGTTCCGGCCGAACAGAGTGAGATACGTCTGGTGAAGAAAATCAAACCGCAGTTCAAAGTGCTGGGCAAGAAAGTGGGTGCGCAGATGAAAGCCATCGCCGCCGCCATCGCCCAGATGAGTCAGGACGACATCGCACGCATGGAAGCCGACGGACAGTTTACGCTGCTGGACTATACACTCGTACCCGAAGACGTGGAGATCGTGACCGAAGATATGCCGGGCTGGTTAGTAAGCAACAACGGTATACTGACCATCGCACTGGACATCGAACTGAACGATGCCCTCATTGAAGAAGGAATAGCTCGCGAATTGATCAACCGCATCCAGAACCTGCGTAAGTCAAGCGGCCTGGAGATCACCGACCGCATCCGCATCACACTGGAAGACAGAGAGGAGATCCACAACGCCGTGCTCCACTGCAGCGATTATATCGCCAGCCAAGTACTGGCCAACGCCATTGAGCTGAAGGCTGATGGCTCATGGCTGACAGCTGTTGAGATGGACGGCTACAACGTAAAGATAAACTTACAAAAAGCATAAGCATATGAAAAACTTCAAATTGTTTTTGGTAGCCCTGGTGGGCATTGCGTTGAGTAGTTGTTCGATGATGGACAAAGACACCAACTATCAGATAAGTGATCTGCAAGGACTTTGGGTGGAGAACAATACCGAGCACTATGTTCGCTTCACCACCGAACAGAGTGATGAGAATCCTTACCTGCTCGGTCGTGAGTGGGACAAAGCCGAGGATGTATCCGAGCAGGACCTGCTCGACCAGCGCCAACGCGACGGTTTCCCCGGTAACGGTTGGTTCAAATACTGGCTCGAGACCAGCGGTAAGTTGACGGAGATCCACTTCATGGATAACGGCGGTGCTGAGATACCCAAGGTGTATATTGTCACCAAGCTGAACTCCACCACGCTGGAGTACTACAACAAAGACTATAAGAACGAGAAATACTACTTCACTCGTAAGTAATCACAGCTATGAAAGCATTGAAAATCATCGGTTGGACGTTGTTGAGCATCGTGCTGCTGGTGGTGGCGGTAGTTACCATCGCATGCTACGTCATCTTCACGCCGGAGCGTCTGACACCTATCGCCCGTCAAGTGGCGGATAAGTACGTCACATGCGAACATGAGTTGGGCAGTGTGGACCTGACTTTCTTCTCCACCTTCCCCTATTTTGGCGTAGCTATCAGTGATGTCACACTCATCAACCCGATGAGTGGGGCGCAGTCGGACACCCTGTTGTCGGTTCCCGAACTGCTGCTGTCGGTTAAGTTGCTGGATGCCATCGATGGCAACATCTACATCAAACAATGCCGCCTGAAGGACGCTACTGCCAATATCTACATCGCTGAGGACGGACAGACCAATTTTGATATCTTCAGCATCCCCGAAAGCGAGAAAGACACCACCGACACGGTAGCCGGTTGGCAACTCCGTTCGCTCCAATGGGACGATGCTATCTCCGTCACGGCACGCACGCTCTCTTTCCAGGACGACAAGGATACTATCTCTGCCACGCTGCACAACACAGCACTCAGCTTGGCTGCTCTGGAGGAGAAAGGGATGCGCGGTGCACAACTCGACCTCAAGAGTGAGGACATCCATGCGGATGTCAAGGGTGTCACCTATGCAGACAGTCTGCTCATGCAACTACACCTGCCGGCTCTGATGGCCAAGGAGAACAGTCCCGAGCGTATCCTCATCAACGGTACACGCCTGCAGGTGAACGAGTTTGAGTTGTCGCTGGACGGCGAGATAGGCACCCCCGACCTGAGTAGCAACACCTACAACATGGACCTGCTGCTGAAGACCGGTAGTCTGGACATCCAGTCGGTGCTGGCCCTCGTGCCGGAGAAGTTCCTGGAGTCGATGAAGGACCTGGACATCGAGGGTGAACTACTGCTGGAGGCCACCGCCAAGGGTACGTACAACGACTCCGTCATGCCCGTCATCGCCGCCCATGTGGAACTGGACGATGCCATGGCGGCCTACAAACCCGTGCCCTACCCGCTGCATGACGTTGCACTCAAGGCAGATGCCGTCATCGACCTCAACAACGGCAAGGCTTCCAACGTGACGATCCATCAGTTGAACGCCAAGACCAAACAGACCGCTGTCTCCGCCAAGGGACAGATAGACGAACTGCTGGCCGATATGCTGATGAACCTGCAGTTGAAACTAGATGCCAACCTGCCCGACTTCGCATATTATCTACCCAAAGAGATGACCTTGACGGGTCGTGCCAAGGGTGATGCAAGCATGAAGATGCGTCTGAGCGACCTGCAGCAGATGCGTCTGCAGCGCGGCAAGATCCGTGCCGAGCTGGACCTGACGGATGTGCATTATGCGATGGACTCGATGGTGGCTGACCTGCCGAAGACACATGCGCTCGTGCAGATACCCAACCCCAAGCCTTCGCGTGAGAAAGTCAACTGGGCACGCATCGACCTGAGTACCCAACAAGTGGACTTCTCGAAGATCGAACAACTGAGTGCACGTCTGATGCAATCGGACATCCAACTAGAGGCAGGTAACATGCTGAGCAAAGATCCCGTACTCTATGCCGCACTGGGACTGCAGACAGATGCACCGCTGATGGTAGTGATGGACAGCATAGGCGGTACGATCGATGCACCACAACTGACGACCTACGTAGAATACAACACCAAAGATAAGAACATACTGCCGGTGGCTAAAGCCACACTGGATTGCCAGAACTTCACCGGCTACTACAGCAACGACCGCGCCGATCTCAAGAAGACCCATATGGAGGCTTCGCTCAGCGGCGGACACCAAGACAAGTCGGTACCGGTGATGAAAGCCAAACTACATACCACCGCCTTCAAGGGAAACATGGGCGATGAGTTGGCCGCACAGACCGACCTGCTGAATCTGGAAGCTGCCGCCCGCTACAACAAGAAGGGCGAGAACTTCCTGCTACAGTGGAACCCACGCGTCAAAGTCAACCTGCGCAACGGTGTCCTCTCAATGCCGGAGCGTCTGCCGGAGAACGTGATCATCCCCACTATCGACTTCAACTATTCCAACCACGAGATGGCGATCAACAGCGCCCGTGTGGAGTTGGGTCAATCGGACCTGAACATGAAGGGTAACGTGCGCAATATAGGTAAATGGTTCCGCCATGAGGATATCCTGGAGGGCGAATTGGACATCGTCAGCGATCACTGCAACGCCAATCAGCTGATCGAATGGTTCTCCGCCGACAAGGGTTCGGAGGAGACCGCCACAGCACAAGCGGCTCCAGATCCTGCCCCTGCTGCCGCACCGGCTGACAGCACGAAGAAAGAGATAGACCCCTTCCTCGTGCCGACGGATGTCAACCTGGCTATCAAGACGCACATGCGCGAAGTGGAGATCTTCAATCAGGTGGCGCGTGACCTGAAGGGTGGTCTGTACGTAAAGGACGGTACGCTCATCCTTGATGAGATGGGCTTCGTCTGCCGTGCCGCCAAGTTGCAGTTGACCGCCATGTACCGCACACCGCGTCGCAATCATCTCTATCTGGGTCTGGACTATCATATGCTACAGATCAACATAGACGAACTGATCTCGATGATACCTAACCTGGAGCAGATGGTGCCGATGCTGAGCAGCTTCAAGGGTGCGGCGGAGTTCCACCTGGCCGCAGAGACCTATCTGAACAGCCAGTATCAACCGAAGATGAGTACCCTGCGCGGTGCCGCTTCGCTGACGGGTAAAGACCTCGTTGTGATGGACGGTGCCACCTTCAGCAAGATCAGCAAGCTGCTGCTCTTCAACAAGAAGACAGAGAACCGCATCGACAGCATCAATGCGGAGATGACCGTTTATAAGAACGAGATAGACATCTACCCGCTCTGCGTACAGATGGACAACTACATGGTGGCCCTGGGTGGACGTCACAACACCGACATGACTTTCAACTACGACATCAACGTGCTGCGTCCTATCTACCTGGGCGTGAACGTGAGCGGAAACATCGACAACCTGAAGATCCGTCTGGCTAAGTGTAAGTTTGCACAGGACTTCCGTCCACATTGGTACCAGAAGGTGGACACCCAGTCGCTCGAACTGCGTGAGCGTATCAAGCGGTCGATGGAGAAGAATGTGCGCATCGAATAGTGGAACGTTTAGTGTTTATAGAAAAAAGACATATGAAAAAGATTTTGACAGGAGCAATCGCAATGATCCTACTTGCTTGTACAACATCCAACCCGCTGTTGGAGCAACCTAAGAACGAATATGGCATTCCTGCTTTCGACCAAGTCAAGCCGGAACATTATCTGCCTGCTTTCGAGGCGGCTATCGCCGAACAGAAAGCGGAGATCGATGCCATCGTCAACAACCCCGCCGAACCGACCTTCGACAACACCATCGTGGCATTGGACCGCACCGGCATGACGCTGGAGCGCGTAGCCGGTGTGTTCTTCAACGTGCTCGAGGCTGACGGCAACGACGAGATGAACGCCATCGCCGAGAAGGTGAGTCCCATGATGAGTGAACTAAGCGACGGTATCATCCTCAACGAGGCATTGTTCCTGCGCGTTAAGTTCGTCTATGACATGCGTGACCAACTCGGTCTTAATCCCGAGCAGATGCGTCTTGTCACGGAGACCTACAAGAGCTTTGCCGACAATGGTGCCAACCTGCCCGAAGAGCAGAAAGAGCTTCTGAAAGAGATCAACCAGGAACTGGGACTGCTCTCCCTGAAGTTCGGTAACAACGTCGTAGCAGAGACCAATGCCTGCCAGCGCTTCGTGACCGACGAAGCCCAACTGAAAGGTCTTCCGGAGAGCGCCAAAGCCGCAGCAGCCGAGGAGGCTGAAGCAGCCGGTCATCCGGGAGAGTGGCTCTTCACACCCAAGCGCACCAGTTTCACTCCGGTGCTGCAGTACTGCGAGAACCGCGACCTGCGCAAACAGCTGCTCATGGACTACACCACACGCGCCAACCACGACAACGAAAACGACAACAAAGCCGTCATCGTACGTGAGATGGAGCTGCGCATAGAGAAAGCCAAACTCTTCGGCTACAACAACCCTGCCGATTATATCCTGGCGGATTGTATGGCTAAGGACCATAAGACTGTGGACGCCTTCCTGGCTTCCGTCTGGGCACCGTCGCTCCGTGCAGCCAAGCGTGAGGCTGCTGCGCTGCAAGAGATGATGGATGCAGAGAAGATGGCCGAGGATCCGCACACTGACATACAGGTACTGCTGCAACCTTGGGACTGGTGGTTCTACGCAGAGAAACTTCGCAAGGCCAAATATTCGCTGGACGAAGAGGAGCTGAAGCCCTATTTCGAACTGAACAACGTACGCAAGGGTGCTTTCGGCGTAGCCGAGAAACTCTACGGCATCCGCTTTGAGAAGTTGGAAAACATGCCGGTGTACAATCCGGAGGTGGAAGTCTTCAAGGTGACCGAAGCCGACGGTACGTTTGTCGGTATCCTGATGACCGACTATTTCCCCCGCGCCGGCAAACGCCCGGGCGCATGGATGAACAACATCGTGCCGCAGTATATCGATGCGGAGGGCGTAGATCATCGCCCCGTGATCATCAACGTGGGTAATTTCAACAAGCCTACGGCAGGCAATCCCTCGCTGCTGTCGATGGATGATGTGGAGACGCTGTTCCATGAGTTCGGTCATGCCCTGCACGGCCTGCTCAGCAAGGCGCACTACAAGAGCCTTAGCGGTACGAACACGCCGCGTGACTTTGTCGAACTGCCCAGCCAGTTTATGGAGAACTACGCTTACCAACCCGAGGTACTGAAGACCTATGCCTTCCACTACCAAACGGGAGAGATTATTCCCGACTCGCTGATAGAGAAGATCAACAAGGCCGGTACGTTCAATCAGGGCTTCGTGACCACCGAACTACTCTCGGCCTCTATCCTCGACATGAACTTCCATGAGTTGACCACGGCCGACAGCCTGGATGTGAATGCCTTTGAGAAACAGAGTCTGGAGCAGATGGGCATGATCGACGAGATCATCGTGCGCTACCGTCCTACCTTCTACAACCACATCTTCACGACGGGCTACGAGGCGGGTTACTACAGCTACACCTGGTCGGCTGTGCTGGATGCCGATGCGTTCGCCGCCTTCAAGGAGACCGGCGACATCTTCAACGCCGATGCCGCCATGCGCTTCCGTCACCTGCTGGAGCAGGGCGGCACACGCGATGCGCACGAACTCTATCTCGAGTTCCGCGGCAAAGAGGCTGACCCGCAACACCTGCTTCGCCGCAAAGGGTTTATCGATTAACGAATGAACGAGTTAACGAGTTAATGAAACGCGCAACACAAAATATGCTTTACCACTTATTGCCGGTAGTCTTTTGGCTGTTGGCAATAAGTGGTAGTGTGCTGCCCTTGCTCCTGGCAGCCCCCGACTCACCGTTCTCCTCGTTGCCGTACCGGCTCGGTTTTGTGGTAGCCCTTCCTGCACTGCTTGTGATCGCCATCATGGCGCGTATCCAGCGTCACAGTTCGTCTGTGGAGCAATGTATGCACATGGGAGTACTGCTGGGCATAGCCTCTTATGCCATGCCTACGGTGGTCTTTCTGACCCTACCCGTATGGGCATACCTGATCTACCGCAACCTATTCAATCTGCGTTCTTTTATTGCCACTTTGCTGGGCTATGCACTCATCGCTATTTGGGCTGCCGTCTTTATTGCATTAGGCTGGTTTGGCAATCCTTGGGCTCACTTCTTTGCATCAGAAAACGCCCTTGGGTGGATTCCCTTAGGCGCTATCCTGCTGGCGTGGCTTGCTTCGGCCATCGCCCGTCAACAACTCCGTATTCGTTAATATCTACGCTCTGCTCCGATAGTCGTACTATCGCCATGACCGGGCCAGACCACTGTGTCTGCAGGTAAGCGGAATAGCCTCTCCAGCGATTCTATCAGCTGGGCAGTACTGCCGCCGGGCAGGTCGGTGCGCCCGTAACCCATCCGGAAAAGGGTATCCCCGGCGAACAACACCTTCTCTTTCGACATATAGAAACACACAGAACCCGGTGTATGTCCCGGCGTGTGCAGCACTTCTATTCCCTGCTCGCATAGGGTCTCTGTCGCCGGTTCCTCCATCGGAAAAGGCTCTGGCTGCATCGGTACGCCAAACATGTCGTACTGCTGCTGCATGGCTTGCGCCAGCGGGTGGTCGGACGCATGCAGTTGTACGGGCAAGTGCCACTCTCGGCACGCCCATGCAGCCCCCCAGAGATGATCCAGATGACCGTGCGTCGCCAGTATGGCTGTCAGCTGCAGTCCCTGCGCCTGTATATAATTGCGCAGCATGGTCTGTTCGGCCCGGCCGCTGCATGCGGGGTCGATGAGCAGGGCGCGTCCCGCGGCATCGGAGACGACATAGGTGTTGGTCTGGAAAAGTCCGAAGGTGAATGATTGTATCTGCATAGCAGGCGGTATTTATTTCCAACATTCCTGACAAATGGTCGGTGCTTCGCGCAAGGCACTTCGGCGAAACGCATTCGCTTCAGTAGAGCAGAACAGGTCGCGCAGGCGCGCGTTCATTATGTTACCGTACGCATACGCGTGCGGCTTGTCGTAGCAGCAGGGCAGTACCTCACCGGTGGTAGTGACCACACATCCGCTCCATACGCGCATACATCCGCGACGCAGCGAACGACGGTGGTAGCGGCCGTCTTCGGCTTTGACATAACGACTGTAACGCGGGTTGGTCGGCATCAGCGGATGACCGTCACGGTAGTCGTAGAGTTGTGCGGTCTTGAGCGTCAACCGATCAGCGCCCAATGTCTTGTATTGCTGCTTCAGCGCCGTCCACTCGTGCTCGTTGGTGCGCAGCCGCAGACATTGCAGTTCGATCGTGATCCGACTGTGCAAACGCTCCTTGGCTTCACGAAGCCAGCGCAGCGCAGCCTTGCATTTCTCCAGGCTTCCTCCTACCCTATAGGCATTGTATGAGGCGTCCGTCAAGCCGTCCATCGAGACGATGATACGGTCGAGCCCGGCACGGACAAGAGCCTCCGCCATCTCGGGCGTCATGGCTTGGGCGTTGGTGCTCACGATCGTATAGAGTCCCGCCTCATGCGCCTCTGCGATCATGAGCGGCAGGTCTTTATTTAACAGCGGTTCGCCCTGAAAATAGAATTGGATGGTGAAAGCCGTAGTGCGCACTTCGCTCAGCACGCGTTGCCATACTTCGCGACGCATGAACCGCTGTACATTGTCCTTTGTCCCTTTGTACATTCCCACCGGACACTCCGGACAGCGGAGTTGGCACACGGCAGACGGTTCGACGCTCACAAAGAGTGGCGAATGCGAAATATGCACCGAACCGAACAGGCTCAGTGCATAGTTCCAATAACAACGCAGGGCGTTAGTGAAGCGCGATCTTGTTAACACGACGCTCATGACGACCGCCTTCAAAATCCGTAGCGAAGAATGTACGAACGATGGCCAAAGCTTTCTCCTCGGAGATGAAGTTAGCCGGCATACCTAATACGTTCGCATTATTATGCTGACGTGCCAGTTCTGCCAAAGGTGTATCCCAGCACAGTGCAGCACGGATGCCTTGATGTTTGTTCGCGGAGATGCATATACCGTTACCGGTGGAGCAGATGACGATACCGAAGTCGTACTCACCCTTCTCTACCGCCTCGGCACAGGGGTGTGCAAAGTCGGGATAGTCACAACTATCGGTGTTGTAGCAACCAAAATCATGGGTCTTGGCACCCTGCTGATCCAACCATGCTACCACTTTCTGCTTGAGGTTAAAACCCGCATGGTCGCTGGCCAAGGCAATTTTCATTTCACTGAGATTTTTCATATACGTAATAGATTATAGTTAGCCTATCAGAAGATAATGGCCAAGTTGCCAAACATCAGTTTGCAAGCGATGGCGAGTACGATGATGCCGAAGAACTTGCGGATGATATAGAGCGAGGTCTGGCCCAAATACTTGGTCAACCAGTGAGTACCTACCAGCACCAGGAACAAGACCAAGATACAAAGCACCAGCGATATGCACAAGCTGGCTATACTATACTCCGCTGTGATAGCCAACAACGCCGTGAAAGCACCGGGACCCGCATACATCGGAAAGGCCAACGGCACGATCGAACCGCCCACTGCACCTACCGTATCCTCCAGCTTGTCATTTTGGAAAATGGTGATATCCAGGATCATCTCCAGTGCCATCAGGAAGATCACAAAACCGCCGGCAATAGCGAAATACTCTATTTGCACGCCGAAGAGCTTTAGGATCCATTCTCCCAGAAAGAGGAAGGACATCAGGATAATCAGGCTGGCCAGACATACGCGCCAGGCACTGATCTTCGTTCCCTTCTTCTCCATCGATATCGTGACGGGAATGTTACCGAAGGGGTCGATGATAGCGATCAGAAAGATGAACGAAGATAAAACCTGCCAAATATCAACAGCACCAAAAAAATTCTGTAGTGTTCCCATTGTATTTTCTAAATTAGCGCACAAAAATAGTAAAAAATTTGCATATATGCAAGATTTTTTGTAATTTTGCAGCGTTTTTCTGAGAAATATACTATAATTCATCAATTTGAAATAATCGTTTTAATAAATTTAAATAAGAAATCATAAATTATTTGTATGATTAACAGTCAAGACATTAAGAACGGTGTATGCATTCGCATGGACGGCCGTTTGTATTTCGTTATTGAGTTTTTGCATGTTAAACCCGGCAAGGGTAACACGATCATGCGTGTTAAGTTCAAAGATGTAGTGGATGGCCGCGTGCTGGAGCGCCGCTTCAATATCGGTGAGAAACTCGAGGATGTACGCGTAGAGCGTCGTCCCTACCAATTCCTCTACAAAGAGGGAGAGGACTATATCTTCATGAACAACGAGACCTTCGACCAAGCTCCTATCGCTCATGACCTGATCACGGGTGTGGACTTCCTCAAAGAAGGTATGACCGTAGAAGTTGTTTCCGATGCTTCTACCGATACGGTGCTCTTTGCCGAACTGCCTACCAAGGTAGAGCTGCAAGTGACCTATACTGAGCCCGGTCTGAAGGGCGACACCGCCACCAACACCTTGAAGCCGGCTACCGTAGAGACCGGTGCTGAGGTACGCGTACCGCTGTTCATCAACGAGGGTGAGATCATCCGCATCGACACCCGTGACGGCAGCTACTGCGAGCGCGTTCGCTAATACGAAAGAAAATCCAACGATAGCCGTGCTACCTGGTACGGCTATCATTGTGTTTGAGCAAAATCCCGACAAATAGGGATTGCGCAGGTCGGCAAAAAGCAGTATTTTTGCAGCGTGATTAAAATAGCAGTCATAGGATTACCCCGGAGTGGTAAGAGTTCTCTCTGTAAGGCCTTGCAGAATGTGGCCGACAGAGAATATCGTGACGTGCAGTTTGTAGAGGTGCACAACCCCGATCATGTGCACGGACACGTTTATGACGTCGTGTTGCAGGTGGTTGATTCCACCCGTCTCGAGGACTCACTGATGCTCACGCCGCATATCATCGACGAGGAGCAGAAGATCGTGCTGGCTATCGGTCGCTACGACCTGCTGCTGAAGACCGACCACTCGCTCAATATTCCTAAGCTGGAGCAACTCATCGGTGTACCTACCTGCCGCGTGTCGGTGCGTCTCAACTACGGTCTGCCTAACTGTCTGTCTATCCTCGAAGAGGTAGCCGAACGGCCGGTGTCGAAGGCACACCCCATCTACCACCTGCGCGACCTGGACGATACGGATGCGTATCGTGCGTATGTGCATGGTATACTGACCGAGACGCTCACGCATGCCAAAGACGATAAGCACCAGACGCGGCTCGAGCGCATCGACAAGGTGCTGACCAACCCGTGGCTAGGTTTCCCCATCATGATGGCGCTGCTCTATTTCGTCTTCTGGTGCACCTTCACGCTCGGTGCATATCCGCAGGCGTGGATCGCAGGCGGTATAGAGGGGCTGGTAGAATGGCTCAACGGGCTCTGGACCGATGGCGGTTGGCTGCGCGGACTGCTGATAGACGGTGTGCTACAGGGTGTGGGCGCCGTACTCTCCTTCCTGCCGAACATCATCATCCTCTTCTTCTTTATCTCGCTGATGGAGGACTCGGGCTACATGGCCCGCGAGGCGTATATCATGGATACTATCATGCACCGCGTGGGTCTGCACGGCCGCAGTTTTGTACCGATGCTGATGGGCTTCGGTTGCAACGTGCCGGCTATCATGGCGGCGCGTGACATACAGAACCCCAAAGACCGCACGCTGACGATGCTGATGGTACCCTTTATGTCCTGTTCGGCGCGTCTGCCGGTGTACATGCTGTTTGTGGACACGTTCTTCGCCCGCCATAAGGCGTTGGTGATGATCTCGCTCTATGCCATCGGCATCGGGCTGTCCATCCTCTTTGCGCTCATCATGAAGCGCACACGCTGGTTCCGTCAGGACGACGATGATACAGTCAACGAGTTGCCGGTGTTCCGTGTGCCGCGTGCCCGCAACACGGCTGCGCATATATGGGAACGTGTGGCCGACTATCTACAGAAGATTTGTACGGTCATCCTATGGGCCAGCATCATCATCTGGGCGCTGGAGTATTTCCCCGGTCAGGACCTGAACGATCTGGAGAACTCCTATCTGGCCATGATAGGCCGTGGCGTAGCGCCGCTGATGGCGCCGCTGGGATTCGACTGGAAGATGTCGGTCTGCCTGCTGACGGGTCTGCCGGCCAAGGAGGCCATCGTCTCGACGCTGGCTATCCTCTATGGAGGTGACATCGCTGCTGCCGGCTTTACGCCGCTGACAGCCTTCTCATTCCTCATATTCGTACTACTCTATTTCCCCTGCGTAGCCACCATCGCTACGCTGCATCGCGAGGCGGGCCGCCGCTGGGCGATCTTCACCGTCGTGCACAGCTTGCTGCTGGCATGGCTCATGGCATTCGCCATCTACCAGATAGGAATGCTGCTTTCGTAAACATAAGTTCGGGGTGCCACGGCTGAGATTATACCCGTAGAACTTGAACAGATAATGCTGTTAAAGGAAATGAAAAATCCAAGATTTATTACTCTTTTCGGCGCATGCGTGCTGGCTATGTCAGCCCTTGCGCAGACGACAGAAGACACGCTGACGGTGCTGATGCACCAGATGGAGGACATCGAGGTAAGCGCAATGCGCGTACAACAGACCACACTCTCCACAGCGGTAGTGAAGAACGACGAGCTGAACCGTGACAACACGGGACAGAACCTGCCATACCTGCTGGCCACCACACCGGGTATGCAGGTGACATCAGACGACGGTCTGGGCGTGGGTTATACCTATTTCCGCGTGCGCGGCACCGACCATACGCGTATCAACATGACCGTCAACGAGGTGCCGCTCAACGACCAGGAGAGCCAGACCGTCTTCTGGGTCAACATGACCGACATGAGTTCGTCTATCTCGCAGGTGGACGTGCAGCGCGGCGTAGGCACCAGCACCAGCGGTTCGGCCTTCGGCGCGAGCCTGAACATGCAGACCAACATGCTGGACAGCATCAGCCGTCTGACGCTTGCGTTCAACGGAGGTATGTACAACACCTTCCGCGCCATGGTCAATGCGCATGCCTCCATCAGCAACCGATGGATGATGAACGCACGCTTCACCAAGGTCAACTCCGACGGCTTCGTCTATCGCACCGGGAGCGACCTGTACAGCTATTACGGCGACATCGGTTGGTACGGCAAGAAGACACAGGTCATCGCTCGTGCTTTCGGTGGCGCAGAGAAGACCGGCATGGGATGGGAAGGTGTGTCCTACGACGTCGCCTACGGACTGAACGGGGCTGACCGGCGCTACAACCCTGCCGGCGAATATACGGTCAAGGCCAGCGACGGCAGCGACTCGACGGTCTATTATCCCAACCAGACGGACAACTACGCGCAGCAACATGCCCAACTGACCATCAACCATCGCTTCACGCCCCGCTGGAGTCTCACCGCCACTTTCCATTACACCCATGGCAGCGGATACTACGAGCAGTATAAGAAGAAGAAATACAGCTACTGGGGCCTGCCCGACAGCGGCAAAAGTTATGGCATGTACCAGAAATGGCTCAGCAACCATTTCGCGGGCTTTATGATCTCCGCCAAGTATATCTCCGAACCGGTGGATCTGCAGGTGGGTGCGGCCGCCAGCAATTACCTTGGCCGTCACTGGGGACAACTGGAGTATCTGGCCACGCCGGCTGCCGCAACCCTACCCATCCACTACGAGTACTACCGCAACCGTGCCAACAAGATCGACGCCAACGCCTACGCCAAGGTCAACTGGCGTATCATCCACCGCACACGCGAACAACTGGCCCTCTATGCCGATATGCAGTACCGCTTTGTTCGCTACACCCTCAGCGGTATCAACGACGAGACCATGACCGACCTGCCGCTCACGCGCGACTTCCATTTCTTCAACCCCAAGGCCGGACTGACCTACCAGAACCACAATCACCTGCTCTCCGCCTCGTTCGCCATCGCCAATCGTGACCCGAGCCGTAGCAACTATACCGACAACTTGGCCTACGATCCCGCCACCGGCACCTACACCGGACGCATGCCGCAGGCAGAGACGCTCTACGACTATGAGCTGGGCTACCAGTACATGCACACACGATTTAATATCGGTATCAACCTCTATTTCATGGACTACGACAACCAACTCGTGCTGACCGGCGAATACAACGACGTAGGCAAATACCTGACCACGAATGTCAAGGACTCCTATCGTATGGGAGCCGAGTTGACGGCCGGTGTGAAGATCACCGATTGGTTCCGCTGGGAGGGAAACCTGGTCGTAAGCCGCAATAAGATACAGCACTACAAGCAGTATATCGACCTCTACGACGATGCCGACAACTGGAACTGGATGGGTCAGGACAGCATAGAGGGTGAGGTGACCATCGCTTTCTCGCCCACGGTGACCGCGATGAGCCTTTTCACGTTCGACTACAAGGGTTTTGTCGGCACTATCCAGACCAATGTCACGAGCCGTCAGTATCTGGACAACACCATGGATACGAACGCGATGCTCAAGGCCTTCACTACCACGAATATCCACCTTGAGTACAACCTGCCGATGAAGCAATGGTTGGGCAAGCGACGCAGTGTTCCGGATGTGCGGCTGCTCTGCCAACTCAACAACCTCTTCAACGCCAAGTTCGCCAGCAACGGAGGTGCCGAAGCCAGTCGATTTGCTGACGGTAGCCGTTGTGCATGGTATTACGCCCAGGCCGGCATCAACGTCCACGCCGGCTTCGTAGTGGAATGGTAAGAGAAAAAGCGGCCTTTCGGTCGCTTTTTCCTTGGCTGTCAGCATTCAGCCTTCAGCTTTCAGCATTCAGAATTCCGATGGCTGACGGCGAAAAGCCCGCTTGTCTGACTTAGGATTGATGATGATTCCCAGCATGGTGTACAAATATGTCGCAAGGGTACAACATTTTTTGCACATATGCAAGAGTTAGGCGGATTATGTCGTCCTGAAGGTTCTTTTTGCCACGAACGCAAAGGGATAAACCGCCTATGCGGATGGGGATAGACGGGTGTGAAGGTGACTTCTTCGGCCGGTTGCTCGGTGGTTTGGACGGCCGGTTGGGAAGCAGCGCGGAGTTCGCGATAGACAGCGACGTAGGTGTATTGGTAGAAGCGGGAATAGCGCTTCATGCCTTGTTCGGGTGATTCTCCGCACAGGAAAACACGGAAGTAATGGCGGAAGAAACGGATACGCCATTCGAGTGCGACCAGGGAATAGTCGTGCTCGAGGGTATGTGTGATTCTCTGGGCTGTCTTGATCAGTTCGCGGTTGGCGATGCAGGCAGCAGACCATGTCTTAGGAAAATGGTAGGTATAGAGCTGGAGCAGCTGTCCTCCGCTACGCGGAACACGTCGTGCAACGATGTGTTTGCGGTAGCGACGGCCTTCTTTGACGGTGTTCATGGCCCCCCAGAACGCATCGATGCCTATGGCCGGCACCAAGTAGCGCACTCCCCTGGCGTGGGAAGCGGCTATGCGTGCATGCGGAGCGCAGCGAGAGGCGATGCGTTGCAAACGGCAAATGATGCGTGTTTTCAGGTGTTGAGCCATGACGTGTAAATAGTTGTATATGTGTTAGTTACAAGTTGACTTGGAGAAGCATGGTCTAGGATGCGCAGTTTGGGGTCTGGTTCCGCTCAGTAGGCGATCAGCAGGAGCGCCGGTGATGTGCGGTTGGGATGGTTAAAATCCGCTGCAAAGTTACTACAATTTTTTGAGATATACAAGTTTTTGAGTTATAAAATCCGAAATTACACCAAAAGTAACGCGAATCAGGTGGTTATTGCCACCCAATTCGCGCTAAATGTGCTATTATTGTACTATCTGTCCGGTGACAGAGTATGTCTTTCCGTCGCGACGGATGAACAGCTGACCGTTCATAAGAACTACGCCATTCTGGCATTGTTCCTCATCAGTTTGCTCAATACCTGTCGGTGCCTGTGCTTCGGGGTTGGACGGAATGATGGGCGGTGTCGGAATAACCTCCAGACCGTCGCCTTGCAACTCGCCTTGGTAGCCCGTAGTCGCGAAGTCGCCGATATACACATGTAGCGGTGTACCGTTAGCGTCCAGCGTAGAGAGGACGTAGTTATACCGCGAAGCGGCATCGAGACCGGTGACTTTGAAGGAGAGGGTATATGACTGACTATCGTCAGCATTTGAGATTTGAGATTTCATATTGGACATTTTTCTGCCCGGCGCGGAGAAGGAGATTCCTAACAGCTGTCCTCTGTTGCCTAACGTCAGCTTGCAGAACACCGCGCCGTCTTTGTATATATCTATCTGATAACTGTGTGCCGCGCTGTCCGTCGGCCAGGTGAATGTGGCGGTCGTCTCTCCGGCATCAACAGTTACGGTACGTTGGATCATCGCCGAGTCCGGTACATCCGCCATGCGGAAACGTCCCCAATACGCATGTTCGCGGTATAGCTTGCGGCTATCCGGAAGTACAGAAAGCCAAGCGCTATCCGGGATGTCAGCGAGTGTTCCTTCTGATACCATCGGCGGCACAGCTGCCCAAACAGTGATTTTCTTAATGGCGCTATCTCCTTTGAAGGCATTGTCGGCAATAAGTGTGACATTCTTACCGATTGACAGATATTCGAGCGAAGACCAATTCTCAAAAGCATTGCTACTGATAGCTACCACTTTGTCGGGGATAACGAGCGTATCCTGCAGTTCAATGCCCGAGAAAGCACTTCCGCCGATCATCGTCAGTTCTGAAGGTAACACGATTGAATCCAATGCGGGGCAGTTCACGAAGGCACTCTCGCCGATAGTCGTCACGCCTCCTGGAATGTGAATTCGCGTCAGGCTCTTACAGCCGTAGAATGTGGAGCCATAGATTTCGCTGATACTTTCCGGCAATTCCAATGACGTCAACGCAGCGCAATTATAGAAGGCTGCTTTGCCGATAGATTGTACATTTTCGGGAATGTTGACATATTGAAGTTTCTTACATCCGTTAAACGCATTTTGTCCGATGGATTCGATACTTTCCGGCAACATAATGG